>Ga0307931_1001011_pt1 | contig 18506 bp, 16 predicted proteins | sample OrgLakmetageno47_FD_201816 | JGI IMG/M metagenome (GOLD analysis project Ga0307931, IMG submission 201816) | Saline water microbial communities from Organic Lake, Antarctica - #47 | ecosystem: Environmental > Aquatic > Non-marine Saline and Alkaline > Saline | place: Antarctica: Organic Lake... | reverse complement strand
CTTGTTATGAATGGCCGTTCTTGCTTTCCCCATACCCTTTCTCGTTATGCCTGCCTGCCTAGGTGATCATTGTGGACACTTCGGGGCGGCACAAGCAGGAGTCGGCGCTGTTCGAAGAGATGCAGGACATCCGGGAAGCCGTGAGCCCGGACAACATCGTGTTCATTTTGGACGCCACTCAGGGGCAAGCCGTGCACGACCAGGCCGCGTCGTTCCACGAAGCGGTAATGAAGCAAGGAAGGAAAGTGGAAGGGAAGTGTAGAATAGACAGGAAGAAGGCTAGAGAAAAAGTAGGCAAACAGGACAAGGATTGAAGTGAGTGGAAGAATCGAATAGAATGCATTCACCAGCCCACAATTTCTACTCTTTTTGACATTGTGAACGTCATTTTGAGCGTCGAATATCTGTTTGTAAGTTTATTTGTGATGTGCTGATTTCTTGTTGTGCCTCCTCAGGTGGAAGTTGGCAGTTGTGTGATCACGAAGCTCGACGGCCACGCTAAAGGCGGTGGAGCACTGAGCGCGGTAATGCATGCGGTGGTGTTGTTTGTTGCTCATAATCACTTATTTGAAAGTGCACCGTGTTTCTGCTCTTCATGCTTCTTGCTCCCCTTATCCTTCCGTCTATCTTTCTTCCCGCGGATTCCATGCCTGTTCTCCCCACATTTCTGTGTCGTTTCTTCACTCTTTTTATGGGTATATATATACGTGCGCTGCCTGCAGGTGGCCGCTACAGGGGCGCCTATCATCTTTTTAGGCAGCGGCGAGCACTTCGACGCGTTTGAGCCATTCCAAGCGGAGAGCTTCATCTCCAAGTTGTTGGGGTTTGGCGACGGAAAAAGCCTCGTGGAGTCCATTCAGGTGTGGGGGGTGTTTAGGTATACTTAGTGTGAGCGGGTCAATCTTAGTGAGCAGAGTGGTCGATAGGTAGACTAGAGAATAGATTCTTTATATACTTCCTTGTACCAACTAAATCTTATTTTGATAAGGAGCCTTTCCAAATTGTTGTCCCGATCTTTCCCTGCCTCAACTTAATTTCTTATCCCACTCTATCTTCTAGGAATCCATGGGTGGGGTTGACCACAAAGAAAAAATGCGCGAGCGCATGGCTCAGGTGAGAGTTAGTCGTGGTAGAAGCCGTATTTGCATTTGTATCAGTTGGCAAGGATAACACCAAAAAGGTTCAATGGCGGTGGTAACGGATAGTGACGAATGCGCTCTTTGTCGAATGTATATGCCTTCGCAAAAACGTCGGTCTTTTTTTTTTCAACGTGAACGACAACGTTCAAGACTTGACTATTTTCGTGCCCCGATCCTCTTGCGTGCTTCAATCGTTTCCCACGTCTTCTACTCCTATATCAGGGTAAATTTACGCTGCGAGACATGGGCGAGCACTTCAGGTCGACGAAAGGCGTTATGGGCAAGGTAACTTTCTTTTTTTTAACGGGGCACTCGTGGACTTGAGAAGATTGAGCATCATTCATTTGGATAATACTACTTCAACTCTATGCGTTTTCTGTTGTGAAGTAAACTTGATTGCTTGCTTACGCTCTCACTACGAGCGATGTGCACTGATTTTAGTCTTCCTCTTTCTGCTCTGGGTCTTCTTCTCGGCAGTTGATGGGGATGATTCCTGGCCTGCCGCCAGGCTTGTTAGGAGACGGAGGCCCAGCAGGAGAAAGCCAGGCGCGCACCAAGAAGTACTTGTGCATGATGGACAGCATGACCAACGCAGAGTTGGACGGAAAAGTGAGCAAGCGCAGAAGAACAACAATGCCACTTTGGTTGTTCTTTGAGAGGCTGTAATGCTCTCGTTATTTGCCTTGCATTTTCTCACGTGCAATCTTGTCATTGCCCAACTTGCATTTCTTTTCGTCTTTCACGCAAACTCTACAGGCGGACTTCGACAAGCAGCCGAGCCGAATCGAGCGAGTAGCGAGGGGTAGTGGGACTCACCCCCAAGAAGTAATGAGTTTGCTAAAAGCCCACAAGCAAATGGAAGCCATGGTCAAGAAAATGGGCAAAGCGCAGCAGCTCCAGGCCAAAGGCGGCAAAGGTGGGAAGGGAAACGCGCTGGCGAAGGGGCTAGGCGGAGGTGGACCGTTCGGCGGAATGGACCCGGCGATGATGCAACAGGCCATGTCGATGATGGGCGGCGGCGGTGGGGGGGCGGGAGGCCTCGGCGGAGCAGGCGGAATGCCGGGGATGGCGAGCATGCTGCAGAACCCGGCCATGATGGAGCAGGCCATGAAAATGATGGGCGGTGGGGGCGGCGGGGTGCCAGGTGGCAAAGGAGGCATGCCGGACATGGCGCAAATGGCGAAGCTGTTTGGCGGTGGGGGCATGGGCGGCGGCATGTCCTGAGGTTACATCGAGGCGCATCTGGGTTGATGTCAACATTTTAAGATTTTTTATGAATCTTTCCGTGCGACTCTTACCGTGTGCCGCATCTAGGATTCCCTGGGACCTAAGACTGAGACCCTTCTCTCATTTTTATTTGGTAGTAAGTTACTTCGGCGATGCGACATCGGTTTTGGGGCTTATGTATAGTAATCAGTAAAGCCATTAAGAAAAGGGTTAGTTCCAGGGTTTAGGTGACTTAGGAAATGGCCAAGGCTCTCTAATTGAGATCGGTGCGTATGTGTATATGTATGTGTATGTGCGTATGTGCAACTGAAACTTTGAAGAATCAAGAATCCTGGCTCAATCACCTGGAATTATTGTTTGTTGTATAATTACCTATTGTTTGAATTTCAGAGAGTCAAATGGATTTCTTTGCTTGTGGCGAAGTTCCCAAGTCAAATATACATGGCGAAAGAAAAGCGCAGGCTCACTTGATCTGTTGGTTGAAAGAAAGATGAAAGGCTTGGCTTACGGGTACCGTGAGAATTGTAGAATTCAATAAAGGAGTCAAGCGTCAAACATGTTAGTGCGTTGCTCTGGTGGGGCGTCCAAGAAGTTTCGGTCTGTGAAGGTGCCATAGCCGCCGTCGGCAGCATGGCAGGACACAACTGTAACATTGTCGTTTGAAATGAGCCATTCGCGGGTGCTCGGCACACGCTCGACGATATGCGGTGGAAAGTTCGCGATGCGCACTGCCTGCTGAGGTTGAAGGAATGATAAACCACTGGCTTGAGATGCGCTGCTAGCTCTAGCTGATAAATTACTTGGATTTCTCTCGACAGAGCTTTCGATGGGTGTCGTTGATGCAGACGTGTCATGATCGTTGTCAGTAGCGTGTTCCATACTCGGTAAACGCGTCAAAGCGTACGGCAGAGGTGGGAAACCGGGTAGCAATAGGTGGGAATTGACGAAACGCGCTTCCTTCAATGTAGCTAGACCTTGACCTCCTGCATGGGCTGTAAAATTGAAAAGCCAGCGCAAGGAGCTCATTTCTGCCTCGGTGAGCACCACACGTTGAGCTTCCCTGCGCACCCAGAAGTATCGGCGCTTCCAGCTGAGTTGCGCAGTAGACTCTGCAGAGTTAAGAGCAAGTTCGCGTTCTGGTGTCAGAGCGTACATGGGCCAGGCAATAGTTAAATGAGCGTAAGCGTCCCGCCATATCCGATCCACAGGTAAAGCTGCCAGCCGCTGGCAAGTTGAAGAAGCTGCAAGCAAGTCTTGTGGCTGCATGTAGGAACAAGCTCCCAAGACCAGTTCATCTGGGAAGCCATCAAAGAAATTATCGATCATTGGCCCAATAAGTGTAAGCTTGAGCTTCTTCGTGGGAGTCAGATGGTCACGCAGGCAATGAAGCTGTCTGATAGAGTGACTGACTGACTCGCTATGATGAGAGCTTTGGGTACGCAGGAGTATTCCATTTTTTCAGTATCTACTTGAGTGATTTCACAGAGATTCGCAGATACGCACCTGCGGGAACTCGTGACGTCAGCTACGATTTCTGGAATTCTTTCACCCGAGAGCAGTGCCGGTCTTTCGTTAGTGCAGTTAGTTCCGGGAACTTTTAGGGAACCGAAGAATTATAACGAACTTTCCCTTCGGTTCCGGGTTGGTTCACTAACTTTTAGTAGCAGAACTTTTAGTTCCGTTCCGTTCGTTAAGAAATGAGTAGCTGAACTCTTCGTTCGACTTAAGTCCGGTTTCAAAATTATTTCGTGAACAGTTTCCACTTTAGAAGGGGGTGGAAGTATTATGCTTCCTGCCCTCTACACACTATCCTCTTTACGATTTTGACTTGCGCGCAACGCACGCGCGTACACTTCTGCCCGCAGAATTGGCTTCTGTGTCATTTGGGTTTGTATTAGTTCGAGTTCGAGTTCGGTTCCGTTCGTTAAGGGTGGAACTCCTACACTCCTACTCCGAGTTAAATTCGGCTTTAAAGTTCAAATTCACTTGAAATACTGAAAAATTTCTTCTTTGAGGTCCCGGTAATTAGAAAAACAATAAGCACAAATCGGCTCCAAATCGATTTCCGCAATCGTATTAGTAAAACCCGCGGTTTTCAAAACAGCAGCTCTGTTCCATTCTGGGTTCGTTTCTAGTTCGTTAATTCTATGGAACCGAACTTTCCTTTCGCTGCGGGTTCGTTAATTCGCCTGGAAAAGAACTTTTCTTTCAGTTCGGTTCGTTGGTGTAGCAAACCCGGACTTTCCTTTCGGTTCCGTTCAACTCCTATTCACTAACGAAAGACCGGCACTGCCCGGGAGTAGAGAAACTTGCTTCTTGGAATCCTTCCATCACTTTTAACCTTCATCTGCAATCGTAACCTGGCGTTAGAGAAACCCGGCAGCTCTGGGGTTCAAGAGTAGGCGAAATTTGAACACGAACCTCCAGTCGAACGGGCTCGCGCGATTCCCAGCAACGTCTCCTCAGCCATGTCTGAATGATGCCGCCTCTGAACTCTGAACTCTGAACCCTCCGGAAACGCGTGAAGCAAGTCCCCCTGTAGTAGCTAGCCTTTTCCGGTTCCAAAAAACTGTCCTCGAATTGCTAGCCCAACAAGCAACAACTCTCTAGAGATAGGCTTTGTTGTTAGTGGGCGGGAGCACGTGCTTATCACAAAATCGTCTCAAAATGCCATTGTGAAGCAGCGCGTGCTTGACAACAGAAACTGCCAACATTGCCCGCTTGAGAAGCACTAGAAGTTTTGTTATAAGCTCACGTACAGTAAGTGTGCAGGCCACCATCGTTAAATAATCAACGTATACTGTAGTGCGTAGCCAAAGGACAAGGAGAAAAATGGAAAATGCTCCTAATCCAGACGTTGCGTCGCGGATGGCGGCGCGGCATGCAGCAATGCTCGAGCGGATGCGTCAGCGTAAGAGCGATGATGTCATGGGTGGCACGAACCTAGCCCCCGGTAGTGCTCCAGCAGTTAGCGCCAACACGAAGAGCCAGGGGAATGATGGCAGCAGCGAAAAGAGTAAAATGAAAAAGAGGACACCTCCGCCGCTGCCTGCTGCGCCGCCGCCTGAACGACGACGGAGCTTTTTAGCAGGCTTGGGTGGCTCGACCGGTGAACCTAGCCAGGCTGCTCCCGATCCAGATTACGCCCCTTTGCCCTCGCCTGACGAGCCGCCAGAAGCAAATTCGGCCACAGCAGGCTCCAAAACTTCAGAAGCAGCTGCTCAGGCAGATGCTCCAGCAGCGTCGCCGCTGCCGCCAGTTCCGTCGGAAACCTCACGCAGTCAGAGCGAAGTAGTGGAGCCGCCAGCCGCTGCAGTGGCCTCAGATTCGGCGGTGGTTGAACCATCACCGGAGCCCACCGTATCTGCTGCAGCAGAACCACGGCGTGGCACTGGTGGCAGTGCAGCACTATCAACTGCAGAGCAAGCGTCGAATGCTGCTGCGCCTGCTTCTGAGCCAGCTGGGGAGTTGTCAGCGGCAAGTGCACCGGCTGCACCCTCTGCTGCCGAGGCGGAACAACCAGAATGGTACGAAGGATGGGACGATATTCATGGCGTGTTTTATTACTTCCACGCTGCATCGCAGCAGTCGGTTTGGGAAAAGCCAAATGCTCCTTTTGTGCCTTACTCCCCCGACGAAGACGAAGATGATGAAGACGACAGTAGCGAAAGCGAAAGCGATGACAATGGCCAAAATAGTGACGGCGCTGGTGGCTCCAATGGCATCGCGTCGAAGCTGAGCACAGATAGCACGGTAGCTGAGGCTTCAGGGGATACTCAAGTTGCAGGAGCTGCCGCGCCATTGCCGAGCATGGCGTGGATTCCGAGCGCAGTGGACGAAAGGCAGTGCCGGGCGCTGCTTGGAGAGCTGATGTACAATGAAGACGAAGTGGGTGTCCTAATTCTTCTCGAAAGCACCCTTTTCTTTGTCATTTTCAATGTATTCACTATCTTTCAAATGTGATCCCACAGCTGAATGATGTATCCCTCAGATGTCATGTCACTCCTCTCTGTCATTTTCTTTTTTGTGACACATTGTTCTAGTTCTTGCGTTTAGCCGCTTTGGAGAAAGCTCAACAGCAGCCACTTTCGTCGGGCCCAAGCCCCGCTAACGGTGGGCGCACGAGCAGTCGAGTGCCCTCTCTGTCGCGTCGAGGTGTGCTGGCTCTAGCATTGGAACAGTTGAGCTTTGAGTTAGACGAGGACAAGTTTCAAGCGCTCGCAGCTGCTCGTGCTGCTTCCAATGCGCAGAGCGCTTCCATGGCTGGTGCTGCTGCGGAAGCTGTTACTGCTCCTGACACTGCAGACAACGCCGCATCTCCCGCAGCTGAAAGCATTAGCGAAGGAAACGTCACTGGTGGCGGCGTTGTAGTGCGCAGCTCGACAGAGCTCGCTGCGATGTTCTTAGAACTGCTCCTTGGCGAAGAAAAATTCTTTCGCTAGGCTTCTTTTAGTAGCAATTAGTTCTGGGCTAAATCGAAGTGCTTTGTATTTGCCAACGATTGCCTTATTGTCCTTATATGTCAGTGTGGTTTTATCTCCGAGTAATAGTAGCGGTTTAAGAATACCCAACCAGGCGCAACGTCAAACTGCCCCCTCGGGGCTTGTGTGTCAAAACACCAGTCTCGAATTTATAGCTCGAGTTGGTATATGATAAGTACATGTATCAGTAACAAAAATCTTAAACTCAGCCGATGTGTTCCTTCTGTAGGCTCAATCGCGATCGAACAGGCGACATGCGGCTGGGTTCTAGTTCTCCGTTCTGGTTGTCCGGTTCTGTAGAACACGCGGATTATGGCGGTTCTTTGGTCTTTGGTCTTTGGTGGTAATGTCAGCACGTTCCACGTTTCAGCCCCTTTTTACTTCTCACTCACAGTGCCTATATGTAACTGGCTGCCTAGCGGCAAGTACATTTTCCCCGCGGCCTCTCGTGCGCTCCGTTACTTGTATTTAGACTTAATTCAACTCTGCCATAGCGTCCGGTAGTGCCGACTTCCCCTATGGTAAACTCTTAAGTAGCTACCCCTGTTACTAGGTTATGATTAGATTAGATTAGATTAGATTATACTCCCCAATTGTCGTCGAGATTCTCCCTATTTCTGCACGTGTATCAATAGTTGGGGTAGTTACAGACATGTCGAATACACCAGCGCTTGGCTTATGAGTTTATGCCTTGATCCTCTGTCTTCCGATTTTAACGTACTAGTAGCTACGCAGATACCACTCTCGCGTTAAGGAAACAAACGAGGGCCGAGATACCAGACGCCACGGCTAGTAATATGGCTGCACATCACATGCCGGAAAGGTGATCGCGCTTCACGCGCAGGTTCATGAACTCTTAACTTCAATCCAAGTCACGTGTGTGTACGTACACCATGATATTGCAGAGGTAGAACTGGTCGAATGTCTGCCGTAAAACTTCTGTCATGAGGCCAATTCGAAAAGGAGTCTCCCCAGGAACAAATCAAGTCGGGTCGCATCAAAGCAATGAGGAAGTTGCTGGCGCCGACGTTATCGCGCTGTCGAGCCATTGCCCATGAGCACACACAGCTCACGGTGAACCGAAAGAAAAACAACCAAGTCATCACCGATGCGAAATCCCCTGTATTTCAAGTTATCGGAACAGAAAACATTCACCGAAGTTTACTTCGGAACAGAAATTGAATTCCGGACAACTGGCCTGCAGCAGATGGCAGAAGTTTGTCATCGATGCGGACCGGAATCGACGTCATCGCAAAATCAACCAACTCAAATATCAAAGCTCAAGAAGCAAAGCTCAACTTCTCACGACTCTTGTGGGAACCGACTTTGCCTGTTCTCACGGTAAGGCCACTGGTTGAAAAATCTTCCAGATAGCTTGCGTTTCTGAGCAAGTATTCACTTGCGTTTCCGACCCGCTGATTTTTTCCCCTTTCTGTTGGTTTGGCAATCTCTGCAAAATCAAGTAGATCACCGGGACGTTCGCGCGGATTTCGAAGCTCGCAGTCAAGCAAAGCTTCGGAAAGTTGTTGTTGTCCGAGGCAACGTGTACTGAAGCCATTACGTTCAGTAGATCTCGAACCTGTTCTACTCCTCTTGCGCAGGAAAAGTGATTACGGTAAGCTTCGCCTTGAAGTTTGTTGGTGCTTCGTTTCTCCGGTCGTGCCTGCGTTCGTTAACCGATCTAAGGCAGAAAAAAATCACCTCTTCCAGACCAGTTTAAAAGTGTCACTTTGATTAGCATAGCATAATGATTTCGTTTGTTATTCGCATCATTTTTCAGCAGGACATCGCCTCGGCTTGGAGGTTTCACCCATTTCCCGCCCACCGCGCGAATCATGCACGCCCCCGCCTTCCGTCTCGAGCACGACAATAGTATTCGCGGCTCCGGTGCTTTAGATCACCGCACGCACGCTAATGAATTCACGAATAGTGGTCCATGCCCATCCAGTACCGCCGAACATCATCACATGTACAACGGTTCAGCCGCCGGGATCCCGGGCCCTATCCCGTCGCTTTCTCAGCCGCAGGCAGCGCAGGTGCCAGGGCATTCGCTGTTCAACTCTTCGGTGAGAAAGACGAATTGAGCTGTACTCTCTAACCCCTCAATTGTTTGTAGAGTCGGGGCCGTCGTAAGTCACGCGATGCATCATTCAGTCGTCTCTGTGGACTGACACCCACTTTTATGGTGTTTAACTGTTTTCTTTCGAATTTTGGCAGCAATTTCTGTCGTCGGTGTTGGCGGCAGCTGCAGCCGCGGACCATTCATCAAGCCCGTCACCACAGTGGTCTACGGTAAACGTGAACTCGATGCACGCCTCGTCGGCTGCTTCGCCTCCTCCCCGCATGGTGTCGAGCGGCTCCAAGAGGAAGAGCAGCAGCGGCGAGCAGAGCGATGGCGGCGACAGCAGCGGTGGCGATTACGAGCCCTCCGGACAACGCGCAAGAGGAGGCCCTGGCGCAGCAGGCGACGAAGAAGATTCGGCGGAAGGGCCTGAAACCTTACGGCGTGGGCGGTGGACCTTTGAAGAAGAGCGCTACGCGTCATGCTTGGTGTCCCACTTCGTGCAGGGTTGGCTGGACTTGCCCGTTGGCACGTCGCTGCGGACGTTCTTGGCGGAGCAGTTGCGGTGCGACCCCATGCGCATCACCAAAAAGTTTGCCGGGGACTCGTCGGTGGGGAAGCGCATCTACCACCCGGCCTTGGCGGCCGTGGCGGCCAACAGCAGCACCGCGCGGGCGTCCATGCAGGCAGCCGCAGCCGAACTCGAAGCGTTGGCTCGCGACTTTTTCGGGCGCGTTGCGCTCGAGAAGCGTCGGCCAGGGCCGCGAGGTCGCTCGGCCGCAGCCGCCGCATCGGTGGCACCGCCTACTACACTCGCGGCGTCGACCGGCGGCAGTAGCCGGAGCGGCCGACCAAGCGACAATAAACGGGACACGCCAGGATTTGCACCTCCGGCCCCTGCGCCAGCAACTGCGTCATCATCATCGTCATCCTCGGCGTCACGCCGGCATGCGCCCGGGTCCCGCCGGGCTAGGGCGCCGTCCATGAGTGGAAGGTCTGACCACGGCTACGGGAGCGGCAGCAACGCGGCCATCGAGGAGGGCGATGAGTACGACAACAACAGCCACTACCACCACGAAGTGGTCCGCGAAGAAGGACGTAACCACTATAACAACAACAACACCGACATGGCGAACGACAGCGGGTCCCCCGAAACCAGTTATCCGCACCAAAGCCACACCGAACTGGACGCGGCCCTCCTTCTCAACTTCGTGCACGGCGCAGCAGCCGCGAGTGCCGCAGCGCGCACCAGCGACGGAAGCTGCGGAAGCCCCCGCAGCCACGGCAGCGGCGGCGGCAGTAGCGCCTTTGGCGGCGGCGGGTGCAGCAGCGACGACCGAGGTGACGACGACACCAGCAGCGGCGAGGACAACGGTGGGAGCGCCTCCTTCAATGGAGGCGGAGGGCGCAAGCTTCCTCGTCGCGAAGCGTCACCGCCTGCTGCGCTGCCGGCGAGGGTTGGGAGCATCCTCTCATCCGAAGATGACAGTGCGGCGCCATCATCAGTAGTAGATCAACAACAGCAACTGCAGCGGCGATCAGGGACGCGTGCTGCTACAGTCAAAGCAACGCTTGACGGCAGTGTTAGCGGTGACGGCGCCGATGAAGCACCAAAACGAGGTGCTCCTCAGCGCACGCGGGAGAACACCTGCATGTCTCTCATCGGTTAAAACGAGGGGAGCCAAACCTCTTGCCTTTTGAAGAAAATTTTGAATACGGGAAGCTGCTTCCTGTTTCCTCTTCGAGTACACGTACACGAAGCACCGCAACCTGAAAATTATTGACTTCTTACTTCATATTCTATTTCTTCCCTTGAGTACTTTGGTGATTAGATTTCCTTCCTTGTTGCATTCAGATGTCTAAGATTTAAGTCCTGATATCCCCATCCCAATTAGCAATCTTGAAATTTTTTTGAATTAGCCTAAATTGAATTGGAGTTCCCTTCAAATGGGTCCTGGGTCATACCAACCTTAAACTTAAACTTCATAACTCCTACTTGAAATATTCGTATATGGCCGATGAAATACCATATATAAAATTTCCAGTATTAGTATCCAGTATAAGCTCAGCTTCCCTCCACTCCATATCCCAGTGCCTTGTACCTTGACCCCGAATTGTGTTTGCTATTGCGCAGTACTTAAGGGGAGCTAAGCACTGAAATCAGGGATGCAGGCGCAGGAACACAAATCATACACCACAATAGGAAGGCGAAGGCAAAGGGCTCATGACTCCCACCTAACCCAACCTAAATGCGGCTTTCTGCGCCCGCTTGAGCTGCTATCGCCACTACTATATTTGGTCTCTTGTCATCAGGCATTTCGCCCCCCTTTGTCGTTGTGGTCTAAGCACAGGCCCAGGCACTTCCGTTGCATGCCGAGCCAGCACGGGCCGAGCTGCGTGGTGCCGTGAGGGCCGGACCGGTTGGTGAAAAACGCAAACCACAGCAGCATCACCAGCACCACCGCCGCGACGCACTTGAACGCCCACACGACGTTTGCACGGTGCAGCCAGCGCAGCGAGACCACGTGCTGGGACCAAAACACCCACTGCCGCGAGATGGGGTGGCTCAAAATGCCTTCGGCCAGCTCGGCCGTCATCCACACGCGCTGAAGCTCGATCGCGCACCCCGTGCTGAATCCTGACAAATTGGCGCCGGTGCGGATGATCTCCGCGCTGCTGCTGCCTTTCTTTCCCGTCTTCTTCTTGGTCGCTTCCCTGTGCTTTTTGATGATGTCTTCAAGCTTGTTGGAGAGGCAGGTTTGAATGCGGCTGTTGCCATCCACCAGTGTACTGCAGTACAATTCCCGCTCGTTGGCGCACTGAATTTCCATCAGCGGATTGGCCAAGAAATCCCGAGCTTCGTCCAGGCGAATGTCGGTCTGCAGCTCACTGCATGGCGGGCTCAGGCGCGAAGGTTCTTTCAAGCCCAAGTGGTCTTGCAAGCAGCGGTTCACGGCGCCACTGCCGTACGCGTCGTTCGGGCAAAACCGCGCAATGTCGTCCTTGCACACCTCAATCCCCCCGCCGGGGTTGGCGCGCAAGTCTTTGGCGCGGGCGCGCTTCACGCTCAGCAAGGATTTGGCGCACACTTCCCCCACGCGGCCTTCGTTCTTCAACAAGCAGGTGATGTCGCGCCCCCCAAGCTCCTTGGCCACGCCCATGGGGGTCTTGGGCAAATTGACCAGCCCGACGGCTGAGCAGCGGCCCGACTCGAAAAGCTCGGTGAAGTCAGCGGCGCACGCGGTGGACACGTCGGGGTTTAAGAGCAGGGACTTGGAGCGCAAAATGGGCTCCTGGAGCACGCGAGATCGGCACGCTGGGGTAGTCTCCAGGCTGTCCACGTGCTCTTCCAAGCATTTCATTTGGGCCGACAAAGTGCCCTGGGACTGCGCAGTGCCACTGAGCCTGGCGCAGTACTTGTCGAGCACCGGTTGGCAGTGGGCTACCAACAGGGGGTTCAAGGAAACGCTGCTGCGCTTCATGGCCTGGTACTTGAGCTCCCGCTCTTTGCAGGTTTCTGACAAGTAGTTGTAGTGGTCCACGAACAGGCAGCGGTGCAAGTTTCCCTCCCCTGGGGGTGAATCGAAGCACAGGGCCTCGATTTCCGGCCCGCAATCGCGCGCCATGGCGGGGTCGTTGGTGGCTTCCAGGACTCGATCGAGCATCTTGCGCTTGACCGCGTCGCTACAGGTAGGCTCCCGGACCTAGTGGACAGCAACAAAACAGAAAGAAAGAAGGCATGCAATTCAAAGATAAACAAGAAGAGGTGTGTAAAGCTACCAAGGCTTAGAACATTAACCCACTCGTTTTTCTTACTTTTTCATCCCATAATTCATTAGTCCAAACGACAGAAAAGGACGCAGACGTTGCAATAAACCCAATGATTTCAAGCTACGTTCAAATAAGAAGTATGCTGTGTCACCTCGTCTCGTAAGTCCACGAGGCAGTCAACCACTCGGCCGTCTCCTAAGGCTTCCGACGCGTCAATGGCTTCTGCTTCTTTGGCACACAACCGCTGCACGTCCGCGCCACAAGTCGACGCTAGAGCTTGGCTGCCTCCGAGCCGGTAGTCTTTGTTCTTCAACTTCACCAGTTTCGCCACCTCTGCCACGCACCGGTCTGGCAACAGTTTTTTGCCGTCGCTGCCCTTGCCGCCGTTGCTGCTGGTGCCCATTTGCGCATGCAAGTCTTCGAGGCAAGTGAGCACGTCAGAGGGAGTGTCGGCGTGAGCGCACGCGCCCACTTTGTTCCCATCATTACTGCTGCCACCACCACCACTGCTGCTGCTGCTGCTGCTGTCGTCTCCACCAATTACCGCCCGGCACGCTTTCTTCAACTTGGGGTTGAACGCCGCGTCTTCGGTGGCGGCCTTGGTGGCCTCAAACTCCACGTGCAAGCAGGACGGGTCCAGCAGGCTCACGTGGCGCTGCAAACATTCGTGGAGCTCCGGCCCCTCTGAGCTCTGGGGGCAGAACAGCGCCGCGTCTTGCTTGCATGCCTGCACCGTATGCGCGTCGGTCTCTGGCGCCGCCGCCTTGTTCTCCCGCAGCGCCTGCACGTCCTTCTTGCACGCCTTGTTCCGCACTTTGCCCACGTGCTCCGCCAAGCACTCGAGCACAACACCCGCGGGGCCTTGGCCCTCGTTGCCCTTGGCGTCCAGCTCTTTCGCGCACAAGCGTTGCATGTCGTCCCCACAGTGGTCGGGCACGCCCGGCATGAGCCGGTAGTCGGAGGTCGCCACCACGTCGTACAAGCTCACTTGCTTGCTGCACCGCGCGTTGATTTTGGTGCCGCTGGTGCCAGTGCTGTCCGCAGCTTCGTTTTTCATCCGGTTCAAGCATTTGAGCGCGCATGATGCGCCTTCAGGGTTCGACCAGCCCTCGTCGCCGCACTGTTGAATAAGGAAGAGATAAGACGAGGTCCGTCAATATGATACCAGAAAAATGAATAACACCAATACAAATAATCGGATTTTTAAAAATGAACGCTTCGTACGTGCCACCCTGACTATCACAGGAACAAACAAGAAGCGATGAAAACGAAAATACACATGTATGCTCTAATGTTAAACCTCGGGCACGCATTGTTGCAACGCTTGCTGGCACGACCGCAACAAGCTGGGCTTCAGCTCCAAGGACTGGGTCTCGGCCACCAGCTCCGTGAACTCCGCCGCCTTGCAAGCGCTGCTCAAGTCGGCGAGCTTGCCCCGCAAGCAGTCCTGCACTGCGCTGCCCGAGTCCACCACGCCGCTGCAAAAGCGGGCCACGTCGCCGCTGCACGCCGACTCCACCGCCGCGTTGGCGGCCCACAGCTCGGATTGAGTGGCGCCCACGCGGAGGACTTCGCGCTTGCACCTCTTGTTCTGCACTTCGTCCACCCGCTTCACCAGGCACGCCACGCTGGTCCCGTCGGGCGCACCTTCCGAGGCCGCGGTGGCGGCTGCAGCGTGCGGGCAGAGCAGGGCCAAGTCCTTGTCGCACGACGCGCTGAGCGCCGCGTTCAAGCGAGCGTCCTGGGCTTCGGAGCCCATCTCCGCTTCGATGGCGCTCTTGCAAGCTTCCCCGAAACCCGTGTTTTGGCGTTTGTTGAACAAGCACTTGCGCACTTTCTGCTCCCCGAATTTCTCGTCGCCGCAGAACTCAGCCTGCTCTGCGTGGCACGTGTTGAAGAGGCTTGGGTTCAACCGAATGTCTTCGGCCTGCTCTTCCAAATGCCCAAAGACTGCCTTCGCGCACGCTGGCTGCAGCTGCACCGCGGTTTTACCCGGCGCCGTGGGTTTTCTGTTTTTCTTCTTCACGATCTTGCTCAAGCACGACAGGAGGTCGGCAGGCGCTACTCCGTCGCAGTGCTGCTTCACGTCGGCTTCGCAGGCATCCATCACGCCCGCGTCCAGCCTTCCGAGAGGAATGAGAAGTAGAAAAAGAAGAGGGAAGTATTGAATGAGACGGAAAACATCTCAACATGTATAAAGCATTACCGATACAGGTGTAAGCACATGCATATCGGAACTCCTGCCATAATTTTGTAGCTAGCATGCATCCATGTACTGTAGACAGGGACTATACATGAGGTATATATGGGCTGCGATCTTTTTTTTTACCTGACGTCTTCGGCTTCTTCAACTTGCTCTTGAAACACTTCCGCCGCGCACGCTTCCGACAGCTTCTTTTTCTTTTTCTTCAAGCACGCAAAGGGCGTGGCCTTCTTGGCGTCAAAGTCGCCGGCTTGGCCCGTGGCTACGTTAGCGCACACCCCGCTGGAGCTCAGTTCTTCCTTGCATGACTTCGCTAGGGCTGCGTTGTACTTGGTGATGTCCTTGCGAGCTGCGGAGAAAAACTTGGTGACTTCTACGCGGCAGGGTTTCGCGCCGGGCTCGGCCATGTTGGCGGCCTTGCCCGAGAGGCGCTGTCGCAAGCATGTCGCGGCACGGCCCATTCCTATAGTACCATTTTGGTGGCCAAGCAACAGTGAGGTTCAGGTTCAGGTTTTGTTCAGTTCACAATGCTGTCACCAGGACTATCATAAATGATGCTTGCAATTTTCTGAGCAAATGCAAGGTGGAAGGATAGTATGCTTCTATTGATTGCATGGACAAAATGATACGAGTGTGAGGCACAGTTCACTCAAATTTACCGGGCGTCTCCGACTTGCAAAACTTGTCGTAAAGCGCGTTGCAGGTTGCACCCGAGCCAACAGCCACGTCGTCTCTCGAAATAGCTGGTGCCAAGTCCGCCCATGGGTACTGCGTCATCAGCTGTTCGGTGGCCGCGCCAGCCTTCACTTTTTTTGCCGGAGGAGGTACAGAGGCGACGCCAAGGCCATCCATACCTGCGTCTTCGGAGGCCAGCACCCGTGGACTAGCGCCTCGGAGCTGCTGCATACTAGATGCCGCAGCACCGACGCTGCTAAGCAGCCACGCTGCAAGAACAACGCGTAGCATCGCCAGGGTCTAAATGAGTATCGAAGTGGCTGCCTGGGCTTTGGCTTCCTGCTTTGAGTTTGGGGTGAGGATTTTTTTTCTTGGCGTTTGTTCTCCAGTTTCTCCTGCTGCAGCCTGCTGTGATGATGATGTAGCTATGTGATGATGTGGACCTTTAGCTGACTTCGTAGGTTCTTGAAAGGTGTTGGCGTGATTGGTCCAATCAAATATCGTAGGCACCATATCGGGCTTCGTCGAAGGCGTAGGCACATTGGGCCACTGAAACGTCGCTTGGCGCCGGAGTGCAAAGATTCAGCTCTTAAAGCAGTTGAAAGCGCTGTTTTAGGATCAGGCTGTGTCGAAATTATATAAGCCTCTCGTTGCTAGCGGTTCGGCACAGATCCATCTTCCTCTGGATAACGGTGGCGTCTGAAACCGCGCAGAGCTTGATATTTTCAAGCTCATCAAGAAGTAACGCCGTTTTGTCCGTGCTCAGTTGAAACAGCCAACAAGCCCTTCGTAATTCTAGTAGCGTAGGAAAGTTCATATATCAATCATGTCCGACGCAGCGCTCATGCAGCGCATGGAGCGTGGGCGGCCGGGTGAGAACGCCCCTGGCGAAGCCCGGGACAACGGGTGGTTCATCACGACGGGCCCGCGGTACGAGCACTTCCGAGTGTGGCCCCTGGTGGCTTCGGTGCTCTTTCCCTGCCTCGGCGTAGTTCTTGTAGGCTTTGACTCGGGCGCGACGGCCTGGCTGGTACGTTTTTGCATTAACTTCCTGCGATGTGTGTTCAAACGGTACTCCAGATTTGTGCTAAATTAAAATGCTTGATAATATTGAAGGCTAGGCCAACGTGCCTGTACAACTTGTATGTCTAGATGTTTTGTACTAATTTTGCTCGCCCGCTGCTTTATTTTTGTCAGACGGTCGCCATTAAATTATGCTCCCACCACTACTCCAACTGGTGCGACATCATATACGACAACGTATGGTTTACAGCTACGCTTGAGTCCTGCAGTCAAATGGCAGCGTTCGTCGCGTGTTTGGGCATTTATCTGGTACGTCCATCATATAAACCCTTGCAATAGAGAACGACAGAATGAAGGTCTCAGTCAAATTGTCTTACGCAGACTGCCGCCTTCACTTCTATCCCGCACTGAATATTCTTTTGCTCTTCCTTTTTGTATCTGCTAGTTCGATGGATCACGCCTTGGTGGCCGGACCGAGCTACTTCTCGCGTCGATGTTGTTCACCATCGGGTCAACCGTAAGTTTCTCTCGCACATTTCTTTCAGTATCTTCAAAGCATATACACATCCCTGTGATAACCAAGGGTCTGACTTGTGCTTACCAACCTGCGTCAGCTATTGCGACTCTTGTGACCAGCATTTTTACACTACTATTATCTCGACACTTTCATTTTGTGCAGATCGAAGGCGAGTCAGCCGAAATCAAAGAGAACATTGCGGGCTTGTATGTTCTCTTTTTGGGCCGTATTTTATACGGCTTTGGCATTGCCTTTACGATGCACGCAGTGCCGAGCTACATTTCCGAGTTTTCACCAGCCAGCTTACGTGGCACTTTGGGAGGCATGATTGAAATTGCAGCCACGGTGGGCATCATTTACGCATACGCCATTGGGCAATGGTTGACTTACGAGTTCCCTTACGGATTCTCATGGAAGTACACGTTCAAATTTGCGACGATTTTCGGCATTCTCATGTTTTTTGGCATGCTGTACTTGCCGGATTCGCCCCGTTGGTTGGTCTCGTCGGGACGCCCCCTATATGAAGCTCTCGAAGCTGCCCAGTTTGTCAACCCTTCCATTACTTCGGACGACATTGTCGCCTTGAAGAAAGACATTGAGCGGCAAATTCCAAGCACTACGGAGAGTGTCACCAGCCGGCTCTTTTGTTCACCGAGCTTGCGAGTTCCCATGTTAGTAGGTGTGGGGATCATTTCGGCTCAGCAGCTTACGGGTCTGCCAGGGATGTTGTACTACCTCGTAGACATCATGAAAGAAGTGGCCGGTGATCAATACAAAATCGCGTTGATTGTGTTTGCCGCCACAAAGTTGCTATCAAGCATTATCGTGATGCTGTACCTGGACACTTGGGGACGCCGCACACCATTAATTGCGGGACTCGTCATCATGTTTTTCTCAGCGGGCACGCTCTTTATGCTCTTCTACGATTCACTCCAAAAGGACAGCGGTTACGAAGTAGGCTTCATTGCGTTGTTGTGCACGTTTGTCACGGGGTACGAATTCAGCGTGGGGTCCGTTTCATTCGTGTTGATGGGCGAAATTTTCCCTGGCGACGTCAAGGGTGACGCCATAGCCGTGGCCTTCACTTTCAACTTCTTCCTTGCCGCAGGCATGGCGTTCATGCTCTACTGGGAAATAAACGACTTGAGCTTCACTATTGTATGGGCGCAGCTGTCGCTGACGTCCTTTGTATTCATCTTCTTTGCCGCTTCGCTTGTGCCCGAAACAAAAGGAAAAACGCTGGAAGAGATTCAAAAAGAGTTCCAGCAAGAATTTGAAGTTCCCGATTTCTTGGCTGCAGTAGATTACCTCTCTGGCGGAGAAGAGGGCAGTGGTGCGGAGTCAGCAGCACGGGCAGTAGGCGACATGCGGGCTGCAGCTGCAGCTGGAGCAGCTTACATATTTCAGT
>Ga0307931_1001010_pt1 | contig 18544 bp, 15 predicted proteins | sample OrgLakmetageno47_FD_201816 | JGI IMG/M metagenome (GOLD analysis project Ga0307931, IMG submission 201816) | Saline water microbial communities from Organic Lake, Antarctica - #47 | ecosystem: Environmental > Aquatic > Non-marine Saline and Alkaline > Saline | place: Antarctica: Organic Lake... | reverse complement strand
ACGCCGAGGTTACCTTGCTGAACAACAACAATCAAAACACCAGCAACTTGGACACTGTCTTGGGCCGTACTACCTTACGTAGATACCCAACAGCTGAAGTTTCGAGAGAGACATCTACTAACTATTACGATTGCAAGCTATTTTTAACGAGCAATTCGACAATCCGACCCACTCAGATAAAAGCTCTGTGTGTGCACAATTTACAGGGGGACTGATTGCGACGTAAGACTACTAGACCGGAAGTCTGAAAGATGGCACATCGCAAGATAACTCTCAATGAAAAGGCTCCTCTCGTCTTGTCTATGCAGGACGCTGCAGCAATCAACGAGGTCCTTCTGAATGTGACTATGAAGGAGATTCCTTCTGCGAGGCTTTCAAAGGCTTGCGAGAAGGTACGACGCCGTTTAAAACAGCATTTGAGCGGTTGTATTTGCTAACCGTTTTCAAACACTCAAGGTTCGGGACCAGTGGTTAGCGAGCTTTCGGGAGGCAGTAATCCAAGGCGTTGAATCACACTGTATCGACGATGACACTGCTGCCCAAACTACTGCAGCTATGAGCGACAGCGGTGAAACACCTGCCCCTTGATTGCTTCATCCTCAGAGTATTCTGCTGCACATGCCCTAGAAGAAGCTGCTAGATAGCTTACTGACTCAGATAAGTGATCCTCTGAATGTAAACATGCTCCGTTTATCATTCTTATTGTAGATGCACAGGCGCTCATGGATGTCGAAACGCTGCGGGCGCGCGTGCTTGTCGCCAAGGAGCGCGTTGGAGCGATTCGGGAGCGAGTAAGTCGAGTAGCAATCTAAGCTGATCTAATCACTACATCGGAGCACACGAACATTCGATACATTGATAAAACATCCGAGCGCATTAATAGGTATTTCCTCATAGTTTTGATACTTCTTGGATCTTCTCCCGTCAGGTGCTGGGCAAAACAGCAGCACAACTGGGTGCTAGGCTCGAAAAGAAACGCAAGCGGGCGGACCGTGAGGTTGATGGCTCAACATTGTCGGCAGAAAACCCACCGCCGCCAGTATCCGACAAGGCTTTGCGTGCTCTACGAGCGGCTGTAGAGAAGGTGCTTTCACAGAGAGATGTTGTTGCGATGTGGCAAGATGTCAAGAGGGTGAAGCAATGATTCTTTTGCGGCGGGAGGAAGAGAGTATATTTCACATTGCGCTTTCGGCGGTGTACGGTGAAGAAATATGATAGAGCTGCCTTATCTTCGCACAATTTGTATGTATATTCCATAATTGCTTCTTTCGATTCTAGCCCTCTCAAATTGTGCGCATGTGGCGTTCCCCATGAACTCAGGTGGCGGGCTCGATGACGGACGTGCACCAGGACCTCAAGGAGCGCCACGACGCCCTGGCCGCGACCGTAAAAGGCATTGCCAAGTCGGCGGAGCTCCGTAACACGGCCAAAGCGGGAAGTAACTCGAGTAATAGCAGTAGCGGTCGCGCCGCGGGTGGCAGCGCAGCAGCCAAGAACAAGAAAGCCGTCCTGACGCCGAACTCACGCTTTTCAAAGCACCTTTCATCAGGAAAATAGTAGGCGCGCGCCACGGCCTGTACTGCGATTCCATTGTTGGTGGATATCCGGTGATTTCACGCGCGGAATTATACGATTCTTTTTATTCGCATATGCGCATCCAATTCACACTTCATTTTAAAACCCCTCACATGATTTTTGAAAGAGAAAGAGATAAGAGCTCCAATGCGAATGGCGATATCATATATATCTTAAATCTTAATTCTTACGCAATAGCTAAATTAGTAATAGTACACTACTCTGGAATAAGTAAGTACTCCCTAAATGCACATAAGAACTCTTAGTCCAGCGGCTAAATCCTTACTTTTCATCTTGAAATAAGTGCGCTCTACGCTCTACTTCTCTTCTTGAAATAATTAATAATTGCGCTCTAAATAGCTTTACTCTTCGCTTCAGTCTTTACATTTACAGCTATATCCATGAGAATCAGATGTCAGATAAAAAGCACAAGGAGCTCGGTGCCTGATTTAACAGGTGCCCTCCCAGCGAGACCCCCATTCGCGATGTGGTTCATGCCAGCTCGTGTGCTTCTGTCTTCTGTAGTGCTGTGGTGCGTGTGGTTGTTGTAGTCTTTCATGAAGAGAACGGCGCGTGCATGAAATTGTGAACAGCGCCTTGTTAGCTGCCCCAAGAACTTGGTGCCTGAATTCACAGGTGCCCTTCCGACTCCTTAGCACTCAACAGGAAATCCCTCGCGAAAGGGGATCCAGCAAAGTGCCACTGCGTCAGCTCTTGAGATCAGCTCCTCGGCTGCGTGTGTGTCTGTGAAGTGTAAGAGATGCATTTCTGTGTGTGTGCAATTGTGATTATGGTTCAGTGATGATGGCTGCCAGGCGCTTCCACATGAAAGCAGTTTCAGTAAAAAAGTACTGTCTAGCCTTGAGCCATTACCACCAACCTAGGGCGAAGGCGATTGCTTCTCGCTGTCAGTCTTTGCCTTGGCGGCTTCCAGGTTCATTTCCAAGAAGTCGTCGCTCGCAGCAAAGAGGAACAAAAAGAGCGCGCCCACGGCTGACACAAAGTTGACCCCCAGGAGAATCTTGTAAGAGCCCTGGCCAATCCCAAAGCCGTTGAGGTCCACTACGGTCGTGTAACGGCTGTTTTGAGCGCGCCCAATGTAGCAATCCAAGTCACAGGTCCCGAGCTCGTCTGCCAGAGACGCTTCCGTCGCGAGGCATTGGCGCTTGTCCGATTGGTCCCAGCAGCCGGACGCGTACACGCAGTCGTAGTAAGCAGAAAAAGCCGAACAAGAGGGGGTCTCTGTCCAGTCAGGTGCCACGCAAGTGGTGAGCTTGAAAGGCTGGCAGTTTTCGGTTTGAGACGCCATTTGGTAGACGGTGCCGAGCGCAGCCGAAAAGCAGTACGGCAAGAGGAAGCACAGGGGGCGAGTTTTGGTGGTGGTGCGGCGCCCTGACCAAGCGCTGCTGACGAGGCATGCAAACGCAGCCATGTAAATGGGTGGGCCGAGGCCTGGCACCTGTTGAAGCAGAAGTAGGAATTCGAGAGAAAAATGACGAAGGAGAATGATGACAAGCCACATGATCTAAGATTCACTTCATAAAAATGATTGCAACACCGCAAAGCAATACTGCCAAAGTGATATCTTTTGACTGTATGAATCATAGCAGAGAGAGCTCTCAATCGTAACTTTACCATGGTGCCCGTAACCGTAGTGGCATCCAACTCATCCGGGTCAAAGAGCAGAGGCAACGTGCCCGTGACCCCAATCACCACAATGGCAATGCGCCCCAGCACCACGTCTGTCGCGTCTGCTTCCGAAGGGTTTACAGGGCGGCCTTTCACAATGAACCCGTGCAGATCTGGGCCAATGGCTTTGGCGACCGCGGTGAACGTGGAGTCCAGGGTAGACATCGCTGAGGTGATGATCACCAGGCATAGCACAGAATAGTAGGCCGGGCCTAGCACTGTAGCCACCGCCGAGGGTTCGCCTCCCATGACAGACGCGACATCAGCGCCGTTGAGGTCAGACTCGCTGCACGCGCCGTCAGACACGCAGTTGGCCAGCATGTTGCCATAGACCCCAATGAAGCCAAACACGGTGACGTAAGCCACGGCGAGGACGCAGCCCAGCGCGAAGCCGCTCACCATGACTTCTTTCGAGGCCAAGAAGGCGCGGTCCGTGAGCGCAGGGTCCATGAAGGTGTAGGACAGCGCCCCCTGCAAGATGCCGGTCCAAAACAAGTCCATGCCGCCTTCCAAGCTGAACATCTCGCGCCCCTGCACTGGGTTGTACGTCCAGAGCGACGAGGACTCGTGGTTAGCTTTCGCATAGGCTTGGAGCTCGTCGTTGCCGTTGATTTGGGTGAGGATAGCGAGCCAGGTCATGACGAGGAGCACGCACATGAGTACCGCCTGCAGAGCATCGCTGTACAGGGACGCACGCATGCCGCCGATAAAAGTGTACGCCGCTGGAATCGCCATGGACACCCATGCCGCGAGCTTCCAGTTGCTGGACAAGGACTCGCCAAAGAAATCAGCGATCACCACCGTGTTGGACCACACTTCGTTGTAGAGCCGGTACAGGACTGTGAGCTGAAACCACGGAGAGCATGCCACAAGGAGGTATAATGTGAGCTAATTTTTATCATGATTTAAATACATGCATACCAAAAATTACGTGCACACACATAGGATCCGAAAAGTAGCTTGCGAACCTCAAAGATAACGGTGGCCAAGGGCCCGTATCGGTCGTTGATGAAGTCAGGGAGCGAGTAGTAGCCTTGCTTTCGGAGGAAGTAGATGATAACGCCCGTGGTAAAGACACCCACGAACCATGCGGCATAAGCCAGGCCGCCGAGCATGCCGTACTTCGCACCGAGCTTGGAGCTGTTTTGAATCGACTTCGCCATCACCCAGGACACGAAGGACGTCATGGCGATGAGACCAAAGGCGTAGCCCTTGCGCCCATCGGTGTTGGCCTCGTCAATAGGGCGGAAAAACTGTAAAAAGCCAATTAAATTTGTTGGAATGCCAGGAACAAAATTTATTTAAAAGACAGCGAATCGGACGACGTGAAATTGATTTGAGTATCGAATCAGGCATTAGGGATTGATTATCTTTTCTTCATTTGGAAGTCTACGGGGATGGAAAGTATACCTGTTTAGGCGTGCCGTCGCCCACAGCAAGCATGATGCAGATCCAAGCGTAGCCAATGAGCAAATGCCACTCACGCTGCCGATTCTCAGTCTCCACCCAAACCACAGCGGCAACTGCAAGAATCGTGATCAAAGCGTACGCAAACCAGTAAATCGGCTTGACGCCCTTCGCGGGCGAATCCTCCTCCTCGGCTGGTGCGGCGGGAGCCGCTACGATTTCAACTTCAACCTCAAGAGGCTCGGCAGCTTTCTTGTTCCTGGGTGTAGTCTTTGGTTTGTTCTTGGGAGTTGTGCCAAGCGGCGATTTGGTAGCTTTTTCATCTGCAGAAGAAGGCCAAGCGATGAACCATGAATGGAACGCGGCGAGGAGGACACAGAGTGGCAACATTCTCCATGACTATGAGGATTGCACAGTGCTTTACTTTCTTCATTCCATCATATCGATAAATGTAACACATGCACTTATTCAGTTTTTGAAGCTCTCGAGATTTCAATGAGTATTCCCAATCACGATTTCGCGCAAACTTCAAAGATAGCATAAGATTCGATTACCTCCTTTGGTCGTCATTTTTTGAGAAGATGGAGTGCGCTCAGGTTTGAATGCGCCATTGCTTGACTTGCTCTTGATTGAGACACTGCTTTTCCTTTCTGACATGATCTGTTGCAAAGCTCTCAGCTGAGTATTCTTCCGGCTAACTCTCTAGTCTCGTTCGTCACTCTTAGCGGTGCGAATGCTATAGTTCTCACTCACTGCATGCAGGGACACAAAAACACACGCAGAGAATGATATCCACGATTTTTTGCACAAATCAGAGTTTTCTCAGGTTTTCTTGTTTTCTTTGCAATTTGGTTGGCTGTGGGTCACATGAACCTACTCATACCAAGAACCAACAACAAGAACCCACTTTAGAGGGATCTTGCGACGACTGCGACGTTGCGATGACCAAAACTCAGAAAGACAGACAACAGAAGAAGATCCAAAGTGCTGCTAAGTTTTTTTAAAACCACCCGTGATCACCATGAGCCTCATGGGACCAGGCGCGATGACTGAGTACGGCGGCGGGCCGTCACGAGGGCCACGGCAACGTGGGTCTGTGCGGGTGCAAGAGGTGTGTTTTTGAATCCCAGGGTGTTTGTTTTTGTGAACACAAGGCAAATTTATGTACGCGCTTGACAACAACTGCGCATCTTGGGGCTACTGCTGCATGTAGCCTACCTTTCAAATCTACTATATATTTCAAGCATCTACGCAACCGGCATCTCGATGACTAATAATTTACTCAACTTCGCGTCTACAGCCTGCCCATGCTTTTTTCGTCGCGGGGTCATCCATCGACGACATTTGCGGCATTTTTGGCCGGGTCAACGCAAGCCAAGCTCGGCTAGTGACCAGCCACCCGTGCCAGCTTTGCTACAAGCACGACCAAAGTGGTTGGCTCATGGCACTTGTAGAGACTCCTGCGGTTCGTAATCGTCCTTGCTATAGCTATCGCACCAAGTACTATGCCCAAACTTATCAACGAGCCCATTGGGTTTGTCGTGGCCTTCCCCGTTTTTGCTAACTTTGCACCCTTCATTTATACGCATTTCTCCCTCATTTCCCCCGAATTGTAAGTCTCGCTAATAGTGGACATGCGTTTCTGCAGGATGAGTTGGCTGAAGAGCGCATGAAGAACCGTTACTCGTACGAAGAGCCGTGCGGCATGGAGTGGGTGTTCATTGACCGAACCGGCAAAGACTGGTTCAAGCACAAGGGCGACACTATTGTGCCCGGGGCCGGCACTCGCTGGAAGCACCTGCACCGCTCCCCCGAGTCGGCGGCTGCGGCGGCGGCCAAGCGGCGCAAAGCCCAGGAAAAAGAAGCCCGCGCGCGGGTGAAGGCGCAGGCCAAGGCCCAGGCCAAAGCCGTGCGCGCAGCCGAGCGCCGAGCCGCCAACGCGGAGCGCCGCAACGCCAAGCGGCTGGAGCGCCGGGAAGCCACGCGGGAAGCCCGCAAGGAGCAGATCCGAGAAGCGAAGCGGATTTTGAGGAACGCGGGTGGCGGTGCGTACGCCGACGAGTACGGGTCCGATGACGATGACCTCGACGAGTACCTTGACGACGAGGAGGTAGGGGAATGCTTCACTAACATGCACTTGGCACGCACATTTACCGTTTGTGCCAACATCGTGAAAAATAATAATAACGTGTTGCATCTAATGGTGGAGTGGGCACAACTCAGTATGCTCTACCACTCCGAACACCCACCCTTGGCGCAAAGCGACACTTTCAAAGTGTTTTCTTGATGTGATTTTCACCTTTCCACCTATCAATTGGGTGCACAGGAGGACGAATACGACGAAGAATACGAAGCTTACAAGCGCTTTCACGGCCTCGCCGACAGCGACGACGACGACGAAAGCGAGTCCGAGTCCGAGGACGAAGATGAGAGCGAATCCGAGTCCTCCGACGAGGAAGACCCCGCGGCAGCTTTGCGAGCGCGCGGCGCCCTGGTCGAACACCACGAAGACGACGAAGACGAGCTCCCGTGGCAAGTGATTGCTTTGCTGGACGCCTCGATTTTGCGGGACTTGCGGTGGTCCAACGCCTACCGCGAAAAGCGGGTGGCGCTCGCCCTCGCGGGGGAAGACGTGACCCCACCGCTCGTGGACACCATTGAGGGTTTCCTCGACGCCGAGCGCGCGCTCCTCCTCGAAGACCAAGAGCAGGGCGCGAACAGCGGTGGGCGGGCCCTCGCCGCCTCCCTGGCAGCTACACCTGCGGCAGCGGCAGCGGGCGGTGCGATGGGCGGCGGTGACGGCGGTGTGAACGGCAACGCGGATTTGGGCGCAGCGGGTTGGCTGTACCGAGTGACCGCTCCCGAGGGAGTATCCCTGTACAAGAAGCCCACGGCCACCGGTGGTCCGGCGGCAGGAGCCCGCCCCTGTGGGGCTTTGCTGCGCGTGGTGGAGGTGGGCAAAGGCGGGTGGCTGCGCCTGGCCGCCACGGAAAAGGGCAAGCTCGAAGCTCCCCTGGGGGTGGGCGATGCAGTGAAGGTGGTGAGCGGGCAGTACGCGGGCACCAACGGCACCGTGGCGAGGGGCCTCGACGACAAGCGCGAACTGGGCGTGAAGCTCAAGGGCTACACGGGCACCGGCACCTTCCACGTCACGGAACTGAAACGCGACGAGAAGGCCGCACAAGCCGCAGCGAAAAAGCCGAAAAAGGACTCGTCCAGGGGCTACGACGCGTACGGGCGCCGGGGCGGGTACTTCGACGGCTCCGACTCGGAAGAGGACGACAGCGAAGACGAGGAAAGCGAAGAAGAAGACAGCGAGGACGAGGAAGGTGCGGTGAGCGGCGGCAGCGGCGGCGCGGCTGGTTCCGTCAAGGAAGTTGGTCTGTGGGTTTGTTTGCTGAACGAGTCGGGTGGCGACGGGGCTCCACCGCCAGCTCAGCGCAGCAAGCACGACAAGGTCGACGCGCACGCGGCCTCATCCGTAGCCTCTGCTGCTGGTGGAGCGCGCCTCGAGCCCGTCACTTCGTCGACGCCTTTGCTGGTGGCTGTGCGCAGCATTGAAGCGCAAAAGTTGGCGGCCGCTCCTCCTGCCGATGCGACGGGCGCTGCTGCAGCAGCTGCAGCTCAAGAGGCGGCGGAGGAGGAATCTGGCACCAGCAGCAGCACTACTGCAGCTCCAGCCAACAACAACGGAAACAGCAGCAAAGACGCCAACGCCAAGTCGGCGGCAGCGAAGGCCGCTGAGAGTGGTGGACTAGTGCTCGAGGAGCGCGACGAAGCGGCCCTCTTTGACCGCCCTTTTGAGCCTCGGCTCGAAGCGGAAGACGCCGCCAACGACGACGACGACGAGACTGCTGGCGCAGATGACGACGACGCAAGCAACACAAGCGAAGTGAGCGCCAAAGCGGACGCGGCTGCGACCGCTGCGGCTGCTCTAGCAGCGCAAGTGCTGAGCCCACAGTTGAGCGGAGCAGGAGCAGCAGCAGCAGCCGTCGCAGCCGGGCTGGCGGTAGGCACTCGCGTGGTGTTGAAAGGCTTGTCTGCAGCCCACTACAACGGACGCGAGGGCGTGGTGCTCACTTCTGCGAACGCTGAAGGTCGCCAGGGCGTGCGCCTCGACCCACAAGTGGCGCCTGAAGCCAGCGGGCCAGATGCTCTGCCGCCACCGCCGGAGAAGACTCTGCTCCTCAAGATGGCTAATTTGGAGCCGTGCGACCCGCAAGGAGCAAGCAGTGACAGTGGAGCTAGCTCAGCAGATGGCGCGGTATTGGCGCGTGCCGCTGCGGTGCTTGGTGTCAGTTTGTCTGCGCTCGGCCTGCCAGCGGGCTCTTCCAGCACTAGCAACAACAGCACCAGCGTGGCGGGGCATTTGGAAGTGCTGGGCGCTGTGCTCCGGGCCACCGACCGCGACCTGGCCGGACTCAACCCTTCGCCACCGACCACTGCGCGCGCAGGGGTGTCGGAAGCGCGGCGTGCGCACCGGGTGTTGGCGGCTGCTCTGGCGCTGCTCCCACCCAACAGCAGCCAAGACAGCAACGACGGCCTAGGGAACAGCCGTGGCAGCAGTGGTGCAACGGTGTGGCAGGCCGAGCTCGCCCCTCACGCGGTGGTCGAGCAGGGGTTCCTCGGCAAACGCGCGGCGCAAGCAGCGATCCAGGCGTCGGACCCCAGCTCGTTCACCAAGATTGCCGCGGGAGTAGCCGCGCTGCGGCAGGTGTTGGCGGAAGAGCAGTGCCGCTTGGTGCGCCACCGCGGCGAGTGGCAAGCGAACTGGGGCGCGCAAGTGCCGACCTGGCGCATGGAGCAAGCAGAGTCTGCCGCTGCGGCTGCTTTGATGGTCGATGAAGTGGACGGCGACCTGGTGGGCAACAGTGGCGTAGCAGCAGCGCAGGCCGCGGTGGCGAGCGGCGGCAGCGATGCAGGCAAGGCCCTTGAGGACGGCTGCACCGGTGGGAGCAGTGGGGACTGCCTGCTGCTGCGGCTCTGCCTGGTGCGGAGCTTGTTGCGTGCCCGCCGCGACGCCGATGCCCTCGCCGAAGCTGCCAAGGCGGCTAAGCTGCACCCGTGCGCTGCACCGGCCTTGCTGTGGCACGGGCGTTGCCTCTTGCGGCTTGGCCAGCGCGACGCTGGATTCAAAGCCCTCAGCCAAGCGGCGACTCTGGGGGCCAACAGCTCGGTCAGCGATTACAGCAGCGCAGGCTCTTCCTCGTCGTCGTCCTCGGGCGGTCGTGGAGCGAACGGTCTCGCTCCGCCGGGATCACGATGGGCGAGCCGGGAAGCGTTGGCCCGAGTCCGAGCCCTGAAGCGCGCCAAGCGAGCCGAACTCAAGGCGAAAGACGCGTACGAGCGCGGCAAGTTCGCCGAAGCGGCCCAGTTGTACACCCAAGCCCTCGCCGAGTACGACGGCAGCGACCTCAACAATGGCAGTGGCGGCGGCAAAAGCGGCGTGAGCGGCGCAGCAGCCGCAGCGGCAGCAGCCATGGGCGCCGGCGACGGTGGAGCGAGCTCAGTGGACAGTTTTGGTGGCGATGACAAGTGGGGGCGGGCGGAAGCCTTAGTGGCCAGGGCGGGTTGCCTGCGGCGCGGGCGTGAGTTGAGCCCCGCGATTGCAGACTGCGACGCGGCCTTGGTGGTGTTTCCCAAGTACGCGCGCGCGCTCTTCCGCCGCGCCCTGTGCCTGCTGGAGTCGGCCAAGCCCACGGAAGCGTTGGCGACTTTGGAGAAGCTCCTTCGGGTGGACCGCACCTGGCCGCGGCTCTTGGACTGGCTCATTCGGGCCTCCGCGCAGGCGCGGCGCCAAGCGGCGCAGGGCCACCAGGGCTCGTCGTCCGGCGAGTACAGCCATGCCGAGGAAGACGACCCGGAGGGCAACGGCGGCAGCGGCAGCGGTAACGGTGGGAACGCGGACTATTACAACGTGTTGGGCGTGCCCACGGACGCGACGGAAGCGCAGCTCAAGCGCGCGTACCGGATCAAATCTTTGAAAGCGCACCCCGACAAGCCCGGCGGGTCGGTGACGGCGTTCCAACTGGTGGCGACCGCCTACGAAACCTTGTCGGACACGGAGAAGCGGCAGCTCTATGACGACGGGGTGGACGTGAAGAAGAAAAAGAAGCAAAAGCGCCACGAGGACGACAGCAGCGAGAGCGACAGCGAAGACGAAGACGGCAACAAAAAGAAGTCCCTGCGCGAAGAAGTCGAGCGCAAGTACTTCCCCGAAAACTTCAAGTTTTGGCCGTTTGGCGACCCTTTTGTGGAGAAGCGGCGGCACGACGCGCGGAAAGCGAAAGAGGCGGAAGCGAAGAAGCAGAGAAAGGCCAACCCGTATGCGGCTCCCTTCCGCCGGAATTTTGGCTTTGGTGACTACTGATGAGCCGCAACTGATGAGAGCGCGGAGGCAGCAGAATGAATTTAGACACAGATGATGACAAAGAATTTTCTTTTGTAATGCGGCAGTAGCAAGACGGTGGCGTCTCGTGTCTCGGGGAGATAGAATTGGGCTAAATGGGCAGCAGAGGAACGGCAACCACGTGCCAATTGCGGCCGCTCTCTTTCGAAAGGGCGCAATTCGCGATTGCCGCGCACGTGCATAATAATCGGTTTGACTAAGCCAAATTCCATACCCAACACGCGCGCAGCATAAATTAGAAATTGGCATAATTCATATTTCATAATTTTCATATGTAGTAGCTGTACAGTTGCATGGCCCTGAGCCAGCTAGGGTATCCTAGAAACCGACCAGTTAACTCTAACATCCGCGAATGAAGGAGCAGCGGCATATGCCAAGTGCGAGCGTTCTCTACTGCCTTACAAATATAGATGTCCGAATACATATACGCATACTTCATAATTCATGAAAAAAACCCCCAAAAAATCCGCACTTCCCTGCTTCTCTACTTCTCTTCTCACTCATCTCCAACGGCCGTGTATTTTTTTTGGTATGAAGAGAAACGGCAGAGACCCAGCCCTAGTTCACTGCATGTGCTATATGGGGTTTTCACCCTCCTCGCCGAAGGGCAACACGCCATTGGCGCCAGTGAGGTCATCGTGGTTCGCATCGTCAGCGTTAACCGCCACTTCCTTGCAAGTTTTGTCCGCGGCCTGGCAAGTGGTGTCCGCCGTGCAAAAGTCAAACCCGCCGATGGAGTCGTGGAAGGTGGTGTAGTCGAACTCGCCGTGCCACTCGATGCCCATTCCGCTCACGCCCCACGCCCAGAGCGACCCCGCAGTTTGGTTCCCGAACAGTTCAGTGGTGTGGGCGTGGTAAGGGGTGGCCGCAGACTCCAAATTGAACCGGATCTGATCCAAAGTGTGGGTGTCGCGCATCGCAAACGCCCAGTGGTCGTCCATCCACCGGGAGTAGCCCTGGTTGGTGCCGGTGGTTGCCCGCACTTGCGCGTCCACGTACTTGTGGTAGCGCCCCACTTCGTCGAAGTGCGCCGCGCTGGGCGTGTACACGAACCGGGCCTGGTACGCGGTCTGGAACTGCGTCGACAAGTGCAGCTCAAACACTTTGCAAACCTTGCTGTTAGAGCCCGTGTGCTTCGCCGAAGAGGCAGCCTTCACCTCGTGCAGCTTGGTCACCGCGCCCAAGGAGTGAATTTTGATGGCTTCGAAGTAGGCCTCGACCTCATCCATGTCGTAAGTTGGGTGGGCGTCCATCACCGGCATCGGCCTCGACAAACCGTTGGCGTCCACTGAGCTTACATAAGTGGTGTTGTACCACTCCGCTAGACGGCTCTGCGAGTATGGCAAGGCCACCGCGTAGCTGCAGGCGTCGTCTTCAAGCTCGCTGAATTTGGCTTTGTGTAAATCGTCGCTCACCTCGGGCGCGTGCAAAATCACCGCGTTGCCGTTGAACGGGTTGGCCACAAATGCCACATACCAGGTTTTGCCCTCGTCTCCGCTGGCCACGGCCTTGTAATGCCGCGCCAAATGCAGCGTGCCGTCGGCGTGAAATTTCGCCATGTGGGCCGCCAAATCCGGCACGTACATGTGCTGGCCCATGTGCCAAAACGCACTCCATTCACCGCTGCTGCTGTCCCGGCTATCAGTGCTGTCAACAGTTGCCAGGGAGTCGGTTGAAGTTTGAGTGTTGTACTGGTAGATGAGATTCCACCAGTAAGCCGGGTCTAGTGACCCGGTAGGAGTCTGCGAAGCCTGAAATTCATGCCAGTCGTAAGCGTTGTTGCCAGCGCCAGGCCGCTCGTGCCACTCGAACAAGCTCCGCGCAGCGCAAATGTGAGAAGAATCGTGGCCGTGGCCCTTCAAGTCTTCGTCCTTCCACGTTGAGCGCTTTTCACCGTCGTATATTGTCAGCGCGTTCATGCCTGAGCTGTTTACCCAGTACTCAGTAGTGCAGCCACCCATGCCTAGCTGGTTGGTTAACCATGCACCTGAGGTAATCGTTTTTTTTACAGAGAATTTCATCAGCTACTAGGAGGCAATCATTCGTTCAGTATGTATTGGTGCAGCTTCATTTGACATTGTGCCACGATGCCTTATGCCTGCCATGGCCTACGTCCTCACAGGAATAACAGGAAATGTTTCACGGGCTCACCCCCTTTGATTGCATCGATGCTCAAGTGTGTACGCTTCATCATGGAGAGGGTAAGAGGAGTCGCCTTGTCGCCTTGTCGACCTGTCGACGCTAACTCTAATGGATCAGCACCGGTGCGCGCCGCCCACCCTACTGAGCCCGCCCACGCAAGGCCCAACAGGGCAGCAGCTCGGCAAGAGATGAAGAGACCGCTGCGCTGAGGCGGTGCTTCTGTGTGTGCAACTGACGAAGAGCCACTCAAGAGCCCCTCAGCCTCGGGTAATACTTTGGCATTGGAAACATGCACCATCGATTGATTAAAGTGGAGTTATACAGCGCAAGCAGCGTGTCCTTAGCACGACGCCCTCTTGTGCCCACGCCCACGGCTCCACGACTCCACGAGAGACGAGAGGATGAACCTGTTCGTGCCTCAGATCCGTTGCAATTTTTCTTTTTTTCTCGGGCCTTTCAGCTTCCAGATTTCTGAGACAGGCCCCGAAGGGCCGGAATCCGGAATTAGAAGGCTAACAGGTGTAGACGGTGTAGAGATAAAAAACAAATATAGCGCGAACTAAACCTAAAGAGCTGATCAGGCGCACCTGCCCGAGTGGCCATGGAAGTAATGGTAGCGGTCCAGGTATCCTTTTTTATTTATTTTTTCGAGACAGGCCCCGAGGGGCCGGAATCCGGAATTAGAAGGCCACAGTAAAAGGTAACAGGAAGAGATAAGAGGTGTTCTTGCCCAAGTCATAAGCCGATACGGGGGTGCTTCCTCTGACCTCAGCCTCACTTTGGACCTGGTCGCTCGGGAAATGGCTCGCAAACATACGGCATTCAAAAATACTGGCTTTTCGAAGCCAAAGCCATATTCAAACAGAAGCTCGCACGCAAATGGGGTCACGCAATTGCTCGGGGATGGGCGGCTCTTCTTCTGGATCACCTAAGGGGCTTCGTTGAAGTCCCCTCCTGTGCGGGCGGAGCTCTTATTTTGAGCTGCACTCTCAGAGCACGGAGGAGCGTGCCACTTCGGACCGCCACCAATACTTCCATGGCCACTCGGGCATGTGCGTCTGATTAGCTTCTAGGTTTAGTTCGCGCTGCTTTGATTTTCATCTCTACCTGTTAGCCATCTAATTCCGGCCCTTCGGGGCCTGGCAAAGTAAATATCTTTGTCTTGGTTTTTGACACGCAGGCCGGGCTGGAATTAGAATGCTCGCAGGTAGAGATAAAAAGCAAAGCAGCTCAAACTAAGAAACTGTTAACACAGGCACATGCCCGAGTGGCCTGGTAAGCGGTGATAGCGGCCCAATTTGACACGCACCTCCGTGCGCTGAGGGTGCTAGGTTTTTGTCGACTTCTCCATAGCCCGACTGGTTGGTTAACCAGCTGAATTCTAGATGAAATATTAACGAACAAAGCAGCGTAAGATCCAGTTCGTGTTAAAAGATTCTCCTGGGCAAAACGGAAAAATCACGGCAAGCCCGGCGCGTCAAGTGAGGTATGTGGGTTTCAGCCTTCTTCAAGTCGATTGTTCGTGTTACTGCTAACCCCAGGCCGTTTCGTGCCGGTAACGTGGGTAGAGGAATTTTATAATAAATTAATGAGGCCCGACCCCGGCCGCATTCAGACGCCAACACGCACATCGATAGTTTAATATATCTCGAGGTAGTAGCAACCGGATAAACTTGCGCATTTCCTTAATTAATAGCTCTAAAAAAATCCGTAGTCCACCAGAACCAGAACTTCCCAACAACCCAATTCTGGCGATTATAATTACAAAATACATTCGAAGTGGCCAATCCCGTCCTTGGATATTTAAAGAGCTTCAGCTAAAGTGCAACGAAAACTAAAACCATTTATGGTGAAGTGGCCATCACAAGGACAACCCTACACACCTTCTTAAGCCTTCGGGGGGGGGGGGGGAGTACCGGAACCCAGGGGCTTCAGAGGGGCTTCAAAAGCAGTTTCAAAATTTTATAAATCATAAAGAAAGCCGAACAAGTGTGCAGTTTTACAACTTAAAGAACTTCTTGATGGCTGCGATTGGGTCAAAAGGCTCATCTGTAACTTCACTCTCGGTCTCCTCTGAAGCTTTCTTAGAAATGCTGGCCACCTTCGCTGGGGAGCCGGCTTTTTGGGCTTCTACCTCGCCCATGACAAGATCGTAGTCTAAGTTGGCAATTTGGGCGCGCAAGGCAGGAATGGACTTCTTAAGTTCCCTTTCCATCAACACGTTTTCTTTCAAAATCTTTTCAAGCTGGCCACGCTGAATCTGATGTGCATAATAGCAGGTGTAAAAGTAAGATGAATAATTCATGCGAGGTGATGGAAATAAGATAGCTGCAAGCAGTCGTACTCAACTGCACGGCCTCACGCTACGGGATGTGTCAGGAAATTCAATGACCTTGAGAAGAAGACTGCGTCGCTCAACCAGAAAGTGAGCTGAACTCTCATGTATAACTTCTGCAAACTGATTATTTACTCGCGCAGTTCCTCTTTCTCACTCTCTGAGAAAGGTATTCATCCCTCCGAAGGTCAACTACAGAGCATCGACGAATACGGCATACCTTCATAGTTCCTGATGAAGTAGACATCTTCATCGGCTGCCAGGCGCTGGCGTAAGCCACCAGCAGTGCTAGCGAAAGCGTGCGGAATAGCAGCATTGCACTAACTGTTGGTGAAGATATGTAAATCGTTGCGTGAAGAAGATGCGTGGCCCGAAATCAGGAAAAGGTCTGCAGATTCTATTACTTCCAATGTTTCCCTGTACTTGTCTCTGTGCCACACTTTACTTTACTTTGAAAATCGAGAAGTCCGTCGCGAAAGCGCGAAAGCTTCGAGTCCATAGCCTGTTGGGCAGTAGTAGGGCTGTGTGCAATCCTAACAAGCTCATGCACGAACATCGATCTTCAGGAGCATCGCCAGCCCAGCATCGGGCTGCTCCTCGGGTCCCTGCTTTGTTTAAGGCTAGATCCTACGGGTAACTTATGCACCACGTCTTCTCCAAGGCTGACCCGTCGCCAACTGTTGTAGACCAACGTTAGCTTTGGCTGTGCGATTGCTACGAAGCATTGGCCACTATTGCCTAATCACATAGATTTTAAGTAAACATTGAGAAATTAAGACGAGATCTGACACCTCAAGGCTATTTACTGCTTTTTTAACCCACTTCGAGCGACGCCACAACTCACTAGTTTTCAAATGTTTGGGCCTCACAGGCGAAGCGCTCGCCGTGCTGCCGAGCAGGCCTGGGATGCAGTCTCCGTGCGATGGCCCAGGAAAACTTGGCGCTTTGTGGTTCGGTCGTGGCGCGAGCTGGCGAGCCAAGAAGCCAGCTTGCAGCGACGTGTGGCAAAGCTCGAAGCCAACCGTCGGGCTCAGCTCAATGCGCTAACGACTGCGCCTCAGTCCCAGCTTCGCACCGAGGCTATGGACATTCTTCGGCTCGTTGAGCCGCTTCTCAATGCACGCCCAGATGTTCCAGCTGTGGGTGGTACCGTGGGACAGGGTAAGAAGACGACCGTAATTTCGCAACGAGCTCAAGACCGACCGCCTTCACCCGACACGGAGCCTGAAGAGATTTGGCACGAGGAAGACGGGCAAGAGAATTTTTCGCTAGACGCTGAAGACGATATAGCTATGACAGCCGCCAGTAAGAGTGAATCCGATTCCCGCGGCGGTGCAGCGAACTTTGAAGCTGTCGCAGCTGCCGCCTCCAAGGCTGCAGAACTCTCTGCCAAGGAAGAGGCTCTTGCTGCGGAGGCTACCCGGCGCGAGAAGCGCGACGCTCAGGAGCGACTTGAGAAGCTCAAAGAAGCCGAGCGCATTGAACAGGCGCAGCGAGCCCAAGCCGCGGCGACGGCAGCCGCTGAAGCCCGAGCGCAAGCAGCCGAAACCAAGCTTGCCGCTGCCGAGGCCCGCTTAAAGCAACAGGCCAAGGATGCAGCGGCCGCTTCCGCTGCGGCTGCTTCTGCCGCCGCTGCAGCTGCGACCGTGAGTACTGCTGTGGCAGCACCAGCATTTGCAGCAGCTGCAGTGGCGGCGACCAGTACTTCAGTTGCACCGGCGCCCCGTGCTGCGCTGCCCTTTTCAGCCAATGCGCTCACAGCTGCCAAAGGCACGTTGAAGGTTGCCGCTGGCACAGAGACCAGCGATGGAGGCGAAGGCCCAACTAGCGGCAAGAGCAGCCGACCAGGAGTGGACCCAGCTGCTCTGATGGCGGGCGCTCGCGGCCTGAAGAAGCGCCTCAACGCTGGCGCAGCTGAGGAAGACAGCGCCACGGCTGCTTCGTCACCGTCGAAGAGCCAAGCTATCCGCAAAACTTCAGCTGGTGCGGGCACTGGCGCGGACTCGGCCGCTGCGCCGCGAGCGTCGACCCGAAGCGGTGGGATGATTTCGACGGCCCAACTGAACGACGCAAAGTCCAAGTTGGGCTCGCGGCAAACGCGAGGAAGCACTTCTACGGCCGCTGCCGCTGCTCCAAGCAAGGCCAAGTCGTCGTCGTTAGCGGAGTCGGAATCCACGACGACCATGTTGAAGCAAGCCATGGTTAACCAGCGCTTGCGTGCTCACGTGAGTGCTCATACTTAAGAAAAATGACGCAGGCAAAGTAGCCTCGGTATTGTTCATTGGCGCCCTTGGCAATCACACACTCTCCTCTTCTCATGAAACGCTGTCATCCCATGATTCTGGCTCTTGATTGTTGCCTGTTTTTGGTTTGTTCTCTCTCTCCTTGTACGCTAATCGCTTACTTGTCTCACTACAGCCGGAGTCTCCAGCAAGCGAGGCGGGCGGCTGGAGCGAGAGCGACACCGAACCAGTGAGCGCTACTCCTCGACGCGCGACCCGCCGCTCCACCGCCTCCTCCTCAGCGGCGAAGGAGGCTTCCGCGGCAGCAGCTCCAGCGGCCACCACCACTGCTACCCCCAAAAAGTCAGCGTCCAAGCGCGCGTCTTCGAAAGCTCCTGCGGCCACGCCAGCCACTGCGAAGAAACGCGGCGCGGGAGCGGAGCCCACGATCCCAGAGGGCAACGAGTTGAGCGACATGAGCACGCCAGGCGGGCGGCGCGTGTCGGCGCGGGTAGCAGCGTCAGGCACCAACGAGACGCCTTCGAAAGCTCCAACTGCACGGGCTACGCGCTCTAGCGCTCGTGGGAAGTAATTGTTTGCCAGCATGGATAAATGGCAAAAAAAAAGGATGCGATTATTGATTCACAATAGTACTGTTGACTTCCAATTGCGTTGAAATCGGTTTGCCGCCTCTATTTCCACCACAGTGCAAGTGAACTCGCAGGGCCCTTCGGTGCTGAATGCTCTTCTGAAGCGTTCCTCGTT
>Ga0307931_1001009_pt1 | contig 18551 bp, 24 predicted proteins | sample OrgLakmetageno47_FD_201816 | JGI IMG/M metagenome (GOLD analysis project Ga0307931, IMG submission 201816) | Saline water microbial communities from Organic Lake, Antarctica - #47 | ecosystem: Environmental > Aquatic > Non-marine Saline and Alkaline > Saline | place: Antarctica: Organic Lake... | reverse complement strand
TGCGCAAACATATGAATCAGTAAACTGTAGCTGGCAATGTTGAAGGGCACACCTAAGAACATATCTGCTGAACGCTGGTAAAGTTGGCAACTTAACTCGCCATCGCACACGTAGAATTGAAACAGTGCATGGCACGGCGGCAGTGCCATTATATTAACTCGATCTGCATTCCACGCACTCACAACGTGTCTACGCCCGTCTGGATTATGATACAGTCCTTCTAGCACTTCAGCAATTTGATCAACAAACCCGAGCTGAGCATCCCACGATCGCCATTGGTGTCCATAGACTGGTCCAAGATCTTTTACTAGATCGTCGTTGATGTAACCTAAATCTTTGCCTTGTTTATCAGCGTTAGCAGTCCATATTGTTTTCTTGCCTATGAGATTCTCTCGTGTATCTTCGTATCGTATTTCAGCCAGTCTGCGTTCGTCACTGCTGCCTTCCAACATCCATAACAGCTCGCTGACTACGCCTTTCCACGCTAGTTTCTTTGTGGTTACTGCGGGGAATTCTTTGCGCAGGTCAAATCGCATCTGGTAACCGAATACGCTTCGAGTACCTGTGCCAGTTCGGTCGCCTTTGTCTTTACCGTTTTCTAAAATGTATTCCAATGCTCTTAAGTATTCCTTCATTTAGCGTTATCCTTTTTTACTATTCCAGACATTTTCAATAACCATTCGTGATTTGCGCGGCGTTCGGCTAGAGTCTCCCACGGCTCCTTATCATTGATCCCGGCATTTGCAACCTTGTCGATATAGTTTCCGCCATACTTTATTTCTAAAAGTAATCGATCTTTCTTAGTCACTAGACCTGGAGCTGCGTTACTCATTGTTTCTTTTCCTGATCAATTCCTGCATATTTTCTAATCCAGGCTAGTGATACCTCGAACTGATAATCAGTAAAGTCTTTCTCGGCCGCTGAGCCTATTGCTTCTTCTGTTTCTTCATGATAGCGCTTAGCGTTTGTTAGTAGCTCAATCGTTTCTTTTTTTTCTTTTGATGATTTCATTTAGGTTGGTCCTTTGCTAGCTTGATAATATTGTCTATCAAGTCTCGGTCTATTTCTTTTTTGATCTCGTCTGCTAACATCAGGTCTGCTTCGTTACGGAGCTTTTCGCCCAGTCGTGCTGCTCTTTTTTCTAGCAAGGACAGCCCAAGAGCGCCGCCTGCCCATAAGTAATAAAGATCAAATAGATAGTTTACACCCCACTTTAGCACAAGGTATGTGTGTTCTTTGTCAGTAACAATTACTTTTTCTTCCATATCTCAAATGTAACCTCAGGATGTACCTCTTGGAACGTTAACTCAAACTGGTCCTCAATGGCTGCAACATCTAGAAATGTGTCACAATCGTAGCTACCTGGAATTCTGCTTAGATAGAACTCGTCAATGACATCCAGTGTTTGGTTAATTATGTTGCGGCCGCCTATTACCCAAGTAATTAGCCCAGGATATGAATCAGCGATCAAGCACACCTGATGTGCAATATCGCCGCTAATATATTCATGAGCGCCGGGGTAATCGTCTGGCCTAGTGGTAACTAGCACGTTTGTTCGCATTGGCATAGGTCTAAGAAAGTCAGATGCTGCCCATGTACTTGACCCCATTACAATAACGTGGCCTTTGGTGTTTTCCTTATACCATGCCATATCTTTAGCGTTACTAGGCCACGGAAGGCCTCCGTTTGCTGCTATGCCACCTTGTTCGTCGCATGCTAAGATCGCTTTAATTATATTTTCTTTGGTCACGTGTGTTTCCTTTTATTGTGTTTAATATTTGGGTATTCTCGTATTTAATTCTTTTTCTTGCTCGGATCACTATGGTTACAATCCAGAAAACTATCGCAATAACAGCTAAAGACGAAAATATAGAAACTGGTGCTGCTATTTCTGGGTGAAGTCCGGCACTAGCTTCTAGAATGTATGCGAACCAAAATGCGAATCCTAACCAACTAACGACGCCTGCTATAGCCAGTGCTACTTTACTAGTAACTAATCCGAAGAAAGCTCTTATATCATTTCCAATTTCACGAAGTATTGTTTTAACGAATCTCATCGTGGATTCCTAACGTTGTTCATTAGCGTAGAGTTTTCGTTTTTAACTTTTTCCTTTGCTTTAACGTAAGCATTATTTGTCCAAGCTATTAGCAAGATCTCAGATACTACTACAAGTATGAGTATTATGACAGAAAAGCCCCCGCCCGCGCCAATTAGTGGTAATACAATTATGAGACCAATTGCAGATGCAACTACAACGGAAATTGATAGTACGACAACACAAATAGGCCTAAGCCATTCTCCAGCCCATTCTTGAAAATCTGTCTGCATCTGCGTTACTGTTTCTTTATATACTCGTTTCATTTCTCTTACCTTAATAGCTCAGTGTTAGTTGCGTGGCTTAGGGTGTTTAATGTTTCTCAACAGCTCGTCGTTCTCTTTCTTGACATTCTTTGCTGCTGTTTTATATGCGCCCCATGACCAGATAGCTAGGAATATTTGGGTAATGCCCACAATTAATATAGTTATTAATATGCCATCACCGCCAAGAGGAGTGAATGCAGCCATTAGTACTGCAACAATAAACGCAGATGCTATTATTACAGCAGTAATTAACAAAAACACAAGCAGTGGTACCAACTGATTTTTAGTCCAAATCCTAAAGTCTCTCCTCATTAGATTAATCGTTTCTTTAACTACTCGCATGTCGTGTTCCTTGTTAGCTCAGTGTCTTGCCAGTATAAGCTCACAAGTAAAGAGCGTCAACCTATTTCTCTAGATTACGTGCAAGTCGGATCATAGTTGCTGCTAAATTTATCTCCGGATCAACGACCAATGCATGGTCTACTAACCCTTGTTTGATAATTAGCACTGCACTGTCTTGCTGGTGCTCGCTGGCTCCAAACAGCTCAATGTTATTATAGAGCCAGCGGTACACTTCTTCCATTTCCTCCGGCTGTGCTTGACTACAGATTAGCTTACGTGCTTCTGTAATCTTTCCTGCCTTGAACAAATCAGTCATTGCCAAGTGGAAGTCTGCGCTGCTACTAGCATTGCCTGCGGCCTCTAGCTCACCACTTTGTGAGTTTAGCTGCACGGTATTAATGCACTTACGCATATCAGGATAATATGCTTTTACATAGCTGTCTATTGTTTCAAGGGTAAAACTTACTCCTTCTGTGATAAGTATCTCAGCAACTCTAGCAGTAAACTCTGTCTGATCAATCTTCTCAAAATGTAAGTGCTGGCATCTGCTGTGTATAGCTGGCATGATCTTGTTGGGGAAATTACACGTTAGAATAAATCTAACATCTGCGCTATAAGACTCCATAAGATTACGCAGTGCAGGCTGAACGCTATTAATGTTCATGTAGTCTGCTTCATCAATTAATACAATCTTGTAGTCACCAAACGCCATTGTCTGACAAAACATAATCAGCTTATCGACCCATTCAATCTTTCTGCCTTCTTTTGAACCGTTAGCAATCAAAACATCAGTATCTTGCACGTCTAGCTGATTGATTAGTATCTTAGCCAGGGTAGTTTTACCAATGCCTGCACTGCCGCTTAGTAGCAGGTGTGGAATAGTACCTTGTTTAATCCAGCCTTCAATTTGTTCTTTTTGCGAATTATCTTTAAAGACATAGCCATTTAAGTCGTTCGGTCTATACGTTTCTACCCAGAGATTCTTCATAGTTTCCTTGTAATGTTGTTTAATTTATTCGTGTGTGTCGGGGCGGTATTCGTAAATTGGTTCATCTGGTATAGTGTAGGGAAACTCTACTGGCGTTGCGCAGTCGCTGCCTGAGAAGTAGATCTCAGTCTTCTCACCAGTTTCTTCAACAGTGTGCCACTCCCAAAATACCTTGCCGTCAATATCATACGCACCGCGATGTGTTTTAAATACGCTGCTCTTACGCTTGTTCTGGTATACAGTAGTGCCGTCGTTTTCTTCATAAACGTCCATCCACTCGTCGTCTTCACCAGTAAGCGGTGTTAGCGGCTCGAACGCCAGTAGCTTCTTGAGAACACCTAATGCATAGCTTGCGCTGTATCCACTGTGACCTTCCGCACTGAACTCTTCTACCATGCGTAGAATGTGATCGCGCATACAGAAGTTTATGTCATCACCCGTTCTGTCTTCGCTAGTCATTCCAATTCGATCTAATTCTGATTTTGCAAAATCTAGCATACTCATTTTTTAAACTCCATAAACGGTTCAATATCGTTTTCAAACACCTGCGCCATTTGTCTCCGCAAGAAGTCTTTCTCACCTTGAGTTAGTGCACAGTTAAACAGATTAGTGTCATCATCGGCTTTTGTGGGTAAAAAATACGCATGATTATATGTTAAGCACATGTTGTTAATAATACTTTCACGATCCATCATCTAGATCCTCTTGCAGTCTGTGCCAGACTTCTTGTATAATGCCCTGGCTTAGCGCATCTGGGTGTCCGTTGCTACAGTCAACGCCGTCTTGTAGCTCCGGAGTCCATTTTGCTTCCCACAAACTAAACTCATTGCGTATCTTTCGACCCAGCGTGTGGTGATACAGTATTAGGTCCGATTCTTTTGTTTCTAGAAACGCCATCTTAGAATGGTTTGCCTCGTTGTGAAACCAGCCAACAACTTCTTCAATTATCTGTTCACGTGTTTTCATCGTATACCTCAAATGCTATCTTAATATAATCACGACAAACGTTGCTCCAAACAGTTTCGGCCATAGAGCACATTTGTCCATCGCCTACATCAATTACATCAGCACACTGTTTAGCTATTAACTTAGCAAATCGCTGTACTACTTCGTCGTAGAACGACTCTTCATCAAAAGAATCGCCGCCTGCTTGCTGCCAAAGCAATTGAATATCTGTCCTGGTTACTTTTTTCATCGCTGTATATTTAATTCCTTGTAAGCAACTTGTACACTCTTAGCTTGGAAATATGCGTCAGAAAGTGCGTTGTGCAAGTTATTTTGACCTAGTGCTTTTCTTGGATCACTTTTGCAAGCTGAGAACAATGTGCGACTGTCGCGGATCTGCCAAAAGTTCCAAGGAACTGGTTTGCCTATACAGCGATATAAGTCTTCAAGAATAGTGTAGTCAAAGCCGTAGCCTTGTCCCCAAAGTACGCTAGTTCCCACACACCACTTGGATAACTGTCGTAGCGCGTCTTCTACGCTGAGCCTGCCTTCGGGATCAAATGCTTCTTCCATAACTTCTGGGGGTTGCTTGCTCCACCACTCAATTGTACTGTCACTTGCTGATCGGCCCAGCTTGTCTTGCTCGTCAATCTCAATCTTAAAATACAATTCTGAGTGCGGTTCTGAGTTTGACTTAGGGTCAAACTTGACTGCGCCTAGGCTTAGTACTGTTGCATTTGGCTTTACGTCAAGTGTTTCTAAATCGATCATTCCGTGAGTTGCCATAATGGACTCCTGTTTTCCTGGCCTATGCCAGCTATGATTAAGAATATATACAGGATGGGCCAACCCCATCCTGTAATAGAGCTAGTGAGGTGCAGAAACATCAAGACAATGCCTGCGAGCCCAGTGGTAGTAAGACTTTTGTTGTTTGTTTCTGGAAGTTTCAAGTTCTGCTCCTTTACTGTTAATACAGTGTAGCGCAGAACTTGAGAATTGTCAATGACTTATTTTGTTAGTAATGACAGAATCACGTTATTTGGTAATAGTAAATTCAACATCTATGAACTCTAATGGAATATAAGGACAGTAGAAAAGACCGGCATCAGGACGATATTTGTTCTTTTCTACGTAATCTTTGTAGGTTATGCCCGCTAGGGCTTTGTAGGTCTCAAACTGTTCAAACTTACCCTGACTCCATAATTTATCAAGAGCCGGCACGTTGTCTAACAGATACATATCCCAGGCAACGTCTGTGCGTATTTTATTTCCTGTATCAAGTAGTAAACTCATATTACTAGTCCCGTGTGTTAAATATTTTTCTATCGTCTACGATAAGTAGTTTCTTTTAATTCAGAACATGCCATTTATGTAATAGTTTATTAACTGTCTTTGTGTACGCTTCGCTTAACACAAGTTTTCGCTTGCGCTCAAACTATGTTCTTTTATGAATAATGTTTTTATTACCCAGTTAACACTTGCTTTGCATGGCTGCTAACAGCAGTCATGTTCTATTATATTATCTAGATAGTAGAACCATTATTCACCCACTTGGGTGAATATAAGGTATCTCAACATTATCTGAGTGAGCTTCACCATCTTAATAAAAGAGATTTACATTTCTGTATCAGAGGCGGTTGACCGGTACCCCTTACTCTAGCTTCACAATATCAACGGATGGCAGTTAATTCCTATTAAGCGAAATTACTTGCCCGTAGGTTGTATCTTTTTCACAGCGCCTACTTCTTTTAAAGCCTTTAGTTAGCTTTTGCCTTCCAGTGCATCAAAATCCGTCGACGATATTATATCGCAGACTCTTGATGAGTCGAGCATCCCCGACCAAACAGTACTGGTTATGTGCCTATGAGTGCCTATGAGTGCCTGAGAAGTCGAGAACTATTAATTGTTATAAAATCTAGGTAAGGTCAGCTGATTTCACAAAGACACCGTCTATCATTCGGCCCTTGCGGTCTTTAATGTCGTTATACGCAACTTCGAGGCATTCATCTAGTGTATGTCCGTTTCGCACCATAATGTTAATTAGTACGACCATCATATCGCCGATGTCGTCCTTAATGTCTTTACCTTTGCATAGAGAATCTGACAATTCTCCGGCCTCTTGAATCAACTTCATGTACTGATCTTTGTCTGTGCTGCCTGCGATCAAATTTCGGTCGTGGTGCCATTGCTTGATTAAAGTTTCGTAATCCATTTTATTCCTCTTTGTTTAGTGTTGTGGGTTTACAAACGAGCTAGGGTCTACTGTAGCGTGTTCGCCGTCTCGGTATTCCGATCCCACGTTTAAGCTACTAGGAGCAGTTACTGAATAGGCTAGTATGCTTTCGGTTTCTATCATTCTAACTTCAAACTCGTTGTCGTTATTTTCTAAATTGATACCTCTAGTCCAACGACCGTGTTCAACCAAGACCCAATCACCTACATTGTATACATCTGAATTAATTGTTCCTTTGCTGTATACCTTGCCCCAGCGAGGATAAATGCCTCGGGTTTTTCCGTCGTCGTTAGATATCACTATACCGGTATTAGTAGTTTGCTCACCGAAGTGCATGCCGGTAACTAGCACTCGGTTGTTGATCGCTCTTAGGTCGCCTTGTATATTGTTAATGTTAGTGGCCATTATTTACCTTTTTTTGTAAAGTTGCCGTCTGTGTCTTCGATCCATCTTTCTTCTTCAGTTTCTTGCTCTAGCAGTGCTTTCTCTGCTGCTGTGAACTGTTCTTCGACCTTAGGTGAGGATTTTTTAACAGGCTTTTTAGCAGCAGATAACTTATTAGTCTCTGTCTTAGCTTCTGGAATAGCAGCTAACTCTTCTTCCGCAGCAGGTTTTACAACGCCGCTGTCTGAACGAGCTTTGCCTGCTTGTGCGTAATGTTCTTTTACAACTTCTTCACGCTTGCGCAAGATTTTGCCGCCGGGACCTAACTCGTCTCCACGCGCATTAACTCTTGCATTGCCGACCGCAGGAGTTAGCTCGTTTCTTTTGCGTAGCAAGTCCATATCAACTAGCTTTCCTCTCATACTTCTGTGCTGTCTTCTTGCTGGTGATACTTTTGACATATTTGTCTCCTATTGTATACTTACTTATCTCATGAACTCATGAAAGTCCAGGCCGTATTGAATTGAGTTTATTCTATGTACACCTATAAGAAATAGGACGAAACTAGCAACACTGCTTCCTCGACCAACTCCCCATACTGTGTTGTTTTCTCGCATGAAGTCAACCAAAAATATCATGTATCTAAGTATGTTGATCATGTCACGTTCTTGATACTCTTCTAGTTCTTGTGTCATTCTATCTATCTCATCTTGATTCTTGCAGAACGGGTTAAGATAGTCGTAAACGTTTATTTCTAAGTATCGGTCAGGCATAAACCAATTAGACTGGCAAGCGTTGTCAAATTCTTTCATTGTTAAGTCTGATGATTGGTGAATCTGTAGACCCTGGGTGTAACTGTCTTTCGCTGCGGCATTGAAGCGATGTATGTCAGCAGTGTCTTCACACTGCACATCGTACACTTTAGAGGAATGACCACTATAGATCATGTTAACAAGGTCTTGTGTAGAGAAGACTGGTGTTCCTAGATCGTCTGTTTTTATAAGCATGTAAACAGTTTAATTGATATTGATTAGATTGTCAACACTTTCGTGACCGTTTTCTGCCATTTGTTCTCTTTCTTGTTGCGCTGCGATCGCACGACGATCAGCTATTTCGTTACGATAGATATCAAGGAACACCGTGACCTGATGCTTAACACTCGGGTTAGCACTTTGAAAGTATTTTCGCTGAAGCTCTAATATTTTAGACTCTAGCTGACTTTCGGTCAGGTCACTCAATGAGTGTATTAACGGACTGATCACGAGAACACGCCTAAATAATTAGCAAAAATAGTATTACCTTGGTCCACTGCCCAAAATTCAATAATAATCGGATTGTCTCTGTTAGCCACACTATCAACGATTAGCGTTGTAGGAAAGTTTGGAGATTTTTTAATAGGTGCGCTGCCGTCAGCAGTTAACAATACAGTGTGTGCTTCGCTAGTCGCATTGTCTGCCGCAGTTCCTCTAAACTCAACAGTCATCTTTGCGAAGCCATCTCTCTCGGGCCAGTCAGCAAGGTTAAAAGAAATTGTTCCCGCACCAGCAATGTCGTCTAAGTTTATTGATATACGCTGATAGTGTCCGTTTAAAAAACTAATGTTATCGCCGCTGGTCTTTGTGCCTGCGTTAAAATACTTTTCAGTGATCAACGCCAGCTCTGCGTCATTGATCGGACTCCCCTTGAAGTCATTTGATTGATTTAGTTTAGCAGTGTTGTTCTGTAGAATCGTAATTTCACTTTTTGCGGTAGTAAGACCGGCTTTAATGATGCTAAAGTTATCTCGGAACCCTTGCGTATCGTTATCAACCCCTGCAACTGGATATTCAGCAGCTATAGTTTCGCTTATAATTTGACTTGTCATTATTATTCCTCGTTACAAAAATATATTTATTATTATACGTTAAATTGGTAGTTTGCAAATAATACAAACTGTTCGTCCAGCGACCCGTCAGTTCTTTTTACGATATATCTGTCTATGTCGTAATTAATTATCTTAGGATCAAAGTCGCTATTATTTATACGAGCTAAAATATTATCTGCTTCGCCTGGGTTGCAATAACACACTGGAATGGCAGTTATGTATCCTAACTCTTGTAATTCATTCTGCGGAGTGCGCATCCAAAGCGGTAGATAATTTCGTTCGTTCTTGCCTATAGCCTTAATGTTGTCTCTCATGTGCTCAATACTGGCTCTGTATCTTACAGTATCTTTACTTTGACTAGTCTTAATTGCGTTGCTGTCAGTTTTTATTGTATTTGTAGGCGTAGGTCTAATTCTGTACGGCTCACTGTTGCTTTTTTCAAGATTAACTACAACGTTAGATGTGTCAAATAGTTCTACTTCAAAGTCTGCGTTGTCTGCTGAAATTTCAACATCGCCATCTCTGGTCTCAATTACTAGTTCGCCGGATGTAGATGTAATAAATCTAACAAAGCCGCCTCTCCCATATACTGGCAACGAATCATATCCAACACCTGTGCCTGTATTGTCGTCAATTGCTGCATATTGTAGGCTGTCTACTGTAATTTTATTAGGAGTGCGTATTTTAAACTTACTTTTAGTCTTTCCTTTGCTTGTTTGCGCAAAGTCCTTGACATCAATGTAAATTACTTCGTAAATTTCTTCTTGAGAGGTAGCATCGATAGCTACGGCATATTTAAACTCACCAAGACCGTATTGTTTTCTTTTATGATTCTTTGCGGCAGCCGCAACAAACTCTCCAATGTCTTTAGCTTCTATTCCAGCGTATATTAACATATCTAAGTTTGTCTGTATACCAAACGTAGGGTCACCTAGTCTGTAGATCTTACCAGGATCAAAAATACTAAGCGTACTTACAAAGTCGCTGTACGCACTTCTTTGGTCTTCTGGCAGCATAGGGCGGGCATATATGTCAGTGTACAGCGTATTGTCAAGGTCTTCTACTCGAATAATAAATGTGCGTTCGATCGCAACAATAGCAAATCTATCAAGTGCCTTAACAGTGAAACGGTATACTCGATCAAACGTAGTATCGCCTGGTATCTTACCGTCCCACGATACTGTTTTGTTGTCAAACACAGTTAATCCTAGTCCGTCTGCATCGTTAAACTGCTTAGGAGCACCAATTATTTCGCCGTTGTATTGTAAGGACATGCCAAAAGGCAAACGCCCGTCGATTAATGTATAGATCATTCTTGAATCAGGCACAGTTGTCTCTGCCTCTACATTAAACACGCTGGTAAAGTTTGCGTTAATTGATCCTAGGTCTGCAGGAGTAATCCAACTGATGTTGCTATCAATCTCACCGAGCACACTGAGGTCAAACGTTTTAACTGAACTAGGTATGTCGACTTCGTCATTTTCGGCAACAATGATAGTTTCTTCAAAAAAATCACGAGCAAATAATGCCACGCCTACGTTCATTCCCTGGTTTAGCTTTCTTGAAAGGTTCTTGTCAAGTTGGACTAAGTCTTCATTATTTCTTAGTAATATTACCTCAAGAGACCCGCTGTCACTAGAGTTAGTAAAGAAATCTCGAATCTTTGAAATGATACGAGAACTAGCAGTGCTAGGCAGACGAATGCGCCATCTATTGTCTGCAAGAACAGTAATAAACACTTTGTTATTGTATATGTCCTCAAGAGTTTGGATAGTTGCAGTTACTTTATCAGCAAGGCTTAGTTCGTCAATTGTTTCTGCTACTTGTGTCCATTTATTTGACTCGAATAGTATCTGTATATTACCATCGGAGTCAAAGATTATGTTATCGTTTATATCAACTTGCGGAGCTGTGTTATGCGATTCAGTGCACTTATAGACAAACCCGTTGCCGCCGCTCTCAGGTGTGTAAACAACGTAGTCACCTACAAAGTAGTTTTCGCCAGTTGTAAGGTCCCTTGGGGAGTCTGACGGTGCTATTTCGTTATTGCTAGAGCTAGGGTTTGTTTGCGATACTTCGTATTCAATATACGGCGTAATTGTATCTATTGTGTACGCTTCGTCTTCTGCAAAACGCAATGTTCGTTTGTTGTACTTGTCTTTACTTCGTTCTGTTAGTCTGTTAACAAAAAGGTAATCAGTACCAACGGTTGCAGTTCTGCTTAGGTTTATTGAAATACTAGGAGCTAACGTGTTCTCTAAGAAAATTATATCGTACTCACTATTTCTATCATCCACGTTTATTACTCGGTATAACCGATTTTCAAGAAGAATATCTCGTCCTACTAGTTCAAACAGGTCGTTAATCCCGTCGAGGTCGCCAGTAAGATCTATTTTGAATATCTTAAATGAGTTTTTTCCAAGCATTGTGTCTTCGTAATAGTTTGCAACTATACTAACAATTCCTAGATCTGCGGTTATCCTAGTTGCTCTTACTGTAAACTTGTAGTCTATTGTAATCGCCGGTTGATAAGGGATTATTCCAGTAACTTCTCCGTTTTGACTATCCAGGCTGAGGCCCGACGGCAATTTACTTGCCGTACCGTCGTCGTTTACTGCTTCTAGCGTGTAAGTTATTACACCGTCGAGGGTAGGACCGTCGATTGTGTCTAAGTAAAGGGTGGTATAATTATTTGCACGTCTAAATCCTAGGTTGCCGGGCGTAAGCCAGATAGGCGTTCGAATATTAGTCGAATCTGCTGTAAAGATGCCTGTACTAGCTTGCATCACAGTGTTGTCGGCGGTTAGAAAGTCGTCCCCTACTAAGTAAATCTTAAATTCTCGTCGAACAACGCTAGTGCCGTCTGAAACTGTCACAGCAAACGGATAATACCTGTTCAACTTTCTGAACGACGAAGTAGGTTCACTAAAGCCGTAGTCTTGAGTATCGTAAAAGTAGCTACTGAACCCGTTTCCACTTAGTACATTGTAATCCATAGGAAAGCCACCAAACGGCATAGTGTCATACCCCCCTCCTAAGAATTGTTTGTCTAAGCTCAATAGAGGTTCAGTGATGCCTTGCAGTCTTCCGTCTTCGCTAAGTGTTATTCCAGGAGGCAATACACCGTCGTCGTTTGCAATATAGTAGCTTAGCTCGTCACCTGCTGGGATGTCAGTGTCTGTTGCAATCAGCTGAAAGTCAATAGGTGTATTATCTAGTATAAAAAGAGCATCGTTTGCGCCAATAGGTAGTAAGCCTTTGTTAGTAACCCATTGTGGTTCGTCTGGTCCTGAAACTGCAAACTCTAACGTCCTATCTTCAAAAACGTCGTTAGCTTCGGCTCTGATTACCACAGTAAAGTTTTTATTGAAGGCAACTTCGAACAGTGTTCCTACTATACTATTGCCTTCAAGTTGAGCGCCAGGCGGAAGACTACCGCTTATAATCTCGGTAGATGTGCTAACTGAGTTTGCCAAGGGGAGAAGGATAGTAACTTCCTGTCTTTCAATAGCAGTTGATATTCTAGTACCTGTTCTTATGTTCCATAGACTAGTCATTTGTTATATTCCTTATACGAGATATTTATCGGAATATTAAAACCCGCCTTCGTCAATACTAAACACTGCCGGCACCGAGAAAGTTCCTAGATCTAGCTCAGCAGTTAATGCCAGAAACTCTATAGTATTACTAATGTTAGGAAGAATGCCGCCAAGATCAATGTTGTTAAAGTAATACGCAGTATCTGCTGGATTTGCTCCGTTTACTAGTCCAGTAAGGCTGCCAATAAACGTACCTGTTAATGTACCGGCATTTATAATATTAAACCCGTTAGCGTTAAGGTTGCCGCCTAGCTCAGGAGTAGTGTCTTCAGCTAGTTCAGAAACGTAATCGTTTGTAATAACAAGTGTGTTGTTGACAACACTGGTAGAAATTCCATCTCCGCCTTCAATTGCAAGCTCCGCAATGCCTTCTAATAAAGTATCTCCGTTGTCACTAGTTATAGTAAGTGCTGAAACACCTATATTAGAAATATCAATTGTTATCTTTTCAAGATCCGATGTTAGTGTAACGTTCTGTCCGGCGGCAATTTTCTTAAACTGTAAATCATAATTTATTCTATTGGAAAATAGACCTTCGCCGACAGAACCAAGGTTGCTAACTGTGGTCTTATCGTCACTTCTTAGATCAAGTTCTTCAAGATTTTGATTGATCTTAATCATTGCTTCACGAAGGTCGTCACCTGTTCCGTCGTTTGCAACTTGCCCTATGTTTATTAAGTTTACAGCCATTGTTAGCTCCTTACGCTGTTTGTATTTGCTTCCACTCGCCGCCTAGATATACTACCAGTACTTGTGTGCCTGATCCAGTTGGATTCCATGTTGTTCCGTCTGCTACTACGACCATACCGTCTGCCGGCGAAGCCGGTTCGACTGTTAATACGTTTAGTTTAAGCATACTTGTAATTGTATTACTGATGTTTACTATATCAGATTGTGTACCAACGTTAATTATTCCAGATGATCCGGCACTTATTAGTAACTCGCCTGATGTCGGTCCAGAAATAAGCTCAGTTGTTAACAAACTAGTTGTGGCAGTTTGTGAAAAAAAGGCGACTGTGTCAACTATATTGTTATTAACATTGCCTCGAATAACGCCTGATACCGCGTCAACTAATACTGAAGAATCATCAGCAAACACACTTCCGATTATATCTAAACTAGCAGTAGCTCCGTTGTCGAACAAGTTAGTGAATTCGCCACCTAACTCACTAGTTCGAAGGAATCCAATATCGTCAGTAAACTCAGAAAGACTCGACGGAGCACCTTGTACTGCTGCGTACGAAAGAAATCCCGTAGTAGCATTAAACACTACTTCATTGTTTAGACTTAGTAAGTTGCCTTTCAACTCAGTAGCAGTAACCCTATCAAACGGCAACGAATCAGTTCCGACACTACCTGTGCCGTCAGCACTAGGAAGTATATCTTGTGTTACAATAAGTGTGTCTAGTTGTATGTTGCCAATGTCACTTAATGGTCGATAATCTATTCCAGTTCCGTCTGCTTTAACTTTTAAAAAGTATCCTTCTGACCCTGCGTAGCTATTAGGTGTTTCTTGCAAGTCAGTAAAGGTCTGAGCAGTAAGTCTATTACCGTTTACTCTTATGTCAGCAGCATTAATTGTGCCTAACGCAGTAATATCTTGCACTTGAACAATAGACGATCCTTGCAAAGTAAGATTATCTCCCACCGGAAGTTCTTTTATTTTATTACTATCGTTGACATCAAGTATCAGTGGGTATCTGTTAGCCATTCTTACGTCCTGTTTGTATTATGTATTTATCGTATCAGCTCATAGCGCAGAAATTCGAGCCTGAAAGTCAGGAAAGTCTGTGCTAGCTGCTACTTCTGCCTTTAAAAGGTCAATACTAACGTAGCCTGGAATAACTCCGTTTACTGCGTCTACTAACAGAGAACTATCATCAGCAAATATGCTGCCAGTAAAGTCTCCAACGCTGGTTAGATAGCCTGCGTTAGCGTGATCTCCCCAGAGATACGCCTGATCCCAGTTGTCAGCTCGGCTGCCTTCTATAACAGTACTAGGAATAGTGCCGCTAACGCCGTCTACTAGAAGAGTACTGTCGTCACCAAACACTGACCCTATTGTGTCTCGTGCTTCTATCGGGGTGCCCCCGTTAATAAGTAATGCTCCTACGCTAGTTACTTGAATACGAGCGCCGCTTAGGTATATAAAGTCAGAAACGTGCAGGTCAGACCATTGGTTATCAAAACTACCAAGGTCATACTCGTTGTTTGCACTTGGTATTAAACTACTTGCTGTTTGCTCAGGCTCTGCAAAATTGCCTGCGTACAACTCGTTAAAGTTTTCGTTAATTTTTCGAAACGCATTGCGTAACGGATCACCGTCACCTTTGTTTGGCGACGATCCTAGATCAATTAGTTGCTTTGACATTTACTGATTTTCCTACTTGTACCCTGAGTTTACTTGCAGTAGCAATTACTCTGCGCTGCTGCGGGTTTTTTTGGTCAATGCTCGTTGGAGCACCGTTATTAACTATTTTATTTACTTTGCTATTATCCATTATTATCTCCCTACTACTACTTCAACAATGCCTCTATCGTTAGTGTCTTTAGTGCCAACAGCTTTTCCTATCATAGTACCTTGTACTGGATTATTGTTTACGCAGCCGTGTCCGGATATTCCACTTGTAACAATAATATCACCTTTGTTTACTTTCCCAATAACCATGCACGGTACTCGACCTTGAAGTGCTAGAGCAACTACATTATTACCTGCTAGCGCCGTATTCATTAAGTGTGCAGGATTTGTTGAAACTACGCCTGCAACTCTAAAGTTGTCTTTCTGTGAAGTCGTAGTAACTTCTTCGTTACCGCCAAATACAAGTACTGTGCCTGGTTCGTATACCTTGTCAGCTACATAATTCTCTGCTAAGTCAGCATAGTATGATTCTGTTGCAGTTCCTCTGAATAAGTTAGCGTACACGTTATCATATTTTCTAGTTGAGCTTCCGATATCGTATGTATTGTCTATATCCGGAACAGCACCGACTGAGCTAAAAATAAACGGCGATACGCTAGAACTGTTCGTGGTATTTGCAGTTACTATCGCCACTTGCCCGACAGTTGTTTTACCAGTATTCGCTCCTATTGCAATACCAGAAGAAGCGGCACCTTTTTCTCCCGGGGCCTCAATAAAACTGCTGTAAATCCAGTCAACTGCTAAAGCTTTTTGTCCATTAAAGTTCGAATTGCTGTGTAAAACAGACTGGCTTACCCCGGCGCCGCCGATATCTAAACTGCCTGCCATCTGTATAACAGGATAAGTCGGCGATGCTCCCCCACTGCCGCCAACTGCTCGAAGTATTTCGCCTTGAGCTGGCGTTTTAAATACAACCGTAGTAGTTTCAAGACTTAGGATCTCGTAACTATCATTTCCGCCTAGTTTTAATGAGCTAACTTGTATACTACCGTTTACATCTGTTTTAACAATAGAATTAATTTCGCCAGTTGTACTAACATTTGAAGTGCCATAAGTGCCGGCTCCAGTTTTAATTAACGCTTCGCCTGGGTCGCCTGCTGCGGCAATTGGCAATGACGCAAAGTCTGCGTCAGCAAGGCCGCCGCCTTGCTGAACTATCGTAGTAAATGCAATTTCATCAAGGTCGTTATCAGTTGTATTACCACTCCAATTGCCTAGCACTGTACCGTCAGTAACACGCTGTATCTTCCTAAGGCTTAAACTACCGTTAGCAATAGAAATCCACCCGTTATCGGCAGTAAAAACACTAGAATCAAATGACGCAACACCTTTTTCAGACGAGCCAATACCTACAGCGTCTGCTCTAGTAGTTGCAGATAGGAGATTTAGCTTGCTTTGCTGTATTCCTGCTGCCGAATTAACATCACTGTTACGAATAGCACCTGTTTTGATCTGTAAGTCTAATGTATTAAGTTTGTTAGGTGTTAATTCTCGCGTAGTTAATACAGTAATATCACTGTCGACTGATTCAACACCATTTGCCCACTCGTCTATTGGCCCGTCAACAACAACTCCCTGTGCTCCGCCTATTACGCTTACAGTATCTTGGCCTACTGAAGTAGCTGCTGGCTTTCCGTCATCAAATGCATCAACAGAAGTAGGTGTATAAACAATTACAATAACATCGCCGTCTATTGTTCCAAATTGTTCAAGAACGTCTTCTACTGTGCCTGTTGCTTGGCTATCTGATCCTACGATAGTATCGCCTTGAGCAAACGCACCTCCTGTTATACTACTAGCACGTACTATTAACCGTTTGTAACCAGTACTTACTAGCAGCTGACCTTTATCATAGTCATTGTAAGAAACTGATCGTAGATCTTTAATCTCGTCTCGATCGCTGCTTCCTTTGTCAACGTATTTCTTTGTAGCTGCGTCTGACTCGCTGTTAGGCTCGCTTAGACTAGTAATTGTATTGCCGGCCGCGTTTAAGTCCCCGGTCATAGGTATAGCGCCGTTTGGTGCTAGTACACCAGGTCCTAATCTATTTGCAACAGTATTACCTGTCACGTCGTATCCTAGGCGTCTGTTTACGTATCCCCTAACGGCTAGCTCAGTTGGTACGGTGTCAGATGCGTTATCAGTCATTGCAGTGTCTGTTGAGAACTCAGTAACAACAACGCCTCGTTTAAAGCCAATCCCGTCTACGTCACTAAGTGCAATTGATGCACTAAACGACACAGTACCTGTGCCTTGATCGACGCTAAAGAAACGCCCTACTCTAAACACCCCGTTTTGATCTGTGCTCACATAGAACACTCGTCCCTTGCCGCGTTCTTCGGTCTCGTTTGCGCTATTTTTTTCTAGAGGTTCACCAAAGATCACGTTTGGATAGTTAGTATTGTTATATCCGCCTGTGCCAATGTCTAAGAAGTCGTGACTAGTTGCGCGGCATGTAGAAATGTTAACAGTAACAGTACCAAATGCGCCAGCTTTTAATCCTGCCCTAATAGTAATAATATTAGAGCCTAGTACCATTGTATCTGCAAGTCCTTCACTAGTAACTGGGTAATTTATATCTATGCCCACGTCTTTTATATCTACGATTGCGTATTCGTTATCCTCACCTGGCTGCACTATAGTTTCAACGCCGCCTATTGTTCGAACTCCTCGGAAGTTATAAACGTAATGCTGCTTTCCAGCCCACACTATTATAGGAGCTTGCGCTAACGAGTCGTCTGTCCATCCTACTGGACGATTACTTGTTGGCGTTAACACATTATTGTTTAGTCGAAAGATTTCATTTAGGTCCGAAACTGCAGAAAGCGCAATAACATTATCACCGATTGTATTGCCTTTTGTGGTGCCGCTGCCAGACAACTCTGGTTCCTGTGCTTTTGCAGAGTCGACTATTAATCTTATGTAATCGTAGCCAGAGTCAAACCCCGTTAACAACGTGTCATCTGGTAGTACGTTGCCTAACGAGTCTGAAGTTAAGAAGCTAATCGACCTATAAACATAATTTGGATTCTCTTTGAATATTACTGCGGTAGACGGTCGTATAGTTAAAAGATCCGGTCTTGCTAGGTCACTTATAATGTGGGTCTGATTTCTTCTATATTGTATTAACGTATTAAATTCTATTTCTTCAAGTATACCGTTTGAGCTAAACTGCTGGTCACCAGTTGAAAAGTTTAGTCTATAAACAACGTCGCTAGCAGTTGCCGTAGTGGCCTCAATAAATATTGTGCCACTAGCTGAAACAGCAGTTATTAGACCTAATCCTGCAGCAGGATCGCCTTGATCTATTTCAGTAACTGTGATAGTACAATCATTAGTGCCATCACCACCAAGTATGTCGCCGCTTATAGTAAACGTGTCATCCACGCGATATTCAGTACCGCTGTTTTGTATT
>Ga0307931_1001008_pt1 | contig 18554 bp, 15 predicted proteins | sample OrgLakmetageno47_FD_201816 | JGI IMG/M metagenome (GOLD analysis project Ga0307931, IMG submission 201816) | Saline water microbial communities from Organic Lake, Antarctica - #47 | ecosystem: Environmental > Aquatic > Non-marine Saline and Alkaline > Saline | place: Antarctica: Organic Lake... | reverse complement strand
GCCACCTCCACCACCACCACTAGGACCAGCGCCCGCTGCGCCGCCGCTACCAGGAGGGTTCCCACTCTGCAGAGCTTCGGCACGCCGCCGCGCCGCTTTGGCGCGGGTCTCTGCCAGGGACGCATGCGCTTCTTGCAGCACGGCCTTGTGCTCTGCTAGCGCCATGTCATGGTCTTGGGAAGCAGCTCGGTAATTTTCCCATTCGCTCCACCGGTAGTCCATGGTTTCGCCGAGGGCTAAATCCCCGATTTCTTCGGAAAAGGCTTTGAATTTCGTCTCGTCCTGCAGTGCCGCTTGGTAAGCCTGGTCGTGGAGCCCCCCCGCTACTCCGTGAAACTGCTGTAAGGTACGCAGAGCTTCTAAGGATGCTCTAGGGCGCCACCGGAGGGGGTCGATTTCTTGATAGACAGCCGAGGATGAGTGGCCTTTCTTTGAAGATGACGACTTCGGTGGTGCTGGCTTGCCTCCCAGGGTGCCCGGTGCCCCCAAACTGTGTGTAGTGGCGGTGGCAGTTCCCATGACCCGAAAGGAACCCCACCACTCAGGAGAAGCAAAGGGCACGCTGGTTTCTTGGGCCATTCGCGCCAACATGTGCTCTTTCAGTTGCCGCTGCAGAGAAGACTGGGTAGTGGCTTTCAACCCACTGTCATTCGCAATCGCCGCTGCGAGTTCCTGGTAAGATGCCTTCTTGAGCCATTGTTGAGCGCTGCGAAGCGCGCTAGCTACTGGCGACGGCACCGGCGGTGACTCCTCACTGGCAGCCGGTAGCTTGGCGTAAAAGTCGAGCAATAGCAGAGCGTTCGGTAATGAGGCTTCGTTGGAGTTCCAAAGAGGTGACACCACCGCAGTGGCCCCACAAAGGAGGAACGCTTCTTCCAGGCTTTGCCCGCTGCCACTCCCAAACGACAGGCCTTCTACATGTGCAGCAGCACCACTGCCACTACTGTTGTTGTTCTCGTCGCCACTGTTGCCTTGACCAATGCCACCGCTGCTCTTGTTTTTACTGTTGCGAGGAGCATTTGGAGGTGATGGCAGTAGCTGAGACACGTGTTGAATGTCGGAGAGAACACCGCCGCGGCTCAAAGTAACCAGAGCGCAATGAGGCAAATACAGGCGGTTCACAATGTCAACTGCAGTGAAGGGCACCAAAGCAGATTGAGCAGGAGACTCATTGAGAGCGGACAGTCCATTACCACTGTTGCGGCTGCTCGTGTTCAAACTACTGCTACGATTGGGCTGAAAAGGCTCTGCACTGGGACAATCGTTTCGAACGAGAAAATGAGGCGACGGGAGACGAGCGGTGGGCAAACACACGTGAAGCGCGCGCGTTGTTGACAATTTCGGCCCGAAATGGTTTACCTCGGCTAATCCCACGTCACTTTCTCGAAGAGCGGCTGCGAAAGGGTCAGCATTTGTATCAGCCTCCTCACCTTCTTCATCTTCCTCGTCGTCATATCCCTCGCTTTCATCCTCTTTCCCTTCATCCTCGTCATCCGAGGAGCCTCCAGAGTCCTCGTCACTACTTTCTGCCTCCGCTACCACGGTTTTCCCTTTCAGGTTGCCTTTCACCTTGTTGATCCGAATGTTGTGCGCGCGGCGCTGCTGGTCTTTCTCGTGTTTCGCTGCGTTTTTGGCCGCTGTTTTGGCTTTGTTGGCATCTGATCGGGCTTCAGCCAGCTCTTGCTTGCGGTTTAAAATCAGCTCTTTGTGGCGTGCCGTGGCCACCACAGGGACCGGCGGAGGCGTGCGCAGCGCTAAGAACGACCCCGCACTTACCGTCACCTCGCCCTGGTCGCCGAACCACCCCGCGGCAGGGTCGGGGCGCAGCATGGACGTGGCGCCGTAGCCTAGGGAAGCTCCTTCGGCAGACACCGCCCACGCTCGCGCAACGGCAGCGGATTCGGTAGCGGAATTAGGCAAAGAAGCAAAAGACGACGACGACGACGACCAAGATGAGGTGTGAGTACCGGCCGTATGTTCCATGGGCACCATGAGAGGCGGCGCCAGAGTGGCCGTATCCCATTCACTCAGCTGTTGGTAGTAGTCGTAAAACTCGTCTACCGTGTACGGTATGCCCGTCCATGGATCGTAGCGCCGCTCGATTTTGGTGACCTTTGGTGCCTGTTCCCGTGCTTCTGCCTCTTCATCATTAATATTTCCTTCTCCTCCTGCGCTGCTCGTGTTGCTACTGCTGCTGCTGCTGTTGCCGGCGTTGCCATGAATACTACAGGGTGGCCCTTTGTCATTTAAGACACAGAGCCGGCGGTAGTGCCACGGCGTGTGAAGAGAAGCGCGAGCAGCCTGGGCAGCGACGAGCGCATGCATCACCAGCGATGGCGACACGCGGACTGTGAAGCGATCCCCTAGGGTCGTAAATGTTGTTGTGTACGTTGTCGCTGCATGTGCCGAAGACGAGGATGTCAAAGAAGTGGGCACATAAGGCAGAGCATGAAAAGGAATAGCGCTAAGAGCTGCGCTTCGGCTGTTGCTGCTATCACTAGTAGGAGAAGTAGGAGATGTTCCTTCCGTTGCTCCAATTGTTGAAACATCAAGAGGAGGTGGTTCAGGTGCAGCGGGGAGCGCGACGGCTAAGTGATGCACGTAATGAGGCAGCTCGCGTGCCCTATGAAATGACAGTCGAGAGAGCAAGAAAAAGGGTTAAACAAGGCGAGGTGCTAGAAGGTCAGAAAAGGAACTGCTCAGGAATGTCCAAGTAGCTCGTATGTAAAAAACGGGAGTTCTGAGAAAGTTCAGAGCAGGCAGAGTGTGTCAACGGAAAAGATGCGCAAGAATTACACACTACAAGGAACACATACCAAGCTTCTACGCCCAGAGCATGAGACAGGTCATGCAGTGCGCTCGTCACGTTGCCACCACCGCCACCACTACCACTGCTATTGGCTTCGCTATCGTGCTCGTTCTCGTAAATCCCGTGGCTGCGGTTGTGCGCATTGTAAGCCAAACTTTCCACCAATTGCTGCGCAGCTGCGTCGACCGCTGCCGCTGCCCCCGGAGGGCCAATCAAGAGCTTCACGCGAATGTTGCCGGCGACCGTGGTGGTGTCCCAGCCTTCCTCTTCTTCCAATTCTTCTCGCTCCTTTGCTGCTTGTTCGTCAGCTAATCGTTGTGCAGCTGTTCTTTCTTCAGAATCGCTCTCAGCGCTGTGTTCATCCTCGTCATCGTCATCGTCATCGTCGACGACTCCTTCTCCAGAAATAGGGGCGCCACCCACTGTGCTGCTGCCGTTACCACTATTGCTGCCGCTGCTGCTGCTGCTGTTCTGCGTCACACCTCCGCCTGCCGTTGCTGTTGTTGTTGTTGTTCCCCCACGAGAGGAACCAGCAACCAAAGAGGCGGTGGCGGCCGCGGCGGCAGCTTCGGCAGCTGCTAACGTGGCTTTGGCTTCCGCGCGCTGCACCTGTGTGCGGTAATATTGTACGTTGAAAAGAAGAAGAAGATAAACATACACACGCTTACAAGCGCATGCATACAAAGATTTACGCGCAGGGGCGCGTGTAGTGCCAACTTCAGAATTAACAGTCGACCAAAAGAAGAAAAAAGAAAAAGAAAAGGAGGGCGAGAAAGCAAATACACGCAGACAGACAGAGGCAAAGACACACACCGCTAAAGACGAAGCTTTCTGCAGAGGAGCATTGCCACTGCCGCCCTCTTCTTCTTCCATTCGAGCCCAAAAATCGCCGGCGTCTTCGTCTTTATCTTCAGTACCTTCTCTATTCTTGTTCTTCTTCTTGGTGCCCCTGCTCTTTTCGCCTCCTTCTTGGTCGTTTACATCTCCACCAGGAACATCCTTAAATTCACTGCTATCCCTTGCCGCAGCAGCAGCATCAGCAGTGGAATTGTTCTTCTTACGGCGTCGTTCTTGCTCGGTCCGCACTTTTGCTTTGATGGCTTTCGCTTGTGCCGCTGCTTTTTCCGCCAATTTCTGCGCCGATTGCGCGGTTTGATCTACGTCCTTCTGGCCGGCCTGAAATTCCGACGCCAGTTTGCCGAGGAACCCTCCACGCTGTTTCAAGCGAGCCAATTGGGCGACAGACCCGCCTGCTTGGTGCTCGGCCATTGCTGCCTAGATGGGTGGGTGGGCCGATGAATGAATATAGGAAGAGTAAAAAAAGAGTTGAGTGAAGACGGAAGCTGAATAGAACTTGGTAGATATGAAAGAGATCAGACCGTTGAGAGAAGATAATACATAGACAACAAGTCACCGACACTAACGACGAAAAGAACAAAGATGAAGCAATAAATTGTTCACCCTGCATTTATTGTGCTACAATGTGCTAATGTGGTACAATACAACAGCCTTTCTTGACCTGATCTTCGGGGGAGGGCCAGGGCTTGCCCCAGGGGTCCGCGCGCACCAATTTAGTATCCCGAAATACCAGCACCGCCATCAGCCGCCCCTCTTCGGCAGGCACCCACGCCAGTAGCGCTTCGTGGTGCGAAGGCACCAGAGTTGAGAGAGCGCTGGGCCGTGGGAAATCACGAGTGGTCAGCGCCCACCCGCAGGCTAGACCCGCAGCACACCCGCTAATTTTGTCGTCTTCTGCACCAGATGCACCCGCGCCTGCTGTTCCCGATCCTGCTGAACCAGCACCACCTCCTCCTCCTTCTCCATGTTGGGATGATTTCCGCAATGCTTTGGCTATCGCTGCCACCGCTGGGGCCGTAGGATCGTTGTTTTCGTTAGAAGAAGATGAGGCAGCAGCAGCAGCGATAGCACCAGCACGTTGTAAGACTTTGGGGCTGCGCAAAGAGGCAAGGGGGCGGCGGCCCCAGGAGGGAAGCATAGACACCTACACCGGTCCAAGTGTGAAAAGTTCAAGGAGAGCAATTGAAATAGAAGAAAAAGAAAGGATAGGGAGAGTCAGAGAGCGCCCAGACTGCGTTCAAAAAGTTATGCTTTAATATCCAAGATCTTGCGAAAGCACTTCACTTTTATTCAATCTCAGCAAGGGGGGGGTTGAGTTATCATTACGATTCTCTTACCGCAGAAAGGAATTGGTCTGCTGTGCTCAGATTCAAGCAAGCTTCCAGCTTATGCACCGCTTCGGCACAAGTGCCGCCGCCATTCAGGAGCTGGAATGGGGGTGGCAGGGGTAGCGACCACTCATTCAACGGCGAACGCCACAACAGGGAGGTTGAGATCGCTGCTGGTGTGAATATTGAGGATGAAGATGAAGTCTGATCCGATGACACCATTGAGTGGTGATACAGGGGTGCGACGCGCTGTGTTTCGAGGACAATCGACGCCGTGTTCGCGAGTTCACTCACTGCCACGCGCACCTTAACAAAGGAAAATGAACAACAAAGATAAAGGCATTGTCAAAAAAACAAACCAAGATATAAATATGCGCGCACATGACTCGAAAAAAGGCGAAATTCGAGTACAGATGAGGTATTCCAAAAAAAAAAAAAAATGCGGCAACGAGAAGAAATGAAAGATGAATATCAGCTTGTTACCTTCGCTCGAGCGTTCACCAATGCTTCCCTGTACCCGCGAGGCTGAGCCATGATCCGTTGAGCCGATAAGAGTGGCAACTTCGAAGCTTTCTTGAGCTGTGAGGAAGGCGGCGGTTCAAGCTCGTACAAAGCCTGTGACGAGAGGAAAAAGGTAGGTACATTCATATTATGAAATCATTAATTTTTTATGAGAACAAGCACAATAATAACCAAAGAAAGCCGGTATATAGCCGGGGTTTGCCCAGTACTCTGATACTAGTTCTAGATTACTCTATGCGCACGCTGGGGAAAACACGCACCCGATAGAGAAGGGAAGTTTAACTTACGTGTGCAGCGCGCCACGATCCGCGAAGGTCAAACGAAGAAGACGCGACGCTGCCACTGCGAGAGTTGCGAGACGAATAACTCGTAGTATTTTTACGGCTACTGTTACCACTTCCTCCAGAGGATACTCCTGGATGTGACGACGAGGATGCTGCTGCTGCTGCTGCTGCAGCTTCTCTTCGACGGCGAGACTGACTGTGGTGGTGGCCGAGGGAGAGTGCATGGAAACCTATTTTCATCACGCAAGCGGGATACATGTTGGGTGTATCACATAAGTACAATTACAAAAAGTATCAGCACTGGTAAGGGAAGTGCATGCAAAGACATGTGATTATCAAATCATTGCATTGAGCTTCAGACGACAAACTCCCAACAAATTTACTTCGGGCATTTGTAGTAATAAATGATTAATCTCACCTTCAACGAGCGACAAATGACCTTGCCTCGCACTCAATCGCAGCGCTTCCACTGCGCGCGGGTGCCCTAATACAATCGGCTCAGGAATGGCGGCTGCATGAGGCGCTGGCCTCTCTTTTTTTCTTTTGCTTTGTCCTGCACCCTTAAAACTATCGTTCAACGCTCCATTCGAATGATGGTCCAATGGACCACCACTCATATGTAGTGGCAGTGGCGCAAGCGGTGCGTCTGCAGCCACGCCACGGTAAATTCGACCACCGGGCAGTTTACGGTGCGGTGCCAAACCTACGGTAGCGAGCCCCGCGGGGACGGGAGGGCGGGGTGGGGGTAATTTTGGACCACTACTACTGCCACCACTGCTGATGCCACTGGCGCCATTGCTACCATCGGCACCACCATAACCAGTGGTAGTACCATCACTGGCTGATGCACCATCACCACCAGTGATGGCAGCAGCTGGCAGGTGTCGAAGGCGCGAAGCAACGGTGCCTTTTTCACGGCCGTCGTGAATCTGTGCAAAAAATCAAAGATAGGTGGATTTATTTGAGGCCCGGTAGGTCCGACTCTAGGCAATCGTAGCAAGTAGCCGATACCTCAAAATCAAATGGATACTCGGAAATTAAAATAGAGGAAAGAGGTCCTTCAAGTGAAGTGAGCAACAAAAGCAACTCTCCAATGATCCTTAATCGAGAAAAGGTTTTCGAGGAAGTAATGCTTGCTACATGTGCCATATTAAACTAGACCTTGATGGTGTAAAACGGCTCCAAGTTTTCGTCATAGTCGACTGCTAGGACAGTGGCAGGAACCCACGCTCCTTTGAACGGCCGTTCTTTTCTTCTTCTTCCTCCTCCTCCTCCTGATGCTGCTGCTCCTTGTCCTTCGCCATTGACATCTCCTGTAGCTCCTTCACCATCTCCTATATTGCCGCCATCACTACCACCACTGCTAGTGCCCGTGCCATTGCCAGCGCCAGCACTGCTGCTGCTGCTGCTGCTGTAAGCACCGTTGAATAAAGGGTCGTCACCGCCTAGGCTAGCTACAGGGACGCTCGGGGTTTTGTCGAAGTACTCCAACGGAGTCCATTTGGCATACGGGCGGCGGCGGAGGCGTTTGCCTTCGGTGCCTTTCTCCGTGCCGTTGCTGAAGTGCACCTGTATACATGTACAGCAGTAAAAAAGTACGAGTGACCTTAACCTAGGACAAGCCACAAGCGTCAGATCGGAAAAGCAATACATTCCATAGCGCAAACTCTGAGCAAACATTTATTCGCACGCTACAACTAACCGCATCGTCTCCCTTTTTAAATATTCCATTCTCATCTATTCTCTGGCACAAGAAGTACACGCACCGTGTAAAAAGGCGCTCCATCATTCTCATCGTCGATTTTCACTTTCGCGATAATTGCTTCAACCCACACGCCAGCGCTTTTCTTGTGGTATTCCACTTCATCCCCCTGTAGCAAAAGATACGTTATGAAATTCAAAAAATCATGAATTGACGATTTTTGGTAATTTACAATAAAGTTAAAGGGTCCAAATATCGCTCATGCTCGTACTTTGAATAATAAATTATTCACTGCCGTATAACAATTTGAATCCTTTCAATTTATACCTTCGCATAGACCGCTTCTTCTTTCGGAGCGACGCTGTCGTCGTCACTACCGTCTTCGGCTTCGTCGTCACTCGAATAAACGCCGCCGTCTAGCCGCACTCGCACCTGTATGAACAACAAGTTAAATTTGATTTGCAAGGACCAGAATGAATGGTGATTTAAGAAGAAATAGCATCCATAGTTGGGGTCTCGCTTTACAAACTGTGCACCAAATTAGGTCTTGTGTGGCAGAAAAGTCATGAGAAACAAAATAAACAGCGTGTTGTATCATGCATTCAGACTTGAGTGTTAAATACTACTACAGTACAATGTCATTGTAGCACCTCTTTCTGCACCCGAATCGCTGTAGCTTGGGCACGTGCTTTTGCGCCATCTGCAGCAGAGCGAGCTACCATTGCGGCCTTACTTGCAAATTGCCGCCCAAAGCGCTTCATCTTTTCCACTTTGGGCGTGGGTGGCCCTGTCTTCTTCTTTTTGGCGGGCGATACAGTGCCTGTGCTGCTGTCCTCATCGTCGTCGTCATCACTGCTGTTGACATTACTGCTGACCTCACCGCCATCCTCATCGTCATTTTTGTTCTCGTCGTCATCACCGTCGCCATTGCCACCGTCTTTCATCTCATCGCTACCAACTCCGCCACCGCCGCCATTACTAACACCTTGGATGCTCTTGCTGTCATAGGGGTCAATAATTGGTTGTCCTGGTGCTCCACCCACTACTACTCCTGTGCCTGCTTCGTTGATAAATCGAGGCGTGAGGTCATTCACACCGTTGCCTGGCATCGGAGCTCCACCACCTCCGCCGCCACCGCCACCGGCACTACCGTCGTGTTTGTCATTATCATCCTCATCATCATCTAGTTCGTGTTCGCCTTTGTGGTTGCCTCCTGCATGAAGTTTACGTCCTGGAGCCGCGGACCGGCTGAACAATATCCCAAAATCAAGACCAGACGCACAAGGCATGTCAATACGGTCATAGAAATACACCCAACCGAGTACATGATAAAGCATATACTACATGACAGCTGAATCGTCAGATCGCACGGCACAAAAAACGAATAAAACACAGCGTCAAATGAAACGGTGGAAACACTTCAGTCTAAAGTAAACGCTCAGAAATGCTGAATATTATACTTACTGTATGTACGGTCTCTCATAAGCTCTCTTCCTAGATCTTATCAGTGTTCAAGATGCATCACCTGGCAAGTTTTTCGGAAGTTTCTTCCTCGAATCGCAGTTGCCGCGGGGCTGACGGCGGACGTGACGACGACGACGAAGTTGGCAATGGCTTCACTTTGGCACGATGATGGTGCCTAACTTGGCTCTTGACCTCTACATCGGCATCTTCTTTGGCTACAGACTTCACTGGTTCACCAACAACAACCGAGCTACTACCTTCTTCAGCTGCTGCACCTCTGCAGCTGCTCTTGCTGCCATTGTTGCTGTGGCTGCTACCACTTGGAGTATCTTCGAGGGACTTTCGGCGCATTTTGGCCACTTCGCTCTGCATCTGGTGGCGCATGTCTTGAGCAGCAGCAATGGCTTTGCTTTGGGCTTTGTCAGCGGCCACCTAGTATCACCACACACAGATGGCATGATGAGAATTTACCATGAAAGGACTAGTAATATTGGGATGGATATGGGATTTTGCACGGGTTTCGTTATCAATTGTATGTAAAAATTTAGATAGTGCTACAGATGTAGAGGAATGGTACATTTCTCTGGTACTACCGCACCAGCATCAACACCACCATATGAATACCTTGGCTGCTTGAGCGATGTGCCGCTTCGCTTTTGCAGTGCGTTCTTTCATGAGCGCCATTTGAGCCTGCACCTGAGGTATATGTAAAAACATGGCTTAAGCAAAATAAAAGCACTAAAAATGAAGATTTTAAATTTCCTTTAGAGAAAAATAAATTGGCACAATATCACTTTTAAAAACTCATTGTAGGTCACAAGAAAATGAAAGAATGGAGGTGATGAGGGATAAGAGGGGACTGCAACCAATAGACTAACCTTCGGATCGGCCATGGTGCGTTCAGCTTTGTCATGTAAATGAGCTATCCCTTTCGCTGACGCAAAGTAACTCATCGCCGTCGCCTTCGCAAATCGCCCGACGTTGCGCGCTAAGCCAACGGCAAATTCTTCGCCCAATTCTGCCGCTACCGCTAGGCCTAAATTACCACCGCCGACGCCAATACCGCTGTCATAGTCGCCGTCTCCTCCACCATGATTGCCAGCCGAGTCATAGAAGGCCGATGCACTTTCAGGTGTCAAGTCGCTGAGACCCACCATGGCCCACCAGGCCAGCCGCGCGTCCCAGGGACCACCCCCGAGGGGGGAACTACCAACGCCGAACGGGCCGTCGTCCAAACCACCACCATTGCCACCACGCTCCCACCATCGCAGATAACCTTCACCACCGTTTTCCCCACTGCTGCTGTTCTTTTTACCGCTCACAGCGTTCAATGCGTCTGCGTAAGCTTCGGCCTCTTCTGCAATGTCTTCAACCGCTTCGAGCACATCCGCTTCGTGAGACAATTCACCTTCCGCATTGCCATTGTCTTCGTCGTCATCGTCGTCATCGATGTCTTCTTCGTTGTGATTGCTGACTTCTTCACTCTCATGTTTGTGCTCACCACCTGCCTTTGACGGTTCCCTGCTGTTAGGATCATCAGGGCACCGTACCCACACATAAGTCCTGCTGCTTCTCCCAGAGTAACGGTCATTAGACTTCAGCGGTACCTGGGTGAGTAGATTTGATATTACATTCTTGCAGAGAAATTTTACCAGAAGAAAAAAAAAAAGCATACTCCTCTGCACTGTTCTGACGAGAGTGCTATGATTTAGTAGTGCTTTCTTTCAATCCACAAAACAATAAAGTAGGTGCGTTGCACTCCGTAGTCATTTCTCATTGTTCCTTCTAAATCAACACACACACTTGCGCGCACATATCCGCGCACACACACCCTTACCCGTTCCGCTGACGGCTGGCGCGCTGCCCGTTGGGCCAATAAGCGAGCCGCAAAGAGAAAAGCACCGTCCAGTTCCGAGCTCAGAGAACGCATCCCAAGGCGCGCATGCACCGATCCCACGGAAGTGTCTTCAATACAGATGTTTGTGCCCTGCTCTAATTTGATGCCATTTTTGCCTGCGGCCCGCCTTTGTGCGCGCTCGCGCTTGCGCTGGGCCTGTGCATGTATTATATTCGAGAAAATCAAAAGGAATTGGATGAAATCAAGAGAAAAGTGCACTTCTTACGTCTATACTTGAGATGGGAACACAAATACACGCCTATGCTATTAACAAACAACAATTGCCACAAATGACCACCACAAACAGTAATGACATAGATTTGATACCACCATCACAAACCTTCGCCGCTGCTTCCGCTGCAGCCAGCGCATCAGTGTCGTCCTCAAACATGTTCGCCACGGCAGCTCCGTCTGCTCCAAACGAAGAGTCTTCATCGCTTGCTTTGTCCACGGCGTGCTGCAGCGCTAGCGTCATCAGCATGTGCCTCGCCCACAAGTGGCTGCAGCCTCGCCGCAGCGACGCTCGTGTGGCACTCGCAGCTGCACAGCGCCGGCCAGCTTGAGCATCGGCGCGGGCCAGAGCCAGTACCAGTTGGAAACACCGTTCGGGGGTGGTCAACAGCGTGAGCGGGGACACTTGCGACTGAGCCAGCCTCGGTGACAACCGGCTGCTACTACCGTTACTGTGGTTGCTGCTGTTGCTGAAGCTATTGTTATTGTTACTGTGGTTGGAGCGTGCCGCTCGCACCGCTGCTGCTGCACCCCCACTCATAGCCGGAGCGGCGCTCAGAGAGGTCGACCCAAGTGCTCTCGAGCTAGCACTTCCATGCGAAGCAGCAGCAGAAGCGGCAGCAGCAGCAAGCAAAGCACTCTTGGCAAAGGCAAAATGGCTGGCTGAGCGCCGCCCATCCACTTCAAAGTCCACACTGGCGCTACGACCGCCGCCTTTGCTGCTAGTGCTGCTGCTGCTGCTGCTGCTGCTGCTGCCACTGCCACTGCTGCTGCCAGTGCTGTTGCCATTGCTCACACCGGGAGGTGCCCCTTGGGCCGCCAGCGCCGCTAACTGCCACGCTAAGAGCACTTGCAAATGGTTGTCTGGTCCGATTCCACTCCCACCATCGCCAGTACTTGAGATTGCGGTGTTCGCGTTGTTGTTGGTGGGAAAAGGGCACTGCAAGCCTTTCTCCAGATAGCCTTTAGCGGCCAACCACGCACTTTTCAAGGAATTGACGGATCCCATAGGCACCGGACGGCTCAACAGGCGAGCTTCAGTGAGTTTACTGCGGTGAGTGTCTGCACGGAGCATGCTGATGCGCGCAGCTTGCCAGCACAACAACGGCACGAAAGGAGCTCCGGCCAAATTCACGGCACTAGTGGTACTGGTGCCGCCTCTGCCCCTCCTGCTGCTGTGCTTGCGACTGAGCTGTAATTTTGCCGCGTGTTCTTCCCCATGCCAGACAGAGTACGGAGAGTCCTGGGTTAGTGTTGATTGTGGACCAGTGTTGGTCTCATCTGAAAGAGGTGCATTATCTGCTGCAGCTGTTGATGACACTGCTACATCTGTCTCGTCATTGTTCTCGCTGGCCACACCAGAATCATTAACCTCGCTATCTTTCTTGCTGTTTGCGGAGTCACCTCCAGGTGCATTCGATGCAATCGGCGCCGTCGCCGCATTTGATCCTGAATTGCCGCCTCCGCTTCCTCCTTGTCCTTCGCCTTGTTTTGCTACCTGTTCCGCGGACTCAATCGCTGACGAAAGCACCCCAAGCGCCCGCCCGCCATCAATCAGTTGCACTTCGGCCTGCGCCCACCGCACCTGTGCATACATGTGGAATGAAATAGAATAGAGTTGAATGGAGATTATACTGTACACACCAACAAGGAGCAAAAACATGGAATTGGATTCGTCGATTGGGGGGGTGAGATGAACATACAAGATGAAAAAATGGTTATGAAAAATGACAGTCATATGTTGTGCTCTTTCGACGGTCGATATATGTGATTTATTCCTCTTGTAATCTTTTACCAATATACAAGAATATAGGTGTGCGAGCTCACTGGCTAACCTGTGCAGCTACCCACGCATACTGCCCTTTCGGCAAAAAGTTGGCTGCGGCCCGAAAACAACTCGAAGCTTCGCTGAGAGATTCTTGCCGCAACTGTTGATTGCAAATGTTCGTATTAGTTGTTGTTTTAATAAGTAGGCGGCAAGGAAATAGGTGTACAAGCATGTTTCAAAGAAATATGGGGAGAAATAATGCAATCAAATAAAATGAAAAGAGATGAATAGTTATGGAAGACGCGCTCAACCGATTGCACGAGATGCATGGGTCGACTAGAAGTCCAGAAACAAAGCAGAAAATCTATTGAATTATACCATTGAATATTAGAGTGTTTAGTACTTTCTCGTACCCTATCGAGCACAGCCGGCACCACATCACGGCGCAAATAGCATTCTCCGAGTCTCATTAAGCACGTGGCGTACCTGTATACATAATTCGAAGAGGGGGGGGGGGGAGAGAGAGAGATATGTCAAGCTTAGTTACGCGAGTGCATAAAAATAAATAAAAATATAGTTTACAATTAAATCATATTGATATGATTCGTCCTTCTAGGAAGGGTCAAGAACAGATAACGAACCGATGCGCCAGTTCAGAGTGGTCTAGAAAGGCGCCAAAACGACCGAGCGTTTCATTGTCTCCACCATTACTGCTGCCACCACCACCATTAGTAGAAGGCAAAGCATCGCTTTGGCGCATGCGAGCACCCGCGCCTGCACCCATACCACCACTAGTGCTATTCCCACTACCATCTGCTGTCGATGACGAAGATTCCGATGATGGGCTGTTATTGATGTTCTTGAGGGCATCGCCGGAGATGGTCTGAGAAGGTTGGAACGGCGTGTAATGATAGCGCGGGTCGCTGCCGTGAACTTGACAGAGCCGTTGACTGAACACCGATGCTGCGCGCTCAAAGGCCTGTTTGATGGGTAAATAGACGACAGACAGAACGAAAAGAAGGTGTGAAGAAGCAACAAGATGCGCTTTCTTCGAAGTTGTGAAGGATGTCATGAAATTATATTGTTTCATAAGCACTGCGAGCGACAAAAAAAAGACAAAGAACGTTTCACATCCAGAACATAAACAAAGAAACAAACAACAGTATCCTTGTCTTGCCTGAAGTGCCGTCTCGATGTGCTCGCCCGCCTTTTTGCCGGTGCTTCGAAGCCTTCTAGCTACCCCCAATTCAGCCTGCAAGCTCCCCCACACTTCTTGCTCTTCTGTGCTTTTGCTGTTCACGGCATAGAGCAAGTCCTCAATGCTTGCCACTGCTACTTCTACATCTCGCTCGGCCTCGGCTAGCGCTGCCCACGCCCACTCTGGCAAGCCGTTCGCAGGCAGCCTCGCTAACAGCCACGGTGGTAGACTCTGATTAGACCTGCCACCAGCAGCACCACTACCAAGCGAGCCACCAACACCACCAGCGCTCATCAGTGTCGGCGGCGGGGTAGTCGTTGTCGGCAGTGCCTTGACCCGAGCGTTCGGTTCCTGAATAGAGCCATGGTCAAAGGGCAACACGAGAGTGCGCAGGCGCTCGGCTCGAAGCACGCGCAGCCTCGCGGACCCGAGGGCATTGCCCACATGTAACGGCAAATGGTGGCGCGCAGGGCTGCTGCTCGAAGCCGAATACACTTGATTGGCTTGCCGGTAATGAAAGAGCGCGTTTTCTACGTCGCCGTAGACGGCATCTTTATGAAACAAGGCTTTTTGAGAAGAAGAAGAAGCAGCATTGCCCCGTTGAGCTCTGTTGCCTCCTCCTCCTCCAGATTTTGCCTGGTTCGAAGCACCCGATGACGAGGCGGGTACTCCTCCGAGACCATACACCGCCGAGGCACCTGCTGCTTGCGCCGCCTCCGCCGCTGCCGCTGCTGTTGCTTCTGCTGCCGAAAGCTTCGGAGGCCCCACGGTTAACCCGCCCAAGAGGGGGCCTAACACCAGGGCTGGGGACTCGTTCCAGGCAGGGTTCAGCGACAAGGCTGGCCCCCGCTGCAGGCGGGAATCGTCTAGCCGCAGGGTGCGGGCATTCAGGAAAGGAATGATAGGCGCTGGAGCAGCAGCAGCAGAGTTGCTTGCTCCATCCTTAGCTGTAGCGGTGGCGACATCAGCTGCAGAGGAGGCCTTGGGTCTTCGGGACTTTGAACCTCCCTTGTATTTTACGCACACGTGAAGTGGTGGGTGAAAAAATACAGAAAAGAAAAAGTGTAATGATCAAATGAAGATAATTGGAAAAATACGAGAAATTACGTTTTTGCCGGTATCATTGGCGCGTTGAACTCAAGAATATTGTACGAGTAGGCTGTAAAGATGATAGAAGTCTTTCCAAGGGAGGAAAAAAAACAAAGTGTCACTAGCTCCTTTTTGCTGCATCTCACCAGACCGCCGAACATTGAGACGCCAAACTTGGAACCACCATGGCCACTACCACTGCTTGCACTTGCACCTCCATTTCCTCCCGCATCTGCTGAAGCAGCCGCCACCGCTGCCAACGTTTCAGCCAATGAAGGAGCGCGGTTGAGAACTAGGCCTAGAGCTCGCTCGCTGAATTCATCTCCGAGCGCCTGTTGTGGTTGAATTGTTGAGAAATTGAGAAGACAACGGTGGGGGAGAAAAGGCGGGAGGGGAGAGAGAGAGATAGAGATAGAGGAATTGGTGAGATGAGTGGACGGGGAGAGAGAAAGACAAGGAGAACGTTGATGGTATAATAACGCAGGAGAAAACAAGAGCAAACGAGGACAAATACCAATTCATCAAAAAAAACAAAGCTTGAGAGCAATGAAATAAAAACTGAAACTTTTACTTGAGCAAGTTCATCTCTTTTTGATGACGTTCACTTGAAAAAAATATATTCGTGCGCACACCACCCACCCACCGTTTGCACCGACGCCCAGGCCTCCGCATCGCCCCCTGTAGGGTCGGTCAGACGGGCCAGCTGTTTGGACAAGAGGGCTACTGCCGCTGCGGGGGCTAACTTCAGCGCCTTGGCCACTTCCTCGGCCACCGAGGCATGTAACGCCGCCGCGTGACCGCTGTGCTTGTCACTTTGGACACCTTTCTTACCGTTGCTGCCACCACTATTACCACCACCACCGCCACTACCTCCTCCTCCTTTGGTGTCAGCTTGTGCAGTTTGATAGGCAGCAGTGAACGGCCCCGGTGGTGCCGCTCCTGAGTGCGTTGCTTTCCCCAGCCGAATGTCTTCAGCATTCATGGGCCCCCTCTGTAACTCGGCGATGGCCTCCTCCAAGTCCAGCGGAATTTTCGCTTTCACCGAGGTTTTCACCCCGCCAAACATCCCCCTCTTGGGGGCTTTCAAGTCCACGAAATGGCCCGGGCGGTACTCGTGCGCAAAAGTTTGGCCAGGTTCGATGCCCGGAGGTACGTCTACCCGCATCACTTCGTAGTCGCGCGACCGGAAAGGCTTCACCGAGCTCGGCTTCCCAGCTGCGCCGCCATCACCACCATCATCGCCACCACCACCACCACCACCGCCACTACCGTCGTTTTTACGGTCGCGCAATTTGGCGCCGTGGTGGAAATGGCCGTTGCCGAGGTTGCCGGGGGCGTGCCCGCCTCTTGACTCCATGGCAGCCTTCAGCACGTGCATAGGAGGGCCGGCGGAAATCATGCCGTGGGGGCGGCCACTCCGGGCAGCGGCCAAAGTTTCGTTGTCGGACTTGAGGTGGTGCCGGGCGGCACTCGCGCGCTTTTTCCACTCCGGCCGTTTGTCGACGGCGGCGGCCGCTCCGCGGTTGGGCGGGCCCCGCGGTTGTGATGGCTTCTGCTTTGAGTGCTCGTCTTTTGGGTTGCCTTCTCCGCCTCCTTCTTCTTGGCCCTCGAGAGTGCCAGCGAGAGTAGGCCTCCCGTTTTTCCATTCAACGGACAAGCCAGCAGTGAGATTATTGCCATTGCTGGTGGCGGCGCTTGTGTCCCCTACCTGGCCACTCGCTAGTGCGCTTGCAGCGTCGTCGTCGTCACTTTTGAACTCGTCTCCGACAGCAGCAGTAGGCTCAGCTGCCGTTGCCCCGTGGTCCCCATCCCGAGGCTTTGGCTCAGCCGCTGCCCTTGAGTTCCCATCTGAATTTATCACGTTGCTGTATGACATTTCATCTAGTGGTGGCGCAGTGGCTCGGGCTGCGGCGACCGCTGCAGCCGAAGTGCGAAGCCGGCTAGCTGTGGTTCCTCCACCACTGCTTCTGCTCATACCGCTGGTATTCACACCACCTTCTACGTCAGATTTATTTGGTATCGAATCCACCGTGGGCGCTCCACTTCCACCTGCAATGAAGCAGGCCGCAAATATAGATTGAGAATGACATTTAAAGAACTAGCCTGCGAGGATATTATGCTATCTGTAATTATTGCACCAATGAAATTGTGGCAGTTATACAATAAACGGGCAACTAACAAGATAGAACGCTGGTTGAAGCTACGATAGCTGTCGCACAAGCAGATGATGCCATCGAAGTCAGAGGTACTGAGCCACCGTGTTGATAGGTGTTTTTGTTGGAGCTGTCAGCACCGAGACCGCTTTCATTCGAAACACCATAGCCGCTGCTGTGATCGTAGCTTTGGTCGCCGTAGATATGACCTTCTTGCCATGGTTGTTGACCCCAAGATCCGTGTTCGCCATTCCAGCCATCCTGGTCGCCATTGTCCCACCCTGAGGCATTCCAAGCCGAGCCATCGGCATTTGCAGAGCCATCACCCCATCCTTGAGAGTACTGTTCTTCGTAGTTGTAGTACTCGTCACCACCGGATGACGCCATACTTTCGAATCAAATTGTTGTTTGCTGATTCGATCAGGGGAAAAAATATGAAACAGGTGCCATGATGCAGCACTAAGACGGTCAATTCAGATCGAGAATATCAAGTAACGGAAATAGCTTGCTAGCTAAGTTTGTTTGCTCGGGATGTCTAGCTACTACTGTAGTAGAGGAGGTTTGGGCATGTTGCTGTTGTCATGACTGCAGCGGCGCGCGCGCCGCCACGCCACGATCAACGAAGGGGTTTTGACGTCGAGATGGTACAGAATATGTACTACTGTACGTATGTATGCAGTATATTGACCTACGTATGCAAAGAATGCAAAGTACAGTACTGTAGTGTAGTACTGTCGTACAGGATATGTACTACTGTACTTACGTATGGGTACAGAACATGTATGTAAAGCTACCCAGATAAAAATGTGATGTGACAGACATTTTTCTTTGGTAGGCACTTTTTGGTCGTGGCAGCATAAAACATCAACTCTTCGTTGATCTATTATATTCGTGAGAGCTAAAGATTCTTCGAACTCTATTCATTTTCACCTTGATATTATATTAGCCCAAGCATCCTCCAGGAAGTCGAGCAGTCGACGACTCGACGACAGCGCTAGCGAGTAGGGCCAGAGTTGAAACACGTCGGGAATGAAACAACAGAAACGAAACACAATTTTCGCGGGCGTTTCGTTTCTCGAAACAGACCAGTGCATTTCCCTGGGCGTTTCATGTTTCGAGAAACAAAACACTGAGGCACCGAGTCCCGTTTCTTCGGCTTCGCCCGCAGGTCGCGGATTCGCATTTCGCATACGTAGTTCTCTCGGGGGGATTGCTTGTTGGTATATAAAATCATAAATACTTCCGAAGAGG
>Ga0307931_1001007_pt1 | contig 18562 bp, 17 predicted proteins | sample OrgLakmetageno47_FD_201816 | JGI IMG/M metagenome (GOLD analysis project Ga0307931, IMG submission 201816) | Saline water microbial communities from Organic Lake, Antarctica - #47 | ecosystem: Environmental > Aquatic > Non-marine Saline and Alkaline > Saline | place: Antarctica: Organic Lake... | reverse complement strand
ATGTGAGCAACTTCCTGATGAATTATTATAATTGGGAAAGGCCGCATCAATTTAATAAAGGCATATCACCAGCGAAAGCAGAAGAATTAGCTAAAAAGGTGTTCGGGTATGCTTGACCACAACAACTGAACTCGGTATAATTTAATTACCGACAATGTAGTAGTATTCTTACAGGACATTTTTTATCGCCCTTATCCACTTCAAACCTACATAACTATGTACTACCTATGAAGGAAAGATATGAAAAATTTACTTAAGAGAATTATAGGATCTGTACTTACTATTTCTTCACATCATTTGTTGCTGCTGAAATAGCTAATTATTCAATGGATGGGAGTTTAGTCGATTCGGAGCCATTAAGTTATAACGGCAAAATTTTTTATGGCTCGACTTACAGCGCATCTGATAGGCATGGAAAAAATGGTGGCGCGATGCGATTCAATAACTCTGTTGTTGAAATCCCACAATTCCGAAACTATGATTTTGGTGACCAACTTACTTTTTCTTTTTGGATGAAGAGAACATCTAAATTAAACTACATGGGTATTATTAACAGTGGCTACACCACTGAATCCCTCGATATTCGTGTAGGAAGAGAAAACAATGGTTCATTTATTTTTGCCCAGTCGAATTGGGACATTGGTAGGACATCGTCTTTAAGCAGAAATGTAATAAAAATCAACAAATGGCATCATGTAGCAGTTGTTTTGAATAACGGCTCATCCAAAATGTATGTTGATGGTAACTTTATTCATGAATCAAATACAGGTACAGGTTCGTTGACCGTTATTAACACGCCTGTAGTTGAAGCCAATGTGTATGGAACAAATCATGAAAATTTTAAAGGTTCTTTAGATGGTATGTCTCGGACACATTTGTAGACGGTGGAAATATACTTTCTGCTAAGTTCACTGTTATTAAAAACTAGCTCAGTGCTCACGAGAGTAGCGGGTAAAGCCGCTACTTTTTGTATTTAGGAAAAATATTAATGAATTTAATTCACATTGGCTTACCAAAAAATGGAAGTACCTCATTACAAAACGGATGGAATCAAAATAAATCAATTAATTATATTTCCGAGGAATTGACTGCATTAGTTAGCGCAACCAGAAAGGCAGTTGTTAGTGGGCAAGATCCAAATGAAATTTTGGATTTATGGCCGAGTTATACAGATAACACAAAAATTAATATTTACTCATCAGAAGGACTTGCAGGGCTCCCATGGGGATATACGGCTTCAAGTAAAGAATATGATTACTCCCAGTACCTATTTGCAAATATATGTAAAGAATGTGTCTCAGATGCCAAAATATTAATCTTAGTACGCTCTCCAAGTAAATGGATACGCTCCGTTTATGCCCAAATGGTTCAGGAAGGAAAAAATTGGAGTTTTATAAGATTTTTAAGGATGCAAAAAGATTATTTAATTTCTGGATTAAACATATCCAATTTAAGAAAACATTGGTCAGATGCATACGGAGCTGAAAACGTTGTTTTATATCCATTTGAACGGCTAGTTAAACAACCTCAATTAGCTAATGAGGAATTAAGTTTATTATTTGATGCCCCTGTTGAAGAAGAGCTTTTTTTAGTGAAAACAAAATCGAATGGCTCGTTGTCCAATAATAATATTCAATTTTTACGGGCTATGTCGATTATTAATAAACGATTAGAAGGGAAAAACAATCTATTAACTAATTCATTTAAACAGATCAATGAAGACATGCGTGAGTTATATCGCATTCAGTTGCAAAAGGAAGATACTAAATTCAATTTGTTAAACAAATTTTTACCTTCTATTAAATATAATGTACCAAAATCGGAGCTGTCTGAATTTAGAACAGTAATAAATGAAAACTTTTTAGCCGAGCTTGAAGCAAGTGGAAACTTCTACGGTTTATTAAATACCTATGTGGAAAATACAGAAACATTTTTGAAATAAAGTTTTGTGATTTTTCAGTTTGCTAATTAAAATTCCAATGATCTGACAAGTCTATTGCTTGAACGCTTTGATAAGTTTATGAAAAATAGGTAATTTTTATCTTTATTTTACCCTAGGGGTATAAAGTGAGGTATCAAAATAATTCCGATGTAAATATATCAATAAAAACAAACAGATAAACACAACATGGAGGGCATGATGTAACGGTCAACCCCGTTATTACCCATTGATTTTAAAGGGTGCGTATTTCGGTGAAACATGCACATCTTAACACCGATAATAAGGGCGCAAAGCTTGCAATTAAGCCCTCTGTGATTGGCAAGAAAAACGAGTGGTTTAGCAACACAGCCAAAGGCGCTGATATCAGCGCCATCCTCTACAGCATATTCGGTATTAGCTGCAAAAGCGATCCGACTAACGCCGTTCGATTATGTAATGAATACCCTGGAGCAAATCAGCTAGGCTGATGTCGATGTTGAAAAACTGCTGCCATGGAATGTTCTTAAGCTCTAAGTAGTATTGCCGGACGCTTACAAATAATCGTAAGCGTCGTTAGAACCACACTAGCTTAGTTCGACATTCCAAGGAAGCAGTTGCTCTGGGTCGGTCTCACCATGCATTATTTTCTCCATCACATGCATAAGATAATCGTAAGGAATGAGGCCATTGGCCTTTGCTGTTTCCACAATGGAATAAAGCGTCGCACTGGCGTTTGCGCCATTGGCGGTTTTTGAGAACAACCACGATTTCCTTCCTACCACGAAGGGTTTTATAGCCCGCTCGCTTCTGTTGTTATCGATGTCTAATCGACCATCATCCACATAGCGAATCGCTTTATCCCATTGGTTTAGCGCGTAGTTGAGCGCTTTGCCCAGCAGGCTTTCAGGTAACACATGGGGCGCAGATTTATCCAGCCACTCTTTAAATTGGTCAAGTAAAGGCACTGACTTTTCTTGGCGTATTTTATAGCGTTCCTCAATGGGCAACGACTTAATCGCCTCTTCAATACGGTAGAGCTTTTGGATGTGGTTAAGCGCCCATTTAGCTTTACCGGTTTTCTTACTGTTTTTGCTCTGCGCTTTTTCGGCTTCTTTGAATTTGCGGCGTAAGTGAGCCATGCATACCACAAGCGTTGCGTGCAGTTGATGATAGCCCGCGTAACCATCTACCTGTAAATAACCAGTATAGTGCTGCTGATTGTCGTTTTGTAAAAACTCCACCGCACATTTACCTGCCCGCGAGGGCTGGTAATCATATAAGACAATATTAGGCGCACTGTCACCTTGCAGATTACCCGCAGGCGAATCGGCCCCACTGCTGTACACCCACATGTAGGATTTTATATTGTCATCATTAATGACTTGCAGCGTGGTTTCATCTGCTTTAATCACATCTTGTTGCAGCAGTATTTTATGCCAATGCTCATAAAGCATAGGATGTAACACATTGGCTATTTTAATCAGCCAATCTGACATGGTTTGTCGACATAACCCAATGCCTAGTTGGTTAAATATAACTTCTTGCCGGTACAGCGGTAAACCATGCTGGTATTTAGCCACAATCAGCTGGGCTATTAAGCTAGGCGTTGCATAGCTTTTGGGTAATATGCTTGCCACTGGCGGTGCTTGTTTGATGGGGTTGCGTGTACCATGTTGCTCGCAACCTCTACAAGCGTACTTTAAGCGGTGATGCTCTTCTATCTTGGTAGTGGCTGGCACGAACACTAACTTTTCAGTTACGTCTTTGCCCATGCAGTGCATTTCACCGTTGCAGCACTCACACACTTTGTCCGCTTCATCGATATCATGGATAATCACTTCACGGGCAATATGCTCACCAAAGGGCTTGGTGTTGCGGGTGCGCTTCTTTTTATCTGCCGCAGGCTTGTCTTCACTATCTGCCTTGTCTTGCTCAAGCGGCGCTATTTCTTCGACTTCGTTGAATAAGTCAGCCTGTCCAGGATGCGCTTCGCTTTTACTAGCAAATAGCTTATGTTTAGCTAAGCGGAACTGCTCTTCCAAGAAGTCTAAGCGCTCTTCTTGTAGCGTAATAAGCCTATCTTTTTCAAGCGGCGTTAAGCCTTGCTCATCGCGCTTTTGCTTGAGCAATTCTATTCGTTTACTTGACTGTTCTAGGCTTAATTTCATGGTCCGTATTTTACCGTAAACCATGGCTAAGGTGTTGTTTTTACTTAGACTAAATCGTGATCAATAATCCGTGCTTATGATCTGTTGTTATAAGCCAGTAGACGCATAGAACAAGGGCTGGTGACCATGAATATCAAAGCCACCTAGTAGGCTGTTGAGCTGTTGCTCGGTAAGACTGATCGCCGTTTGCGTGCTGCTAGGCCACTTAAAGGCTTCTTTCTCTAGGCGCTTACTCCACATGGCTAAACCGGTATTATCCCAATAAAGGATCTTAAGCCGTTTGCGGGTGCGATTGGTAAAAACAAACAACGCGCCAGACATTAACGGAACATCGAGCTCTTGCTCAACGATTAATGCTAAGCCATTAAACTGGCGTCTAAAATCAACTGTTTTGGGGTATAAATATACAGCCTTTGGATCAACGAACATTCTCATGCCGCCAATCCTTTTAGTAAAGCCGCTAACCATAATGGATCGCATTGTGTCGACAGTGACAATTGTGCATGATGGGTCTGTAATACAACCGAGCTTGTCGGTGCTGGAAGTTGCGCTTTAATAAATCGCGTCTCATCTTTAACAACACTGGGCGCACGTTTAGCTGCTCTAGTGTTAGATAAGCCCATCGAATGGCGGCGTGCATACATACTTTGTTGTGGGATATTATGCTCATCGCAGAACTGCTTGGTCGTTCCTGAATAAGCGGCATGCAACTTCATTATTGCCTGCCAACCTTCTTTTGTACTAGTAGTCATATTAGGTTTCCTTGATTGAAAACCTAATTATTGAGTAAAGCGTTGGCTTAAAACAGGTGTGCTATTAACGACGCTTACAAATAATCTAAAATAATACCGTGAAAATTTAAGAGAGTTAATTTATTGTTTTTTAATCGTTTTATGTACTTTTTTATATTATTTTTTGTGATTAATATTCCAACGTATAGCAGTGAATCCAGTTCAGAGCTTATTAACGAATATTCTGTTGAGATGTTAACAGAGAAAGATGGTTTTGTTTCTTCTAAGATATATTCTATTATTCAGGATAATCAAGGTTTGCTTTGGTTTGGCACTGCCGAAAATGGCATCATGCGCTATGATGGCCGAAAGGTAACCCTCTTTGAATTTAATCGCATGAGTTCAAACGGTTTAACCCATAATGATGCTGGAAATCTCATGTTAGACCGTAAGGGAAGAATATGGGTTGGCACTTGGGGAGGAGGTGCTAACCTTTATGAACCCAAAACAGGAAAATTTCAGCATTTTACTAATGATCCTCTGCGCACTGATTCTATCTCATCTAACCGAATACAATCTTTATTTCATGACCAAGAAGGCTCTATTTGGTTAGGCTCATATGACCATGGTTTAAATCGATACCTTGGTGATGACAGCTTTGAGCATATTGATGAGGAAACATCGGGTTTATCTCATAATAGAATCTGGGATATTGAAGACAACGATATTGATAGCCTTTGGATTGCAACTAGCTTTGGCTTGAATCTATATGATAAAAAAAAGCAAACCTTTTCTCATTTTTTTCCTGCTCCAGACAATCCCTCACCTACAGACGCAAACCAAATTAGAAGTATTTTAAAGACTTCAAACAATAAGCTTTACGTCGGTACACAACAAGGCCCATTTATCTTCGATAAACAAACAAGCCTTTTTACGCAATTAAAAACCCCCGATGATGAATATCTAGGCCAAGTGAACTCGATGATTGAGGATCAGGAAGGCCACATTTGGTTTGTCTCTAGTAAAGGTTTGTTTCGACAATCGAACTCAGGTTCTCAAGTTGAAAAGTTTGACCTTGAGCATAATCATGGTCTGAGAATAGTTTTCGAAGATAGCTCGAGAACAATATGGGTTACTAGCGAAACTAACGGTATCTATAAAATAGTGCCGCATCGAAAATTTAAGTCAATCAATAGTCCGGCATTGACAGTGCCAAATGGTATTACTGTAGATGCCAATGGTGATTTATTAATTGTATCTTCATTATCTCAATTATATAAGTGGCATGTAACATCACAAAAACTGGAAATATTATCTACCCCCATTTTTAGTGATGAAAATGGTTTTGGGGGAAATCAGTTATTAGAAAAACCAATTATATTTGCAGATGGTCAGAATATTTTATGGGTTGCGCAAGATAATGGCTTAGCTAAATTCAATTTAAAAACTAAGCAGATTGAGTTAATAGAATACCCTAAATCTGATCCAAACTATAACGAGTTTAGAGAGATACGAGCACTTAATACCGATCAATATGGAAACCTTTGGATCGGTACTTATAAAAATGGCGTGTATCGCTACGATCCGTCGACTAAAACGTTTAGTCATTTAGATGATTCTTTCGGCTTATCTCATCCAGAAGTGTTAAAAATATTTAAAGACAGCGAACAAAACATTTGGGTTGGTACTGGATATGGTTTAAACCTTTGGGAGGAAGAAAACCAACGATTTATTTTATTTACAAGTGATAATAATCAAACAGATAGTTTATTGGGCAACATCGTGCAGGATATTCATCAAGCTAGGAATGGAAAAATTTGGATTGCCACTCAAAAAGGACTCAACTTATATCTCCCTAAAACAAAAAGTTTCAAACCTTTTGACAGAAAAAATGGATTACCTACCTCTTTAATCCGTGGGATTGCAGATGATGAGAATGGTAATTTATGGCTGACAACAAATAAGTGAATTTCAAAGCTAAACCCATTGTCGGGAGAAGTGACTAATTTTGACAGTTATAATGGCTTATTAGGCTTAAACTACTATGCTAATAGCTTGATAAGAGGTGGTAATGAAACCCTTTTCACAAGTAGTCCAAGAGGCATTGAATTCTTTAATACTTCAAATGTTGAAACAAATAATAGCGAGTTCAATGTTGTTTTAACGGGGTTTAATAAGATGGGACAGTCAGTAAAACTTGAGCAGCCTTATTCTTATGTCACAGATATTCAATTGTCTTATATTGATTACTTTTTTTCTTTTGAATTCTCAGTATTAGACTTTATTTCGCCTCGTAAGAATCAATATGCTTATAAGCTAGAAGGATATGATGATAATTGGATTGATATCGGTAATCAAAATGTTGTTTCATTTACTAATTTAGATGGTGGCTCATATAAATTTTTGGTCAAAGCGACGAACAGTAGTGGTAAATGGGGAGAAAAATCACTGGCGATTAATTTGACTGTATCACCACGTCCTTGGAAAGCTTGGTGGGCATATAGCTTGTATGTGGCAGTCGCTATAATGATTATATTTACTTTTATTTATTTTAGAACACGTTTACAGCAGAAAGAAATATCGAGGCAGAAACAATTTGTTTTAGCTCTTGAAGAGCAAGTTGCACAGAAAATAATCTCATTAAATACCCAAGCTAGTGACTTAATTGCAGCAAATAAGCAATTGGAAATGCTTACCTACAAGGATGGGTTAACTGGCTTATATAATCGCCGTTATTTTGATGAAAAACTGACCATTGAAATCAACAGACATGAGCGTCAAAAGCAGCCATTATCTCTCATTCTTGGCGACATTGACCATTTTAAACTATTTAATGATTTTTATGGTCATCAGCAAGGTGATAGTTGCCTAAAACGAGTGGCTCAATGTATTTTTACCAGCGCGGCGCGAATGACAGATGCAAATTGTCGCTACGGTGGTGAGGAGTTCGCTATTATCCTACCAAATACATCAATAGAACAATCAACTATTATTGCTGAGCGTTTATGCTTGGCAATAGAAAATATGCAAATCCCTCATGAAAAATCTGAAACTAGTTCATTTGTAACTTTGACTATAGGGGTTGTGACTATTCGGTAATCCCCCCATAAATTAATAGAGGTAAAAAGTAGAATTTTCTCGTATTCTAAACACTGGAGAAAATTATGAAAAAAGCACACTTTACCGACAGCCAGATAATGGTGATATTGAAGCAAGCAGATAGTGGTGTACCGATCCCTGAGTTGTGCAGAGAGCATGGCATGAGCAACTCTTCATTTTACAAATGGCGCACCAAATATGGCGGCATGGATGCGTCACTCATGACAAAGATGAAAGAGTTAGAAGACGAGAACCGCAGGCTTAAGAAGATGTATGCCGAAGAGCGTCTCAAGGCAGAGGTTATCCAAGAAGCGATGGCAAAAAAGTGGTAAAGGCTTCTCAGCGCAAATTAATGGCGCAAGAAGTCGTGATAAACAAAAAGATGAGCATTGCGTTGGCATGCCGTACATTTTTGATAAGTGAAACGTGTTATCGGTACATCTCCAAATTGTCAGTCGAAAATGAAAAAATCGCTGATTTATTGTTAGGTTTGACACAAAACCAACGTAACTGGGGATTTGGCTTATGCTTTTTGCATTTGCGTAACGTTCAGGGCTATGGCTGGAACCACAAACGTGTTTATCGTATTTACCGCGAGCTTTCACTAAATTTACGAATCAAGCCTAACAAGCGACTAAATAGAGAAGTTCCGCTGCCATTGGCAGTACCCGAAAAAGAGAATGAATGCTGGTCGATGGATTTTATGCACGACCAACTTGCTGATGGACGCCGTTGCCGGCTATTCAATGTGATTGACGATTTCAATCGCGAAGGCCTTATTATCGACGCTGATATATCCTTACCAGCAGAGCGTGTTATCCGTTCACTTGAGCAAATTATTGAGTGGAAAGGTAAGCCAAAAGCCATTAGATGTGACAACGGCCCTGAGTATATCAGTCAAAAGTTAGCTGATTGGGCCGAAAAAAATGAGATTGCGTTGTTGTTTATTCAACCTGGTAATCCTCAGCAAAATGCTTATATTGAGCGATTCAATCGAACCGTCAGGTACGATTGGCTGAGTCACTATATTTATGCTGACATAGAAGAATTGCAAGACAGAGCAACGAGTTGGTTATGGACTTACAATAACGAACGACCTAACATGGGAATTGGCGGTATAACACCGATTCAAAAAAGAAGACTAACCAAGAGCATGAATTCTACGCCAGAACTCCATTAGAAATGGGGGGATTACCATTCCAGCAGGAGAAACAACATCCGTTGATTCAATTATTTTGAGTGCCGATGAGGCCTTATATATTGGTAAGTTAAATGGGCGGAATCGGGTAATACGAGCTGATTAGCACCTGACTACTCAAACTTAACCTTATCAACAAGCTTAATCATTTCGTTAATGTTATTCAAGGCAGGGTAATCAGCAACGGACTGTTGCTAATGATGCAGTCGCAGTAATTACACAAAGTGATGAGCCATAATTCAGCCGATTACGTATAATTTTGATACAAAAATTTTGCATAAAAACAGCTCATTCATGAAAAAATCGACAAATTTAATTGCCTCATTTGCACTGTTCACCGTGATAACCTTGGTCATTTATATTGCATTCAAGCTTGTTGCTGCTGGTTATTATATTACAGCACTGATACCTATTACCTTGTTGTTAGTTGGTTTAATTATTGGTATTTGGTACATTGTTAAGCAAGAGTAATCTGTGTCGTTTTTATTAGTCGTTATTACAACACTAGAAGCGGCGATCTCTTTAGCAAGCACAAAATTATAGCGTCTCTCTTGGATAGTCCTCTTGGGCTTGCAATAAAAATCAGGGTTCATTGACTATAGTGGTAATGCAATCGCAGATATAGCGCCCCCAAATAGTGAATACGCTGTTCAGCCCCAGATACAGATCTTTCAAATCAGTTTAGTTGCGATAAACTTTAATAAAACAAGTGCATATTGAATAGTTCAAGCTTATGATTTAATTTACATATACTATAAATAAATCTGATTAAAAAGTCCTCACTATAATAGTAGGAAAATTTCACCTTAAATAAGGATAGTGCTATGAGTCCCTTTGAAGTCGCAACAGAGTTTTTTCATTCCTGTGAAAGTTTAAAAGGCTGGGCTGGTTGCCAACAATTTGTGGCCAGTGGTGCTGAATTTTCTGCTCAATGTGAACCTTTGACAGAGGTGACTACCGTCGAAGGCTATTGTGAGTGGATGGCAGGTTTAGGTGGAGGCCCTTTAAAGGGTTGTTACTATGAACTACATTCTAGTGCCTACGATGAATCAACATCGACAGCGCTTCTCTTTGGTACTTTTCATGGTACCCATGTAGGTGAAGGTGGGCCAATACCAGCAACGAATAAAACAACGGCTAGTGATTATGTGTATTCGATAACAATGGACCAGCAGAATAAAGTGTCGCGAATGACAAAAATATGGAATGCGCCTTGGGCTCTTGGCGAGCTGGGTTGGGTTTAATGCTGACTGTCCATTAACTATATTACTTCGCCACTATCATGAATTATCATGTTGAGAATAGTGATGGCGAGCAGGCCATCACTATTTATGCCAAAAGCAGATGACGCCAACAAACGCTTTAGACCAATTTTGCTCCCTCAGCCAAAGCCGATAATTTTGCGTAAGCAATATCGGGCGTAACTGCACCAAATCCAGCAAAGGTACCAAAACCGCAATCGGAACCGGCAATGACTCTTTCTCGTCCAACTATATCCACGAATTTTTGAATACGTTGAGCGACTAATCGCGGATGCTCAACAAAATTGCTGGTACTGTCTATTACTCCAGGGATCAAAATTTTGGAATCGGGGATATCTTGTTTTCTTTGTGCGAAAACTTCCCATTCATGGCCATGGCGTGGGTTTGCTGTTTCGAATAGGAGTTGTGCTGCGTCAACAGACATTAGTGTATCGAACATTTTTTGCATAGAAATATCACACACATGTGGGCCCTCATAGTTCCCCCAACAGATGTGAATTCGCACGCGTTCTTTGGGTAAATCTGCAATCGCATAATTAAGTGCCTCAACGTGAGTATTTGCAATTTTAATAAACGCTTCATCACTTAGGTCTTGAAACAGCATATGTCGTGATAGTGCTAGATCTGGGCAGTCTAATTGCAGGTCGAAACCAGCATCTATAATTGCCCGATACTCGGCTTTCATAACTTCAGACAGTGCTTCAATATATTTTTCCCTAGAGGAATAATATTGATTTGGAAGAAAGAGTGCTATAACGCCCGGAGATGCCGCATTCATAAATGCTTTTTTTGCTCGCTGTTTGTTAACCGCTAAGCGCAAATTATCTAAATCATGTTGCAGGTCAGCGGTTTCTTTGCTTTTTATTTCTCCAGTACAAAATGGCCGAGCATATGTCGGTGTGCCACCAGAACGAGACAATTTTTCAAGAAAATCCGGGAATAACTTTAAATCTGCTGGTGCGTTTCGAGGACTATCACCGGAGAAGCCTGTATATCGATCTTTCACATAGGTCGCATATGAGATCTTTGACGTTTCACCATCAGATACAATATCAATACCGGATTGCAGTTGTTTTTGAACGACAGTCGATACGGCATACGTCATCTCACTTTCAAATTTTTCTAGGTCATATGTTTGCTCATTCTCTCTCGCAAAAATAAAATCGACGGTTGATTGCGAGCGTGGCAATGAACCAACATGGGTAGTTAAAATGGGTTTATGCATAGTACTTTTCGTTTCAACTTATATATGCTGGGTAATATAGTCTAGTTTAGGAGGAGAAAAAAGGCAGGATCTCAAAAGTATAAATTTTGCTATTAAAAAAATCTAATTAAAGTGACATAAGACCCTAATGTCGATAATACTAACCATGTATTTTATTTTTTGACCTCATTAGTTATTTAATACGTAAATTCTCTTAGCTTTATTTTAAATTAGGTTTAATAGATGAGAGCCATTATTTTCGGCGGAATAGGCACAATAGCAAACACTTCATATCTTCAAAGGAAGGCATTTAATACCGCGTTTGAGCAATTGTCTATTGCATGGCACTGGGGTGAAGAGGAATATCGTCGCTTAATTGTTGAGACCGGGGGTGAATCTCGCATCGGTCAATATAATGAAAAGTATGGCGGCTTACCTAAAGGCATTTTGCCGCAACAAGTCCATGAATTAAAATCAAACTTATTCCACAACTTTATGAATAATTCAAAATTGCCGCTGCGTCAAGGTGTAAAGTGGGTGATTGATCATGCTAAGTTTAACAATATAAAATTAGCTTTTGCGACTACGACTAGTCGAAAGAATATTGATATTTTATTAAGTTCAACCGGGCTAGACCCATCTATATTCGATATTATAAGTAACCGAGCATTAGTTGACGCACCTAAACCGGAGCCTGAGGTCTACCAATACTGTCTGAACAAATTGAATGTCGGAGCCAACAATAGTGTGGCAATAGAGGACGCTAGTTCTGGTGTTGAAGCAGCAGTAAGCGCGGGTATAAAATGTGTTGCGTTTCCGAACGAGTTCACCGCTAATCATAACTACTTAGACGCGATAGAAAAGACCGGTGATTTAAGAGAGTCAGCTTACCTAAGTGCGTTCTTTACATCTCAGGAAGGACTCATCAAAAATTAGTACTTATAGTGTCTGTTTTTTTATAGTTTGTTGGTCAGTTGGCAAATGAAGAGATTAATTACACTTTTCTCTTCAATTACCAACGCTCGCCTTGCTCAGCTTTTAAGCGGTGGGTTGCTTAAATACATGACTAGTTGAGAAGTTTTTATTAAATGCCAGTATGTCACAGACAGTCGTGTCGACTGTGATCTTACTGTTTTCAATTTTTAATAAGGTAATAAAAGGCAGTCTAATTTTATTTTCACCTTCATCACCATCTAAAAACCACTTTATTGCAACATCCTGACCCTCGATTGCAATATCCTCTATCTGTGTAAACATTCGAGTCAGTGTATTTATTTTTGATAATACGAATTCAAACAATCGCTCTCTTTTTTGTGGGTGTTTGTCGCCAGGCAAATTAATAACTGCGTCATCGTTATAAAGTGTGTTTATATTGGCTAATTGCTTTTGACTCCAAATAGCCCACCACTGATCAAGGATTTCTACATTTTGTGCTTGCTTACTAATTAAGTTAGATGGCCATGCAATATTATTTTGTAGATTATCTTGCTGATCGTAATCAGATATAACTAACGGGTCTGTAGAAGGTAAGTTATCACTTACTTTTTCTGGGCTATCTTGATTTAAAGCCGCTAACTGAACAGTATCGACTATTGCTAGAACTGATTTAACCATTAGTTGGTTGGTTTCCAACCAAAAAACGTAATTAATAGTTCCATTTTTATTTGTTGGCTCAAACGTCAAGTACACAACATAGTGGTTGTTCTGCTTGATAGTTTGATGTGCTAGTACGGTACATTTACCGGTCAAAGCAAACCAATTACCGAGGATCATGTTTAGCTTTTCTGAGCCGTAAAATTTTGCGTTATGTTGTCCCCAATAAGCACTATGCAGCATCTTAGAGTTTAGGTCAGCTAAATCACCTTTAGTAAATGCGTTAATAATTGAATCTAGCATTATTGCGCTCCGGTATTATGGTTGGTGCGATTGAAGTCTCTAATAAGATTGGCATAAGCGGCCACTTCATCAAATACGGTCCATTCTTCGCTAATTTTTCCGTCAACTAAGCGTAAATGGGACGCACCTAATATGAAAAACTCTTGTCCTCGATACATGGACAATCTTTTGTCTTTTGAAGAAAAAGACCCGGTTAAAGACCACCGGATCGCAATATCAATAACATCTTTTTCCTGATCGAAGGGAACAGTGCATACATGATCACAGGTAACCTGTGCTTCTGGACAAGCTGCCAACCACTGAATAATGGTTCCTATAATACCTGGTATGCCGACTGCTTGGCGTCCACCAGGCCATTGTAGCTTTGCATTCAAGTGATAAAAGGTATTTGCTTTACCAAAGTTTTTTTGATTAAACAGGGTATCTAGCCATCTGTTACTAAATTCAACAGCCGCTTTGTCAATGGGCGCTTTCCATTGATGTTCACTTGGCTCTTGCGCTTTCACTCTGGATATCTCAGCTTGCCGCCAGTTTTCAAATTTTGGATGTGCCGGAATTTTAGCGAAATGCTCACTCGCATCCAACACATCAATGCCTAATTGTTTGACCAAAAAGCTGTTATCGCGCACTAACCATTCATATACAATTTTGTTTTCAACACAAATACAATCTGCAATAGTAGTAACACGTCCAGTTTTGTGTGTTGCATCGCCAAATTCTGATGGGCCTTTGTTAGTCATAATACTGGTAATTCTATGCGAAGAGTAATATCCCTCATTAGGACCAAGATCCCGCCAAATTACGTTTTCACCAATTAGCGATCGATCGGGAAAAGCGCTGATGGTTTGCAATGTTCCAGTGACTACGCTTGATACGGCGTCTGCATAAGCACCTAGGGTATGCACTGGGCAGTACTCTGCGTAATAGTCGTTACACAAGCCCACATTTTTTTGTTCCCAAATCCGATGAGTAATGCGCACAATGTAGTCAACAATATCGATAAATTCATCGTCAAAACCTCTCAGCAATTGGCTTTTGGGATTGCTTGGGTTTAATAATTCAGGCAGATTTTTCCAATACAGTTGTGTGACCTCACCTTGTGGCAAATGCATAACGTTATTCGTTGGTACCGTTTTATGATTCATGATTTATTACCGTATTTACAAAATTACTGCTTACTCAAACCAAGTCAAGTTAGCCTATTAGCGATTAAACGCTGGTTTTCATTAAAGCGAAAATATCTAATCCCATTTGTTTGCACATATGAATAATGTCAATTCCTACCCAGTTTTCCTTTAACAAATCGCCTTCGCGTCGCCATATATCAATGACTCGTAATTCAAGTGTTTTGTTTGTTGGAGGCAATCCTAACCAGCCGCCTACCGAGTGAGTTCCATGCATATGCGGCCAACCTCCGGTTGCGACATAGTTGCCTTTTTTTACAACGCACGCTTTATGGTCTACTAATCGGTCAGGAAAGCTAAATACAAAGGGTCCTTGATGACGCTCGCGAAAACTTTTAATACCTTTAGTTGTGCCAATACCAGCAGGGCCATACCACATGAAGTCCGGATGCCAATAGTTTTCTAACTGCATACTCAGCAGTGATTTGCCGTCAAACTTACTAAGTTCTTCTAGCATGTCTAAAACCAGCTGTTCCGATCCATCAGCTTGCAACTTATTGACTTCTAATGGTGATAATCCATCCATCGTGGTGGGTGGTAGAATTTGACCACAGTGACCTAAACTTTTGCGTAACGGAAAAATACCCGCTTGATGCATGACATCTAAAAAATCGAAAATAATATAATACTCAGATATCTTGTTATTTTTGATTTTAACCAATTCAGTAAAACGCAAATATAAAAGATTACCGGTGGCAGGGATCCCTAGAAAATCGTTAACGAAAATACCACTAAAGTAACCCGTTGCAGCGATCCACTGGTCGTTTTCATACTCGCTGTCAAACTCGATAAATGCCTTACGCTCCAAGTGTTCGAATGCACTCTTAAACTGTAACCAATAGTCGCTTTCAATCGCTTTTAAGCCGATTATTTGATTGATTGGATACGATACATTTAGCACCGCATCTTCTGCGACTATTGCGCCAACCGACTTATCTGTTTGTAAACAGTGGTAGAAATTATCAATAATTGAATTCATATTAAACCTTATACTATATATTGGAATGACCACAAAAATACGACGGTCAAGATAAAGAAAGCGAACAACCAGTAGTTAATACGATCGACTTTTCCCGGCACGCGATACCAACCATTCTCTTTTTCATCTAAGCCTTCGCGAGCAAATTTTAATTTTTGTCCTTTTACTGTGTATTCAGATAATTCAGTTTGCTTTCCGTCAATAGCTCGACTGGCAATTAACGTAGCTACTATGTTTACCGTAGCGCCAATCAGGCAGTACCACGGCCAAGCAATGTCGGTACCTAAGGCGACTGCAGCCACCGCAACAAAGCTGGCAAACGTGCCCATTAGCAAGCCATTTTCAGTCGCCTGTTTAAAGAAAAAGCCCAAAGCAAACATACCTAGTTGAGCGCCGACAAAATAAGACCCCACCTTACTAAGTGCCTCTAGTATCGAACCTGTGCTGTACATGTGATACATAATGGCAGGGAAAATAATTAAGACAGCCCAAAACAATGTAAATAGACGGGTTACTTTTAAGTAATGCGAATTTGATTCATTTTTTCTAAAATATTTTTTATAAAAATCGATTGTCGAAATAGTCGAAAGCGAATTGAATGCCGAGTCGAGGCTCGACATGGAAGCCGCCATTACCGCTGCCGCGATTATTCCCATGAGTCCGGGCATACCGAATTCAGCAGCGAACTGTAAAATAATTGTATTCTCGTTTTCGAAAGTGCGACCTTGATAGTAGTTGTAAAACAAGACGCCCAAGACAATGAAAAACAGATAGATAAAGAAGGCGGCAAAGCCCATCAGCAGATAAGATTTTTTAGCATCTCCTATATTTTTAGCAGCTAGTGTTCGCTGTACCATCATCTGGTTGGTGCCATAAACTGTTATGTGGAAGAGCGCCATAGCTATGATCCCGCTCCAAACGGTCGTAGTCTGGGTGAAGTCGAAATCAAAGTTTAAGGGGTCGAGTTTGCCTTGCTCTTTTAATTGCGCCAACGACTCCATTACCGGGACACTACTTTCTTGCACTAGCACATAGAATATAATACCGGCACCCGCAAATAAAATAAAAGACTGAATAACATCAGTCCATATAACAGCGGTTATGCCCCCCATCACCGTGTAGATAAGGGCAATAATCGTGATAATCACTATTGCCAATACAACATCAATGCCGGTAATAAAACTAAGTACAACGGAAGTTGCATATAAAACAGCAGCCGATGACATTGTTTGAGAAATCAACCAGATTGAGGAAATTAGCGCTCTTGCGCGTTTGCCAAAGCGCTTTTCTTGATATTCATAAATAGACGCAACGCCGGAATTATAGAAGAAAGGGAAAAAGAAGATAATAACGGCCATGATGACTAGCGGATAATTAAGATGTATTGCGATTACGCTTATACCTTCTTTGTAAGCCCACGCAGGGGCACCCAAGAAGGTCATGGCACTCACATAGGTAGCAACAACCGAAATTCCAATTGCCCACCAAGGTGTGTTTTTTTGTCCTATATAGAAGTCTTCATCAGTTTTTATTTTTCTCCCAATTACTAAACCCAACAGTATATTAGCAACAACATATACGATGAGTATACTCCAGTTAAGAACGCCGAATTCAGTCATATTAGAACCTCTATGTGTATTTTTCTTGTTTTTATTTACATTTCATTTGTATCATATTATTAATTGACTTCGAAGTCATTAGTAAATAAACTTTTTGTTCATTACGGTAATTAACTAACGGGTCACTACAATGTCGAGTTATCAATGCGAAAAGCAATATGTATTAAATTATTTTGCCGATATGGAAAACGCAAATGCCGAGCAAATAGTTTCAGTGCTAGAAAAGCATGTAGCAGATGACTATGAGTTTTATGGTGTATACCCATTTAATAAAATTGATAATCTAGGAGATGTTGCTAAACAAGTTTGGCAGCCCTTGTACAAGTCATTTTCTAATATTCAGCGCAGGCAAGACGTGTTTATGGCCGGTACCAATGAGGTCAGTGGCGAGAATTGGGTAATGAGCATGGGGCATTTCATGGCTTTATTCGATGAAGATTGGCTGGGTATTCGGGCGTCACGCAAAGTTGTGATGTTAAAGTATGCTGAATTTAACTGTGTCGAGAATGGTAAAATAACGAAAACAGGATTGTGGCTAGATATCATAGGGCTAATGCAGCAAGTAGGCATTAATCCATTACCACCACAAACAGGTTCAGAAATACTGCACCCAGGCCCACGACATCACAACGGTTTATTGTTTGATGAGCATTTGCCTGAAGAGGCCGAGCAAACACTAGCCGTGTTGAATACGATGATTGAGGATCTGAGTAAGCTTAACGCAAGTGGTAACGATCGCGCTGGCCCAGAGGTAATGCAAAAAAATTGGCATGAGAATATGGGATGGTACGGTCCGGGTGGTATTGGTTCTACATATACTATTGCGCGTTATCAAGAGCAGCATATGTATCCATTCAGAGAAGGACTCAGCGACAAGGTATTCAATGGCCATGTGTGCCGTTTTGCGGAAGGCCAATTTGCTTGCTTTTTTGGTTGGCCAAATCTTTCCAATAAATCTATCGGTGGTTTTCTAGGCATGCCCAGTGGTGATAAGCGCGCCGACATGAGAATTGTAGACGTATATTACCGAGAAGGTGACAAGTTGTTAGAAAATTGGGTGCTTATAGATATTCCTTATTGGTTAAAACAACAAGGAATTGATGTTCTTGCCAGAACCAGTAGTATTTTGAATCCAAAAGTATCAAATTCTTAGTCTTGATATGTGCCTAAATAGGAATATTTGTTTATGTCCAAAGAGCTAATTGAAAAAAAACTTTACGAATGTAAAGAAAAAATCAAAAAATTGAGCCAAATTCAGTATGATTTTGAGCCCGATAAGGTCGAAAAGTGTCTTTTAGATT
>Ga0307931_1001000_pt1 | contig 18663 bp, 21 predicted proteins | sample OrgLakmetageno47_FD_201816 | JGI IMG/M metagenome (GOLD analysis project Ga0307931, IMG submission 201816) | Saline water microbial communities from Organic Lake, Antarctica - #47 | ecosystem: Environmental > Aquatic > Non-marine Saline and Alkaline > Saline | place: Antarctica: Organic Lake... | reverse complement strand
TCTGGATTCACAGCCATGAGCTCCGGTGTCAGAGTTCCGTCGGAGTTTGCAGTCCATACTGTCCTCGAAATCATCCTGGACAACCACTCACAGACAAAGACTCATGTACGGAGTTAATTTAAACGTCACAAGGCTTTATCTATTCAATAAGGTATATCGCCGCCGGAAGCTTCATGGTGAGCTAATTTCACGATTTACGACCAGAACAGGTTCCGAAATCGTACACCCAGTCCTTTAAAGAATGTCCACTTTCTGGCCAAATCGTCGAACGTGTGGGAGATGATGGAGGTGATGTTCCACTGCCCCCCCCTCTTTAGAGGGTACGTCCTGGGAAACTGGGAATCGAGTCGTCGGTCGTCGGCATTCGGCAAAAAAATCCTATGAGAAGTAGTATCATCGTCAGCACTGCATTTCACTTGCTAGCCTTCTCCCCGCCGCCATGGGCTCACAAGGCGGCAAAGGCGAAGCTATTATACATCTACTATTCATTCTAATTGTTGGAGCTGCGATAGGCTTTGTGGTGCTCGATGGTGCGAGTAAAGTTGACGCCATCTACCTCGCCCTGTAAGTAGGATGAACGATCCTTGAAATCAATCTTCGCATGGAGAAATTAGACGCCCTTTCTTGCTCATTTCGTTGGCTGGTCTGCTAAAACAGGAGTACTGTAACTACGGTTGGTTTTGGCGATGTATATCCGAAGTCACCAGCAGCGAAATTGCTCTCAGTATGCGTTCAAATTAGTGGCATCGGACTGTGCAGCCACGCAGTAGTACACTTCGGGAATTGGCACTCTCGTATTCTCGGGAAGCGCCCCACGCTCACCGTGAGTTACCATATGCGTATCAACGCCCTAGTTGAAAGTTTGGGGTGTTATAGTAGACCATGGTACTGCTTGATATTCCTAGCCATCACGCATAGACTAATCGACTCATCCATACTTTCCTCTGCGTCAATCACTCCGCCATTACAGTCGTGCGCCCTCGTTTTATCGGTCGTCGTAACTTCTGGCGCATTTCTGTAAGTCCTTACCATGCCACTTTACACATTTTCAGCGGTCGTCTCGATTTTTGCTTTCTAAGTTGTTCAGACCGCCCTACATAACATGTGCATTTCATTGTACTTTTTTCGGTGCTTTAGGTTAATGCTCGTGGAAGGAATGAGCTTAGGCGACGCGGTATACTTGGCAGTTGTCGCTTCAACCTCAGTAAGAATGCTTAACTCAAACTGTGGTTGATCAGTCCATATACTTGTTCACCTTTGCGCTCTTAGAATTGTTGCTACGCTGGCAGCAAAATCAATCAATGCGATACCACCACCGTCTGCTGCGCGTTTAAAATACTAGGTTGGCTATGGGGATTTAACTCCCGTAACTTCCGCTGGCAAGGTATGAACAGGAAATCTATGATTTCATTTTATTTTCTATTGCTAGGTTTGAATTTCATCAAGTTCCAATTGAGGTTTTATTGAGTTTTCTGCACGCTGTATCTTCCTGATGTTGTTTCTTCCTCTGTGGCCGTGCAGTTTGGCTGCATGCTGTTCGTGCTTGTCTCTCTAGTACCTGTCGCCGTGGTATCAGGAGCTGTGGCGGACTCCCTTCTCAGTGCCTTGGGTGGAGAATTAACGTCAGGAGATGAAGTGTCGCAACCAAGCAGCAGCCGCGAAGATAAAGTAAGTAGTAGAGTATCCTCGTCCCTAGATTCCAATACATGAGAGTCCTTTTCGATCTTATCAAAACTAACTCTCCTATGTACGTTGTTAAAGAAGCAGAAACCTCGGAAAGAAAAGCACGAGAAGCCATCTAGTGCAGGCGAGAGCCAAGGGCGACTGCCACCAGAGTCAACTTCAAGAAGGTCTGAGAGGCGGTCTGGCGGCGAGCTCAAGCAGCGGCGACGGCGGCATCGGTCTTCTCGGAGACAGCGCTCCGATTCAGAGAGCAGCCGAGAAATGCCGTCAGCCACGGAAGAAGGCACTGGCTGGTTAAGCGGCTGCCTTCCTCAGCGCTGCTGATGTTCCTGTGCATATCGCCCAATCGTTTGTGGTTTTGAGCGCCTAGCGACCTGGCGAGAGGGCCACTGCACATGTCGGCATTTTTGGACAGGCCTCGCAGCTCAGAGGCCACGAAGGAGACCACATTTGCCGGTCAAGGCAGTGAAGCAAGGAAAAATATCGCCCCCCCTTTAAAGTCCCCCGCATCCCCACGGTTTTCATAGGAATTTGTATCACGCAGCCTTGCTACCCTTCTACCGCGACACAGAACTCGAACTCGAACTAATATAAACCCAAATGACACAGATTCCAGATCTGCGAGCAGAAGTGTACGCGCGTGCGTTGCGCGCAAGTCAAAATCGTAAATAGGAAGTGTGGAGAGGCGAGCCTTACAGTGAGATCGAAGAATTTCCCTAATAATAAAGCTGCGAGATAAGTAGATAAGAGTTTCCACTTCGCAGTTTAAATTTTGCGTTCACTAAGCAAATATGAGGGGTTCAAAATCACGTAACTGGTGGAGGAGCACCCCACGCCCCATACCCCTGGCCGTGCGGCGCCTTACATCGCACGCCCCTCTCATCGCACCGAGCCACACCCACACCCAGAACCCAGACAGACACCCACACCCACACCCACCACCCACACACCCACGCCGAAATCAGAAAATCAGTTCGCCAAATAAAATACCCCCTGTAACGGATTTTCGACTTCTAGCCGTTGCATGTCGACGTCGAAAATGGAATAACGGTGGAGAACTTCTTCGTTGACTTAACCTCCGCTCCTGCATTTCACGAAGCCCTCGGTGAGGACGCACACGATGACCGCTCGTTGAAGGAAGGGCAGTATCGAGATTTTTCTACGTGTATTCGCGATCTTTTTGAAGGTCGCGTGTCTCTTAATAGTTCAATCATCTCAACCTACCTTCGTACTTCCTCTTGTGCGGATTGTATGCAGACAGGGTTCCTGTCGCCGGCTGCACGATGCAATCATCGCAAGCCAACGACGATGCAAATGCTATGAAGAGTCTATCTTCATCAAGCCACGCAGAAGGGCAACCCGAGGCACTGGAGGGCGCATCCGAGTCGCCTCCTTCTTTGTGCGGGTTGCAGCGTGGGACCTCTCTAGGCTCTCTGCAATCGGGCTCCCTGGGCTCGGGCAGCTCCCGCGGCTCGTCGGAGCTATACGTGTATGGCGCTGCTCAGCCAATGAGCGACGCAGAGCGGCACACTTTGTACCTCGAAATGGTGGGGGTCTGGAGCTAGAGGGAGAGAGTGAGCGAGTGCTTGATTCTGCCTGAGTGAGAGAGGTGTCGGCAAATTATTCCTATGGACTATTGAGTGAAGGTGCCCGGGAGCATAATTACAAAAGCACAGCGACTTCTAGGTACATAGTCAACACCTCGCTTCATATTATTATTTTTTCATATTGTCAATTGCTACATTGTGCCATGCTAATCTTTCGCCATTTCTCACCGCTGCTGCTGCTTCATCTACCTCCCTCCCCATTAGGTGGCGAACTTCGACGAGATGAGTCCTCTGCTGCGGCCGCCCGAAGTGCTCGCTGCTCGCCCCTCCACGCTAGACGAGTTCTTCGACCTCGAGTCGCGCATTCAGCGAGGCGAATTGGGCGAACAAGCCCTTGCTCACTTCGAAGACTTTCAGGTCTGTACGTAAATGATCCTCCATGAACTTGCAGTGTGGTTAATCTCGAGTGTTACTGCTTCTTCATTTCTTTATCTTACATGCATACTAGAGAGTGCACATTTCCCTCCCTTGTCACTTTCCTCTTCATTAAAATTCCCACCGATATTTCACTTTAGTCCCAAACATACACGGCTCCTTATCTCTCAATTGTAGGCGGCGATCTATGCGCCGCGCGAAGGCTCGGGCGGCGCGCTCTCGCACGAATCACTCGTAGGTTTAAGCGACGCCACCAACGCGTCTCTGACCGTATGGGCCACGCAAACTCCGGGCGGACCACAGCAGCAGCAAGGAAGCGGAGCAAGCAGCACCGTGTATAAAGACCCCACTTCCCTGGGATCGGATAATAGCTTGTCGCCTTCGCCTGCTGCTACTAACGCCAACCACACCTTTTTTCACACCCCCGCGGGGGAACTCGGCCAATCGCCTTCCTTTGGCTCGGCCTCAGTAGCCTCGATGAACTTGTCAGGCACCATGCGCGCAGAGATGGAGTTGGCCGAGGCGCAGGCGTGGGCTGCTGAGGCCGCAGCGAAAGCTGCCACTGCCCACGCCAGAGCCGCTGAAGCTGCGGGCGTGACTCAACCAATCAATGATCAGAATAACAAGAAGAAAGCATCTTCTTCTTCTTCTTCTTCTGGCTTTAACGAAAGCAGTCCACACACCAACGGTCACAATGAAGCAGTGACGAGCGCCGCTGCTGCTTCGAGCAGTAGAGGTACTGACAACAATAAGAGTAGCCCAGTGTCCACCGAGGCAGCTACCGCGGCCGCCCAAGCAGCAGTGGCCGAAGCCCAGGCAATAGCGCGAGTCAAAGAAGCGACGGCTCTAGCTGCTGCGGGACGAGCCGCGGCCGCCTCAGAGACGGTGGAACGAGTGCAGGAGCGAGCGCAGGCGCGGCAGAGGCAGCGAGAGCAATGCAGCGCTTACAAGGTGGATTTGTCGGCGGCTGCGTTTGGGCAGTGCGTGTGCGGTCAGCCCAAGAGTGAGCACTCAGAAGCCGCGCTCAAGCACAAGAAGCAAACTTTGCCGAGTTCATCCACTGCGGTAAGAGTGTTTTATTTTATTTTATTAGGAGACTGAATTCCTAATATTAATGTGTGCTGAATCGACTTTCAATTTTCATTGGATTTCTAGTTGGTGGATACAAATGCTCGGAGTATTTCTCATGCAATAACTTCCTTTCTCTATACCTACATCGATCACCATTGTGCGTGCACTCCCTACATTCCTGTTTCCAGAACGAGCCCACCAGCCCAGAAGATCGCGCCTCGGTGGAATCGGCCATGGCCACCGCTGATGCTCTTGCCCAAGAAGCCTCCAGTGCTCAAGCTGAGAGCGATGCCGCCGCTGCTGTGCTCGCCAAAGCCCAGGTAAAGAAGGGAAGGGGTGTTGGTGGTTGGGTTGGTTGTATTGTGCCCCTGTGCTTAGATACTCCTTTGTTTCATTCTTCATTTCCTGCGCTATGCTGACTTGGTGCCAATGTTGCTGTGCTTATTGTTTCAGTTAGCACTGCGATCTGCGATGGAGAAGCGATCTTCCTCGCCATCAGACGAGGCAGATTCCATTAGTGTGGAAGAAGATGACGTCGCCACAGCAGTAGCCACACCAAGAGATGAAGATGCTGATGATGATGAAGGGGAAGCAGCAGCAGCAAGTGCAGCAGCAGCACAGCGAGCTCTCGAACTCCAATCACTTGCCGAAGAAGCTCAAAAGGAAGCTACGGCCGCTGCAGAGGCCGCGAAAGTGCTTGAAGAGGCGATGAAATCCTCTCCTGTATTGCCCATGAACGTCGTGCAACGCATCATTCGATCCAACAACAACAGCCCTCAGGTTCCATCGTCATCTTCAGCGAAAACCCTTAGCAGTGGCAGTGGCAGATCATCGACCAACAGCCCTGCAATCGCCTCTGGTCCTTCCTCGAACAAGAAGCACGGACTAAGCATGGCCTCGGACCTAGCAGCTGAAGCGTACCCCACGCCACCGCCTCGTATCTCGATTCCCTCTTCGCAACGGTCCTTCTCACCCTCGGCCGCTGGAGTAGTGCACTTCCCCTCCCCACTGCGCAAGAAACTGCTCAGCAACGTGGCTAACGTCTTTGCCAGATCGGAACACGCGGCCAGTGGTGAGTGATGTTTTATATGCATGTAGTTACTCTGTTTACTTCGCACTATTCACCAAGCACTCAGCACAATACCGTTTGATCAACTTGTACTTAGCTGCGCGACTTCAATTGTTATGACCTTCTTCCCTCTTACACTCCTTTTGTCTGTGTTACTCTTATGATCGCTTCAGCGCTGGCACTCGCGCATTCCCAACGGCATTCTTCTTCCCTCGCTGACTCAGAAGCATCAGCACAGGGCACCACTCCAGCTGTGGTCGTCTCAGGAGCAGCCAGTGAGATTGCGCAGTGGTGGCGCAGCGTCACTGCAGCCCGCGCCGAGGCTACATGTACAGCGAAAGAAGAGGTGGCCATGTCGCGTGAGGTTCGAGTGAAGCAATCCGACCGGTGGAGTATGGAAGAAGAAAAAGCGCACAGTGCCGCGGAATCAATCCGAGCGCTGATTGAAGGGAAAGGCTACGAGTCACCTCGCAAGACAGCTCTATCCTCACGGGTGGAAGCACTGGCAGCGCAAGAAGAAGCAAACGAGCGGCTGAAGAAAGACAAGGCGTCCAAGACCAACGCCATTCGACAGTGGCTCAGCGCTCAACAGCAACAAGAACAGGAACCATTGTCGGAACCAAGGAATAGCAGCCATGAGGGAGGCAGTGTGATTGGAAACGAAGGCATGAGCTCGCTGTTAGCGGCAGCCGTGACTTATCCTCCTAACGCTCGTGCGCTCGGCATGACTACAAGCAACAGCAACGCAGCTCCTACTTCACCTGCATCGGGAGGCGATCAACATGCACACACTGCGTCAAGGACTACAACCCCTTCTGCTTCGGTTGCAAGTAGCACGCCAAAGTCGACTAGTAAACGCACGCAGCTGTACGAGGTAACGAAACAATGGCGTTACTTCAACTCTTGCGCGATCCTTTTATATGGCTCTTTTTATTGAATTAGAGAGCAAACTGGCAATTCAATCTCGTTCTACGTCATCGCGTTTTTTCCCCATTTTCACCCCCCTGAACAGGTGGCCACTGCACTCTACGAGGCAAGCCTCACTGCCGATGTCCTGCCAGAAGACGAAGAAAAGAACCAAGTGCGTTGAATGTGGGCTAACTGAGCCTGGACTTCTCTTGTGTGTACGCGCATAGGACAAATGTGCCGCGAAAATTGTCACACCTGCGCTTTAATAAGTTCCTTTCTCTACATCACATTCACCTTCTTTATCTGCTATTTCAGGGTGAAGATCAGGGCGCCTCTACTATAGTAGCCCCTCCAAACACCCCTTATGCTTCTCGGAATGATAATGAGGATGGTAGCGCGAGCATCGCCTCGAAAATGCGTGGAGGCGATGAAGATGAAGAGGATGACCATGATGACAAGGAAAAGAATGAAAATGAACTGCTGAAGTCGCCTAACCTTCTACCAGTGCCACCTCTGATCATGTCTCCAAACATTAATCATCCACAAGGAGGAGGAGAATACAAGAGGCCTCCGCTGCCCTCTCCCACTACTCTTCTAGCAGGCGGCCATGAGCTCAGGAGAAGCAGCAGCGGGTCGTTTCAACGAGAGGTTTGGGTTCATTGCTTTGTCTCTGTACTGGTGCATATTTCCACTGTCGAAGTCTTGAATATCCACTCGATGCGCGATTACCAATGGACATGCTTTGCTGCAATCCGCCATTTGCCGTGTATAGGTATCATCGCCCCTTTCGCCGGCAGCAGTGGCAGCAGCAGCCGCCGCCGCCGCTGTGTTAGACCAATTACCCCCACCCCCGGTTTGTTCGAGTGTACACGCATGTGCACACATATACATACATGTGGCAAAGAAAACATACTGATCAATGCTTTTTCTCTGTGCAGAGTCCGTAAAGGATACCTTCATTATTGATGACTTATTTCATTTGTGAGAGGCTTTGAGGTTTCACTAGCTGGTGTCACATAATACTCGATTCCCTCTTGTGTTTCTGTCGTCACTGTAATCATTGACAGGTGGCGGTGGCAGCAGCCTTAGCCGCTCACGCTAACCCGCATGTGCAGACAGATACAGGAGGAGCGAAAATTTCTATCTACGACTTCATCAACGGGTGTGAGATAACTGCCCAAGCCGCTACTACTTCGTCATCTTCTGCCTCTCCATCTTCTTCAAGCCCGATTAAGCAAGGAGGAGGTGCTCAAAGCCCTCTGCACGCGAAGGATGAGAATGATAGTCCCGGAAGCAACAGCTCCAGAAACTTGTACGCGCGTCTCGCAGAGGTACGCTAATATGATATGCACAATGCATGTCACAAACGTCTGATGCAGCGAAGTGCGTGCTTGCTTTACAAAGCTTGTTTTCTCAGTTTGGTTTTGTTTTACAGCGTCTATTTCATTGTTTCAATGAACGAACTATATTTGGTTCATTTCAGACGAAAACGTGCACGTTTAGTTTAGACACTCCTTCGATATGACTCACCCTTCTACTCTTCTTCTTCATCTCAGGCCGAAGAACAAGCTCAAAATGAAATGCTCGAAGCGTCCAGCCTTCCTGCCACTCCCAACATTCAGAACAACAGCCGCTCCGTCTTTAGCACTGACGACGAGGAAGATCGTGATGATGGCGATGGCAACAGCGTGTACTCTTCGCCTCTGATCAACCAGCATTCGCACGCCAGTGCCGGTGCCACCCCGGCTCGCACGCCTACCTCTGCGAACAACAATAAGAGTGGCACCATCTCCATCCGGGCAATGATGGCGATGCTAGCCAATCAGGTAAACTTCGACGGCATATTGGTGAATGGAAAGAGAGGAACTGAGGGAGTACGGTACCTATCCAGACTACATCTTACAGTTAGGCTAGTACAGATTGTACCTTCCCACATCATTCTTTTGTGAACTTGCTTTCATTCTTCCTTGTTCACAAATTCTCTGTCAGGCGACGCCCTCGCCTGTTGTCCCTTCTTCCGAGGAATCAGGAGAAGGCGGAGGGTCGCAGTCCGGAGCTGTGGTGCCTTCTTCTTCTTCTTCGCGAACTCGGGGAGTGCGTTGGCAAGACCAAGAAGAAGAAGAGCGTGGCAATGGACAAGTCAAAGGAGGTCCCAAAGACCAAACCTCGAATGAGACTTCGGCGAACGCTACGAACGGTGCCTTCTATGTGCTTGACTCCAACACGAACGACGACGACGATAACTACGACGACAGCGTGATCAGCACCTCGGACTTTGTTCAATTGCTTCAGGTGAAGTCATAAATGGTTTGTCTTTTCTCGTTTTCAAGGATTTTTTATCATGCGCGAGAATTTAATGCATTTTTATCATTTCACGTATTTCAGGTTGATTGTTGTTTCGTCCGAAATTTCATCACATTCCCACACACACACAACTTCACGATTGGCTCCTTGACTTTTCTTTCGTTCGATATATCAGGCCAATGCAATTGGGATCGAAGAATTCAGCGAAGGCCAAACGACAGAAGCAGCAACAGAAGAAGAGGGAGCATCAAAGGAGGACGCCGCCAGAAGTACTTCTCCGCACACCCCAGCAGTGAAGAAAACTCCTTCTTCTCTAGCGCGCGCGTCTACCCCTCGAGAACGCGCGTCGGAGGCCATGAGAGCCAACCTCGAAGCTGCGGGATTCTTCCCAAATGACAACGAGAAGGCGACAGACGCTAAGGTTGAAGAGAACGGTGGAAAAGATGATGACGAAGTGCATTTACAAGGTGAAGAGTTGCTCTCCTTTTCTCTTAGCTGAATGCTGCGTGTGTCAAACCCACGATTGAACGCTTAAGGCAACACAACATTGGTTTCTATTTTTCGTTATCTCCAGCTCACACCGGCTCACTCCCCTGTCCTTTGGTTGCCACCCTCCTCCCTAATTCAACTTCCTCCCATGTAGGCCACCCCCACACGCAGGATGGGTTTGTGCGCTTGACCTTATGGTCCTCCAAAGATTTGAGTGCCTTGGTCGCCTCCTTAGGCCCGGCACGGGATTATGCGGTGCTTGCCAAGAAGATTCGCAAAAGTGGGCTAGACGGCCTAAGCTTGCGCGATGCCTATGGCATTGCTGCGCTGGATGTGTTGCTTTATGAGCTAGGGTGGCAGCAGCCAGAGGACGTGCACCCGCTGCTGAGGCACAAGTTGCATGGCGTGCTCGGTGAGTGTGTGTCGTGTTATATTCTTAATTTGAATGTGAAACACGTATGCACGAAGCAGAGTCGACATGGTTTCAATATACTTCCCTCGAAGACTTTCTGTGTATGGGCATTTATTTCTTTGAAAGCGTCTTGCGTGACCACCGCGCGATATCAACTTCCCTGTAAATGTGTGTGTGTATTTTGAATCCTTGATAATACAGAGAAACTTTTAGCTGATGGCGGCGGTGTTCCTCCTCCGCGCACATCAACCACGAGCTCCTCTGGGAAAATCTCTGCCCACAATGAAGAAGAAGGAGATGGCGTTGAACTTGAACCTTCCAGTAACGGTGGTGGTAATGATGATGAACTTGTTGGCCAAGCGGTATCTACAGAGCTTCAAAGAAAGAAGCGGTGCCGGCGCCGCGAGTCATGGCGCGAGATTCAGGTATGCACTAATTATGTCCAGGAATACATGCATTTTTCCTCCTGAGTGCATGTGAGGACCTCCAGGTCATGTTCTTCGCTTTAAGTTTGGATCTATGCTTGAAGACTACGGAAGGGCCTAATCCTACTTCTAATATAATTGATTGCATATTTTTGTGCATCTATGAATGATGATCTTCTACAGGCGGCGCAGGCAGCGGCAGAAGCTGAAGTCGCAGCCAAGAAGTCCTTGCAACGATCAGAACGAGATGCTCTGCGTGCCATTGGCCGTCAACCAAAAGCAACAACTCATAACAGAAGCCACAAGCATTCGAAGCCAAATAAGATGCAGAAAGAGGAGCTCCAATCCATATTGGTTCTTTCTCCAAAGCTCAGCGGCATGTTACAGAAATTCGTGTAGAATATGAATACATTCAATGGTATTATTTTTGTAATCGCTGCTGACTTGTTCGGAGGAAAGGCGCCAGTTGGAGCCTTAATTGGCCTTCTGGGGCGAATTCGCTAGCGCATGTGCAGCTCAAGTGCATTCTTGATGTGCCTCTGTGACTGCTGTGTACTTGCCTTTCCTTGTTTTCGGGAGAGTATTAACTAGACTAGACTAGATTGCTATAAGCTATTAAGCTTCCTGCGGCTGCTTCGACTTGGACTATAAAGTATTCCCCAATAACAAAAGAAATTAACAAGCAGCAAAAGCACATAAATCTTACCACACTGGCCCTTTGTGTTTCAACAGGCGCTTAGCGCTTAGAAGTCGCCGGGTTCCGTGTTCTCAGCTACTGTACGCTGTACCACTGTACCCACCTGCAGAGAACAGAGAAAGAGAAGGAATTCAGAATCGCCTTTCCTTACTGTGCTAATATAGTTCACACTAAAATAGTTTAGATACCAAAAAGGTAATTCAGTCAGAGATGCGGCAATGCGGCGTTACATTACCTATAAGTGATATCAATAACGGTCCGACTTGAGCGCTGGAACCATTAGATCTGAAAGCTTGCATTCGAAGAATAATTCTAATTATTTTCTCTTCTCAAGAGCAGCCCCTGAGGATATACAGAGTGTTACGGAGGCAGTCGCCCAGGCAGTCGCTCGACCATGAATAATGAAAAGGTATATCGGATGCGGTTACTTTGTTCAATTGACTTATGAGCTTGAATCAAGATAGAGATGCTGATGTGTATAATATTCTAGAGGTATGTACGCGTAGTTGAACTTTATGTCGCTGTCCTTTCCTCCTTTAAGGTTTACCGGGCGCCCGCAGTCACGTATCCTATCCATGAGGTAACATCATAAGTGCGCTCCAGTCTTGTTTCTAAAATGAATGCAACATCTAGGCTGATCAAAAACCACTAAATTAATTTATATATCTGCATTTATAGGATATGATTCATAGGAGAGACATCAACCGCGAAGACATGGCTTATCTTTCTATGCACGCCGATGCGATTGAGGGCAATTCAGGAGCTATCGCAGACGAAGCCGCGGTTTTGGCAGCAGATATGCTGAAGCGTCGCTCACGCCGAGCTCGCAACCCGATGCTAGCCGAGGAAACGCCCAGGTCAGAGACTGCTCGCGTGCTTCAGGGTGCTGAAAAGCTGCGGCAGTTGCGAGGTGCAGGCATGCACGATAACAGCGAAGCCCTGGTTTCAACCCTAGCTGCTGAGGGGCGGCTCCCAGCTGTGGAAGCGCTTCTCGCAAAGGACAGGGCATTCGAAAGGGACTTTGTTACAAAACCCAAGCGCCAGTCGGAGATGCTGCAGCTCACGTCGCGATTTAGCGTGAAAGGTGACGCTCAGAAAGTGCCGACAGCAACGGTGCGAGAGCGTCAGCGCAGCGAGCGGGCAAGGCTTGAGGAGGAGTTGGCTCGCCTTGACGTTGAACTGCGCGAGAAACGAAGAGCCAAGGGAAGCGTAAGCCCGGGATCAAGTGTGGCGCAACCGTCAGCTCGACAAGAAGGCGGGGGCCTTTACGCTCGCCGCGCGACTACTGCCACCGCCCATTACGTAGCCATGCACAATAGCCGCAGCCATAACCTCATCTTGGACCGCGCTGGTGGGTACACCACTTTCGGCGAAAATTTGAGCGCGCCGTAGCGCTAACCTGGATTTGCCTCGCCTTAATTTTCTTGATTGCGTGGGCTGAAAGAACAAATGAACCGAGTCCGAAAGCTTATAATTCCACCTTCTTAATATCTCAGCTCCATTCTAAAATGATAGTTACCCCTTTTTACTTCGTACTAGCTAAGCGCGTTATATTATTCAATCGCTTCTCATAGCCTTGGCGTTTGCGAACGCAGCGCCAGTGGGTTATTGTATTGGTATATTTGTGTTTTAATTAGTATTTGTAGCTTGTAGCTCTACTTGGACGTGTGCTCTCAGCTCTCTAATGCCACTTATTTGCTATTTGCTTCCTACCTAGTATATTCAACATTTCCCTATGTGTACTGGAATTAATTCATGGTTACGGTCTCGCCAGGAATAATCTACCGCCCTGCGTCAACTTTTTATCGCGATCTTGGACTATCGTGTTCTGTATGCACTTGCACGTAGAAGTATCTGCTTACGCAACTTTGGCATATTATGGGTGTCATTTGAGTTCCTATCTACTACTTTGTCTGAATACCGGTATTGGACATCGGGAAACTGTCTATGTCAGCCACATCGCACTTATAATTCACGCATCATGCTGATTCTGGTAATAATATTTCCTCAAAAAGTAACCGCGAAGCTCTCTTATGCATACATGTTGTTGTGTATTACGCGATCTGTCAAATTCTCTCTATTTACATGTAAAACAAAATCTACGTTAAGCAGCGATGCTCGCGACGTCGACCCAAATGCTAAACATGGACGTCTTCGAGGCATCGATGCGAGACTCGGAGCAGCGTCGGCTGATTATGAGCACAAAAATGCTCGACAATCACTGGTGCATCTATGTCGGGCATAATTTTAAAGAATCTGGGTTTGTTTTATCATAAGCGTTGAAGCCAACCATAGTTCTGCACATGACTAACATTACGCGCTCCAATATTGAGGTTCTACGCTGGCATTGGCTCGCTGATGATACTATTATATTTTAGTTTGGGGTGCTTCTTTTACATCTGCTACGAAGAATGGCCATTTACGAAGGTGAATGTAATCTCGCTCTGTTTTGCCTTGATTTAGCATTGATGCTTTAAGTTCTTAAATTGCTTCCAGCCGTTCCCTCATATTTGCCGTTGTCTTCTTCGCAGACGATTTATTTCTTGACGGGCATGATTGCAACTCTTGGTACTGGTGACGTCGTGCCGAGCAATCAAATATCTAGACTTGTCACTGTTCTCTTCATTATTGTGTAAGACTTCGACTTTTGTGGCTCAAAGAGTAATTCAAGTAGTAGAAATGAACTTCGTTGTTTTCCGTTGCACGTGAACAGAGGCGTAGTAGTGATGGCAACCATCTTTGGTGAGATTGTACATCATATCTTTGTTGGACATCGCGATCAGGCGCTGAAGGAGGCGGTGAGTAAAAAGCTGCAAGTCTTCTAATATCTTGAAATTGATTTTGTGCTTAGAGTGGTAACAGGATTGACCTTGTTACGCTCGGAACACGCGCAAATATACCTTTATGCTTCATATTCATATGACTTTGTAGACGTTTAGAACGCATTATTGTGCAATACCCTTGCTCTGCTTTCTTCACAGGTTAGCGACATGTTACTACAAGAGGATAAGGGGAAATCTCGTATCACGCGACTTCTCGATAGACAGGCAAGAGATGCGGAAATGTACTTGATCAGTACGGCTCATTCCTTCAAACTTGCACATTTGTCTACATACAATTTGTAATGATGCACACGTTTTGACGTCTTTAGATCTCGATCAAGATTTGGGCGTCTTTTTGGATGGGATTTGAATTAGTTCTGCTAATTGCCATTGGCGTGGCACTCATTTACACAGTGGAAGACTGGACATTTGCGGATTCTGTGTACTGGGCGGTGCAAACTCTATTCACTGTTGGGTTCGTGCAGGATATACTACGACATAATACTTAATAAACCTTTATATTTGTTGCAACGATATACATATAGGACCTTAATAAAATTTGTTGCGACGATGTATTTAGGATTTTACTGAATCATGCTTTCGTGCGGCAGGTATGGCGACTTTGTCCCCGCTTCTGTAGCTGGCAGATGGGTCACTGTAATCTACGTTTTATCGTCAACTTTTACCGCCATTAGTATAATTGCGAATCTTGCGGCTATTCCGGGAGTATTACACCGTCGTACGACTGATCAGTTGATCCTCTCCCAGGTCTTGTGCGATGCATAAATGAACTTAGATCCTTGGAGATAAAGTCTATTGACTCACATCAATGACCTTGTGTGCATGATGTCTGATTCAGTTCGATCCTTCGATGAACGTTGTTACTGGGACTAATGAATCCACAGCTGCTGCACTTGCCTCGCGCTTAAGGGCACACCACATGGCATTCACGCCTAGTAAGCCTACCCCACCAATTTCGGTGCAAGAAGCGACATACAGGGAAGAAGAGCCCCTCGTAACAAGTACAAATTCAGACAACAGTAATAAGGATGAGGTGACCGAAATATTTGGAGCCGTCATGTCAGCAGCATCGGACGATAATTTGGCTTACTTACGGCACTTGACTTTGAATAAAACCGGTGAAGTGACGAGAGACGAATTCTCAATATGGTTGTTGTATCTCCTCGGGCGAATCGATGCAACGGACGTCGAAGTTGTTCGAGAAACTTTTGGTAAGCGCTATACTTTTAATAAATTGTATAAACTATTCGAGACATAACGCCTTGCTTTCCTGGTGTTTTTTCTCCTAAATACGGCAAATATATTCCTCAGATAAATTTAGAAAGGAATCGGCATCGCCACCTGAAACCACTGGCATTCATTTCCGAGACATCGCCATCTTACAAAGGAGAGGAACAATGACGCCGCTTAAAAATCAATCCTGAGGATAAATTATTGATATATATATATGAAATACAATCGGCGTTCTATCGGATCCGCCCTCTAAGGCATTAGCATAATTTCTAACCACAGTAGTATGTATACTTTAGAGGGGGGGGGGCAACAAATTAGAGGGGGGGGGGGCAACAAAATCTACCTCTCCACGCGAGGGGGCTTCACTCCGCTCAAATTAATTTAATTTACAAACCCCAATTGAAAGCGAAGAGATCAACTCAAGGCCAATACATACTAAATGGAAGTCTAGCTAGCTGGCTACAGTAGCTAGCTAAACTGCACTTGTAGCTACAAGTAGCTACACATAGAGCCCTGTATAAGCTACAGGGGAGAAACCTAAAAGTATCATCTTTTTCGTTCTCGATCTTACTTCTTCTACTAACCATAATATCAAGGGCGCCCTTGATAATAGAGGCCTTTACTGATTTGTTACTGAGATCCCCAGTAATACAGGAGATCCCAGTGGCATGAATCTTGAACCATTTCACAACAAGAACCGCGTTGGTACCTTCGCAGGGCTGGAGAAACAATCACCGATTGTAGGCGGCGTTAAGCCGCACCATACGGCGAGGTGATCCATGATTGGCCCTATGATCAGATTATATTAGATTATACTCCCCCAGTGTAAAGAAAGACAAGGCCAGAAATAACACACACTCTCAGAGGTGATCTGTATTTGCACTTGTGGCATGTACCTATGCAGCAAGAAAGAGGACAGGCGATGCTGAGAGCGGCTTGCGCCCGCCGCCAGACAAGAACATTGAGCCGGTGCCCTACTGGGGCAAAAAAATAGCCCGGAGAAATGCCTTGTGTTCCTGGGACGTGAAACACATTGGGCACTCAGACCCCGCCGACTTGATCGGAGGGAAGACGCCAGGTAGAGCTTTTGTTGATCTGGAGAGACTGGGAAGTGACCAAGTATCGCTAACGAGGTAAGAGCAAAGCATCGCCAACAACAGGAACCCTCCCTGTATAGCTCTGCAGCTCCTAAAGGAGACAGCAAACCCCACTGTTCTCACATCAACATCATGGGCGCACAACATCCTGAAAACACGGAGTTTCGCAGTACTCAAAAACTTTGTCAAAAATTCACAGCCTCGCTGGCTGAACTCTCCAGGGTTTCACGGAACCGTTCCCGCGTCCTGAAAAGAGGTTAATCTGCTACTCAGAGAAAGCCGGCCCGAACTGCGCTGCCGTCTTGGCAAACCTATTTCCGAGGGACTCAACTATAGAGCCATATCTCAGCTAGCCACCATGACATCAGCGCTCCACCGGCAATACTGTGGGGATCTTACCCACTAAACCTTTCACGCAGCACCCGCATGCTGCAACTTCCTTCTTCTACTTTGCTTCCTTGCCCGCCTTGCAAACTTCGTCCACCGCTCTACATCTCCAGCTTTCTGGAACGCGCAGATACATGCCATAATTTTAAATGCAAGTCACCTCTGAAAACGTGCTATTTCTGCCCTTGTCTTTCTTTAAAGTGGGGAATCTAATCTAATCTAATCTACTACTGTAGTAGTTCATCTAATCTAATCTAATCTAATCTAATCTAATCTAACGTGAGCTGCGTTGCTGCGTTAGGCACTCATCTCGTCGAACCAGCAGACTTCGTTTGGTTCTTGAATTCCAAGAACCACCTTAACTGGGATCCCCAGTATTACAGCTCTCTTCAGTTCCCAGTCGTCAATAGGAGCACAGGCGGACAGGCGGCTAGGCAAAAGCCCCAGCTCCCGATAGACATCAGAACCATTAGGCTTCGTAGGCACCTAGCTTCAAAATAAACTCTAGCCCTTTCTCTGCTCAGCGACGCCAATGGCAATTTCTGCCTCAAGACTTGTGCACTTACTCGTAGCTGCTACAATGATTGTATACTTGATCATTTTCCTGGCCGCAGCAGACACCTCTTTTTGTGCCACAAGGTTTCAAATCTTGACGAGTACATAGCCCTATCGATCCTCATATAAACTTTATACAAATACCTGCTTTTCTCTATCTGCGTTCATAATGCACTGTCATGAAGATAAAATCATACTGTCTAATGGCGCGTTGTTTGCTTATGATTTTGTTGCCGCGTAAATTTCTATCTAGCGATGCAATGGATATGCATATGTACGGTTTCAAAACTGTTTGGAGCTCTGACACAAGCTGCATCATGCTCTTTTTCTCTAGCTGGCTTCTCGACACAAAGGTTATGCTCGATTTACTTGCTGATATGGGTGGATGGGTAGTTGTGGGTGTGGAGAACACATAGAGGCAAAGGGCGGAAATCGCTACAAATTGTAGGCGCGATCGCGTCTGATCACAAACGCGGCTTGCTTGGTTTGTTGTTCAGGTCAAATTTACGGCAGCGTTCTTCGGCGTTGCTCTGTTGGCAGTGGCGGCTGAAGTAATGACCTGTCTGAGGAGAGAAGGCCTAGGGGGTCTTGCTCTTAAACTGGGCTATCCGGGTGGAAAAGCTGTAGAGCAGCAGCCAGCATGGGGAGAAGTCACCGCTGCTTGCCTTTACAGCCTTCATGTTCTGCACGGCTACCTACTCATGCTTGTGGCCATGACTTATCAGGTGCTGTATAGTACTGCAGGGCTTTTAAACTGAATATAAATTTAGACGTCAGATTGAGGAACATTTCATATCTGATGAAACTAAAACCGACACACATGTTTCCTCAATTTACTTCTGTCTTACAGATTGAATTATTGGCAGCCATTCTGATGGGCTTTTTACTCGGCCATCTCAACTTTAACTCCAGACATCCTGTAAGTAACTAATAAAACTCAACTTTAAGTCCAGACATCCCGTAAGTAACGTATACAAAATGTGCATGTGTGTGAAAATAAGTAGAGGAAAAGGGGAGTATTGAACAGGCGCATTGATTAATGAAAACATACCACAGATCTGCAGCAGCAAGCTGCATATATGATCCCTGATTGATTTGATACTCCTATTCTATAGGTTGGATATGCTCCACCCGATGCGTGCTGTGCCGAGAGGAACGATGCCAGCCCTGCGCACACTTATGGCTCAACCTATTCAGATGAGCAAAAGCCCCTCGTGCCTCCTGGTTGAACTACTTCTAGAAGTTCCGTGAGGCTTCTACAAAACTGTGTTTCAAGAAACTGGGATGTTTACTTAAGCACCATTAAATGACGAAACGATATTGACATGGACAAGCGACCAGTTTTTATAATTCATAATTCCATGGCCATCTTTAGGAAAAGGATTCGAAAAACGCTGGAGGACGACCACGACTAGCGTCCGTGGCGTTTGATGGAAGATATATGGGTTTAGCTCTTTGATAGGGAGGGACCGCTAGGCCACAAGCGGCCCGCTTGCATGTTGTTGTT
>Ga0307931_1000996_pt1 | contig 18746 bp, 14 predicted proteins | sample OrgLakmetageno47_FD_201816 | JGI IMG/M metagenome (GOLD analysis project Ga0307931, IMG submission 201816) | Saline water microbial communities from Organic Lake, Antarctica - #47 | ecosystem: Environmental > Aquatic > Non-marine Saline and Alkaline > Saline | place: Antarctica: Organic Lake... | reverse complement strand
CCAGAATAGCCCTCCAAACTTTTAACAATTAAACTTGGAGGCAGTTGTCATTCGCATCTAGCCACACCACTGTGCCTTCACAGCAATTTCGAAGCTTGTACGATGTCGCGGACTAGAATCCAAGAAGATTTTTCTTAAAAGACCATAATTCGTCGCAAGAGTACGTAGCAGCGTGTGCGCGTCGAAGGATAGTAAGAATCATTGTCGAAAACTATCACATGTTGCTCAGCTTCGCGGTCGTTGCCAAGTGCCGACGCGCTTCTTACTAAAAAAAACTCAATTCACTCTACCGTGAGCACACAACTAAGGTGCAAATTCGCCCACATTAATTTTCAACTCACAGCCGATTGAGCCGCACCTTTTAAATGCTGATGGTGTGTTGGTCCAGTAAATGTTGGCCGAATGCCTAGAACTTTATCGCTGGAAGTGTTTTTTTTGTACTAGCATGCAGTAATTGGCACGAGCATTGCCGCTGCTGCCAATGATTTACTAATCTCAAGATAGGTATGCCGAAATCAGAATTCTTAGGAGCCTCGACATTGGCCATGGCAGATAATCCCTTTTGGTTTCTTCCAGATGGCATTCAAGTCAAGTAAACTACAGTAAAGGTAGATTTCAAGGCTAGCCCCTTCCATCGCTTTTGATAACTCAAAAAGATTATAGATTTCAATGGAACTGCATAAAACCTCGAGCACTAGGGTAGCTTATTTCTCGCAAGCGGCGCGCCCGGCTAGCTCCTCTAGGTAGTGATAGGAAGCACTAAAAATCTGGCACTTCACCCGTGGTACCCCCAGAAAGGGGGCCCCTTTTTTTCGATTGTTTACCCCATGTTTTTCTTGCAGTTACTGTAACTAGGCAACGAATGATGCATTTTGCACTACTTTTCAGCGCTGGTAACAAGAATACGGTCTATATACGGCCGTCCAAAATTCCTGGAAATCCCCGTACTTTTTTTGCTGCGCTTTTTGGGAGCCGGCATCTATTGACCTGAATTAGTATGAGGCAAAATCTGCTCATTGCTCTCGCATTTACGAGCGGCAGCGCAATATGTTGTGCAAGCTGAGCATTCATGCCAACGCAAATTTCGGTTAACAAAAGAAAAGTAGTCCCTGAAGACTAAGTGTACGCCTTAACATGTTGGTGAACATTATTTGAATTGTATCAATGCGCTTTATAAAATCCAGCCGAGGAAGAGTTAACAATACGCCTTAGGGCTACAGGACCGGAGATGGCGTCGTGGACAAGACAAAGATTACAACGTTATAAACTGCTACAGATATTGGCAAGGTTGAAGGGCAACACTCCAAGTAGTCCACCTGATCCAGGCATGTGAGACATTCCCGTTCGATTGAAGTAATTTGTTTAGGCCGAGCACGCGCCCTAAGCACTGCTTTTTGTCATCTGCGCGCACCCTTCTAACGAGCTAAATTTGAGTCAAGTCAACCGCATGAAATTACTGTCAAGAGTGATGAAAAATCACAAAAGTAGATTGCTCCTCAAAACCCTACCCTGTCGGCCTTTTGAATTCCCCCTAGCATTAGCCAGTGCCATTATTCACATTTGTACATCGCACCATAACCGGGCACCGGGATATGTCCGAAACATTAGCCACACTTGGCGTTATCCTATAAATTCAGTCGCAAGTAACTCTCACTGAAACGGGACTGCTGCGTGTTTGGGTGTCGCGCGATGCTCGACTTACGGTAACCACTAGGCCACCCTAGACAGACACTGGGATATCGGCCATGCAAGCGAATTCGATTTTTGAAAGGCCCACATTCAAGGAGCAAAAAATTGAAGAATAGATTTCACTCCACGGAATTCGAGCTACGACTGGGCGCATGCCTTACAAAGTTGCTAAACGGGTGGCTTCATTGACTGGCGATGCATGCACGGCACCTGTGGTCTCCGAGTTTGATACGCTGCTCGCGTGGTTGGACGACAGCCTAGTACCAGCGTCGCCTGAGTCTCCAGTCGATACGGCCTTTGTCCACGAGACAGCAGCGTCTCCCCCTTCGCATTCGTTAGCAGTCGGCGGTACCACAACTGCGTCCACAGCGACGACGCTACTGTGGGTTGGAACCTTGCGTTGGAGAGAACAAGGAGAGTATTGCATGAGCGTTTATTCGCACGCCAAGTATGGCAACACGCGATGATGATTGGAACAAGCAATTATTATCGATAGTTGCACTCTTAAATCTAGGCGATCTCATACGAGAAAAAAGATGCAGATCAGCATCTCACCACGAATGCTTGGGCCACAGGGTAGTCTTCTTCAACGCCACCACCGCCACCAACTGAGGTGACCATCATATCGCGGTCTGTTAATTCCACCACGCCTCGCACTCCACCCTATACAATAATACAGAGCATCGGAGATTGTTGACATGGAAAGGGACACTTCCAACCACTTGAAAAATCAATCCCGGGGGTCTCATGGAAGAAAAGAAGTATTTTGGAGCATGGAACGAACACTTTATGGTAATACCTGCGAGTGAGCAGTTGGACCATCTCTGCTAATGCAACAGATGCGTTTGCCGTCTCGCATGCAGCCAAGAGCAAGGCAACACCCGAATGCCACAATGGCCTGGTTCCAGATCAATACAGTATACACGAAATAGTCTCAGAAAGAAATCATAATTTGTTGTACGAATGCTAGGAAAACGGAACCAGATCAATACAGTATACACGAAATAGTCTCAGAAAGAAATCATAATTTGTGTTGTACGAATGCTAGGAAAACGGAACAAAGCAGAAAGTGCTCGAGAAGATATTGAACCAAATACTGTACAAAATTAGGTATGATGTATTGATAATTGGAAGTCAACCACGCGCATGCGAACTTGCTCATTTGCACTGTGAATAACGCTAAAATTAGTAACTTCTTACTGCCAGCGTGATGAGTACTGCACTGGCACTTGTGATGGCACTGCCTTCGCTTGATGAGTCGTCATCGTATGCCTGAGATGAAGAGCACAGATTCGAGGCGGTGTCTGCTGAGGAAATTGTTCGCATTCGGATAAGCTGGGTAGCTGAAGAGAGCAGCTCTTACCGAGGCATCATCGTCGTCGCAGGTTGCGGGAAGCTCTTCCTCAGAATCTGCGCAGGCTGACTGCGTCACGAGCGTAGCACCTTCTCCCACATGTGAACGGCAATCACACTTGTCCTGAAGTTATCAAATAGATGAGTGCGGATCGGAGAGGAGGAAAAATAATAAGAAACAGAGTCAAATTTAGACAAATAAATTAAAGAATTACTGAGAAGGAGAAGATAAGGAGGGGAAGTGAAGATATCATGCATGATATATGTCGCATAGGCTAGCCTTCACCTGACAGTAGCACGCGCCGCTACGGTCTTCCCACCAGTCAACAGCCCTGTTGAGTAGACGAGCAAGAGGCAAGGATCTAAACGTCCAACACAAGAGTACCAAAGGGGAGGCCATGTCCTAAAGCACGATTAGTGTAGTATTTAAAAAGATGGTGATGATTGGCATCTAGGTAAATGCATCGAGGTTTTTTAAGCATATCACCAGGTTTGATCATCGAGAAGACCCCAGCATGCATCCCAACAGTCAAGCGATGAGTTATGGTACCCAGCAAAGTAATCCGCGCCACCAACGCACCAACCAACATCGTTGGCCATCACTACTGGCGAATTCGTGCAGATTTCCGGCAATTCAGAGGTGGTTGTAGCCACGTGTTTATCAATAAGAAGAGTAGCGCCGTCGCCAACGTCAGCCCGGCACTTGCATGCAGTCTAAACAGCACAAACAGGAAAGAAAATACGGTGACAAGAGTGAGCAGCAAAAATAATATTCAATTATGTTTGAGCAAGGTAAGGAGAATTAGGTTCGCATGAAGGGGCGTGCCAACGAATTCCCCTTCCACGCCCGCCCCTTCACTCCCTATCGTTCGTAAACCTACGTCGATACTTTCTGGATAATAGAAGGTATCGACGTAGGTGTACGAACGATGGGGAGTGCCGCCCCCCGCAAATAAAATAATGTCGACAAATAAGCAAGAAGAAGTACAGCGCAATATCCGAATGAAATTGTAGTGCCCGCAGCTCTTCGCGAAAGTGTAGAATTTTCCTTCCTAATCTAGCTGCCCTTGCCACCTATTTCTCCCCGAAATACTTGCGCATGCTATACATGTCTTACTCTAGTACGTACGAATAGTATCACCTGGCAGAAGCATGCCTTGACATTAGAACCCATGTAGCCATTTTCCCACCAATCTACTGCCACCAAATCGGAATCGTAGTAGTCTTCGCATTTCGACCAACATTTCTGTGAAAACATGAACACAAAGGTTGGGCGTGGGGAAAGTAGGTGTGGGAGTAATCGGCACTTGGGTAAGAAAAGAATTGATGACGAATTGACATAGAACATCATGGGTAGTGGGCAACATAGAGGAAGTTGAGGAGTACAAGTGGAGCAGGTTCGTACGTAGCACGACAAAATCGGGGGCGGGGGGTTTAGGGTAGCACTGAGTGCCCATGTACCTTCGCAGATGATGTGGTGCCTGCGTAGTAATCGTCCGAACCAAAGCACCAGCCAGAGTTCTCGAACTTGAAGAAGTCGTCATCTTCGCCGTGAGCTTCTACATGCAAATAAACATCGAAAATGCCACTCCATGTAGTAAGCGCACACGTCACCGCTAGTAGTCGCGTCATACGGCAACGACAGGAAGCGGGCGCGTAGGCGCAATCGCGACAGAACTGCTGAAGAAAATGTAAAGATCGCAGCCCGGGAAGACTCTTTGACCTAGATAGAAAATGTGATCCTCTCCGCTAAGTGCACGAGTAAGGGTCCTACAATCCTACAGCCCTACTGAACTTCCTATCATTCGTAAACCTACCTCTTACATCCCAAGTTCCTCCGTGTTTTGAACTGCGGCGAATGGACTTGAAAAGCAAGTCAACGAATAATAAGGTGTGGCTGCACTACAGAAGTACGGTCCTCAACTTAGGATCCAAAGGTAGCTCCCTTCTGCCTTTTGCGTTTTGCGCGGTTCAAACAAATGCCTGCTCCCTTCTCCCTTGAAGATAATTCGCCTAAGGATTTTCTTTCAACCTCCGTAGTGCCTCAATTCAGCATCATCGAATTCGTCAGCGAATTGTCTTCCTTCTTATGGTATTCTGTACACGGAATTCTGAGCCCCTATAAACAGCAACCCAGAAAATCCACGAGGCTGCTGGCTTTTCCTTCGGCGCAATTCCGAATTCGCAATCATCGGATCTTAAATCTCATGCCAAGTCGAACTGGGTAAACACCGAGGAAACGGAAAACCCGCGGATTTCTTAGTTACTGCCTATAGAGCTACAAGAACACACGGAACACTCTTGCACCTGGGCCGCTGGCCGACTGACTTTCGTCTTTGTTGTCTTTGTTGGGCACTCAGACCCCGCCGACTTGATCGGAGGGAAGACGCCAGATAGGGCCTTCTGGAACCATATATACATGCCGCATGTGCAAATACAAATCACCTCTGAGAGCGCGCTTCTTCTGCCCTTGCCTTTCTTAACACTGGGGGGCTGGGGGGGAATAATCTATAATCTATTCCAATCCAATCCAATCCAATCTTGGCATACTCACAAAAACGAAAAGTTTTCGTTTAATATAGTTCGACAGCCGAGACGATTCAACAAAATCATTAGAATAAGAAGAAAAAAATACTGCATGGGCTTGTAGGAAGTTACAGCACAAAAAGTTGGTATTTATAAGGTCGCGAGGCGGGTGGCTTCATTGACTGGCGATGCATGCACGGCACCTGTGGTCTCCGAGTTTGATACGCTGCTCGCGTGGTTGGACGACAGCCTAGTACCAGCGTCGCCTGAGTCTCCAGTCGATACGGCCTTTGTCCACGAGACAGCAGCGTCTCCCCCTTCGCATTCGTTAGCAGTCGGCGGTACCACAACTGCGTCCACAGCGACGACGCTACTGTGGGTTGGAACCTTGCGTTGGAGAGAACAAGGAGAGTATTGCATGAGCGTTTATTCGCACGCCAAGTATGGCAACACGCGATGATGATTGGAACAAGCAATTATTATCGATAGTTGCACTCTTAAATCTAGGCGATCTCATACGAGAAAAAAGATGCAGATCAGCATCTCACCACGAATGCTTGGGCCACAGGGTAGTCTTCTTCAACGCCACCACCGCCAACAACTGAGGTGACCATCACATCGCGGTCTGTTAATTCCACCATACCTCGCACTCCCCCCTGCACAAGACATTCAAAAAGTAAAAGGTTAAATAGTGAGCAAATGCTGGAGAAGGTTGGCTGGGGGTAGTTAGACTGCTTAGATAAATTTTGATGTAATGCCAAGAGAAGGTTTTAGGAAAGTTGATGCGCAAGAATTGAACGATATTCGAGAAGATAATAATGGAGCACGCAATCCATTGTAATTTATACCTGTGAGCGAGCAGTAGGACTATCTCTGCTAATGCAGCAGATGCCTTTGCCGTCTCGCATGCAGCCAACAGCAAGGCAACACCCGAAAGCCACAATGACCTGGTTTCCAAAGCAAACGAGGGGTAGGTTAGGGAGCAAAAGAGAGGCAGGGGAACATATCTAGGCACTCAGAAAATCAGCCAAGAAAACAAGTGTGCAAGCAAGAAGAGTGCTCGTGCTGAGAGATCCGACATAATAGTAATGGGCTCGAAGAGACTTTGAATAAAGACAGAATGTTTAACTTAGAAACAACAAATCAAGTATTTGAGACCAAGCGCAAAAGAAGTTTCAGTAATGAACTTTGATTATTTCTCACCGCCATCGTAATCAAGACGGCACCAGCACTTGTGATGGCGCTGCCATCATCTGAAGAGTCATCGTCGTACCATCCAGTAGTTTCGTCGTCGTTCGACTAACATTGAGATAATAGATGCACGAGTGCAGCAAATTGAGAAGATACACAATTTCTGTACATAGAGAGAAATAATCAGTGCTTTTCGGTGTCAGCGCTTACCAAATTGTCATCGTCGTCGCAGGTTGCGGGAAGCTCTTCCTCAGAATCTGCGCAGGCCGACTGGGTAATCAGCGTAGCGCCTTCTCCCACATGTGAACGGCAATCACACTTGTCCTGAAGTTATCAAATAGATGAGTGTACACCGGGGAGTAGAAGAAGGGACAGATGAGAGATCGCGTTTTTCAAACCAATAAAAGGCAAAAAGTGAAGATAGAAGAGAACGCGAGAAATTATTTTTAGGACTTTCACCTGGCAAAAGCACACGCCACCACGGCCTTCCCACCAGTCTGCAGCCCTGTTGAGATGAGGATAAGCAAGAGAACAAGGACCCGACCGGAGATAGGAAAGAAGAACAATGATTGAGTTATTAACTTTCAAATCATACTCAATTCGAAGGAGCTTACCAGGTTTGGTCGTGGGTGTAATACCAGCACGCGTCCCAACAATCAAGCGCTGTGTCGTAGTACCCAACGAAGTAGTCAACTCCACCTTCGCACCACCCAACGTCGGTAGCCATCACGACTGGCGAATCGGCGCACACTTCCGGCAAGGAGGCGTTTGTAGTTGGAGCCACGCTGTCGGCCACCATAAGAGTGGCACCGTCGCCGATGTCCGCGCGGCACCTGCAATCGTTCTGACAGTGAAAAGAGGACACAGAAGTAGCCGGAAAAGAAAAACATATTGGTGATATTAACAAGAGAATATAGACCATTCAGGCAAAAACGAAAAACCTTTGAACAGAAATATAATTCGCGGTAGATGTGTGAAGTCGTCAAGTTCTGGAAGAGACATGCATGAAAAACACTGAAGGGCGCTTTGACTAGAATCCCCATGCACAGCTCTCAAAAAGAACTTTCGAGTGGAAGCGTATCGGTACGAATAGGTGTTCCTAAGTGCAACTCCTGAGGTTGATGTGCTTTCTTATTAAACCCGCTAATATGAGTATTTCGCTTGCTTGGCACCCACCGTCGATATGTTACCCCAGTAATCTACACCAATGGCAGCACAACAAATCACCTGACAGAAGCACGCCTCAATGCTCGTTGACGAGTAACCATACTCCCACCAATCCGCAGCAACTAACTCTGAGCCGTAGTAATCATCGCATTTCGACCAACACTCCTGAGAAAACGTGAAACGAAGGTCCAGGCGTGGGTTTTAGGCTTAGGGGGCAACGCATACAGTAAAAACAACAAAACCCCAAATTAATAAGCGAACCTGATCCGCTTGTAAGAGAGTTTAGGGTTGCGAGAACGTCAGTAAATTCGACGGTTTGCTTGCTTTTTCATTTCTACCTGCGCAGAGGATGTGGTGCCTGCGTAGTAATCGTCAGCACCGAAGCACCAGCCGGAGTCCCCGAAGTCTGTGTATGCGTTGTTAGAAACTGCTTCGACATTCACGCATGTTTCGATGAGTCCGCTCCATACTGCAAGGATGCACGTCATTGCTATAAAGCGCGCCATCGGATCAAACGATAACTTAAAATTGGCCTATGCGTGGCCACTGCAGCTCACTACTCACTACTTACTGTAGCTACTTGTTTTGGAAGAAAGAACATTTTGGTACCGGAACCCCCCCCAAATCTAGGTATTTTTGGAAGGTATTAGCCTGGGCAAACAAAGCATCATTCCTGAAAGCCCTCAAAACGCTTGTTTCGTCGCTCTCGCTCACTAAGCTTTTCTCAATTGAAGAAAACGAATATTTCGCGCGTTGAGTAGGCGTGATGACGAGACCATTATCTCTTCTCACGAGCACTTTTGAGGATTATACCTGCTGGTGGAATTGCCTGCCATTGTTTTCCTCGCATGAATATGTGCTTCAATTTAAGTAAGATTGAGCCTGCATATCACAAGGAGCCCGTGTTGACGAGCACGGCGAAGCTCATCTTCATTGCTAAAAAGCAGCTATATGTTTTCACAATATCACATTAGCGGGGGTTCCGGTACCAAAAACTTATAAGTATTACTTGGCAATAGAGTTAACCACTGTACTTAGTTCTTTGATTTTGCCTAAACTGTTCTCTCGCTCTCTGATTGGGGCAGATATTGTGAAGGAGTTGGCATGCGGAATATTTGTTCTGATTTTTTTTCCTGACGTGGCTTCTTGCTTCGAAATAGTAGTAGTCTCGAGATGACGAAGACTTGTACTACTGACTTCGCACTACTCACAAAAAGAGCTTCCAAGAGAGCACCGTGACTCTGTGGCACGAGTGAAGATGATGCCGACTGTGGCTTGCCGCTTGAAACTTGCTCTTTCGATTGCCATGCTTGGGTCTGCTAGTGCCCTTCGTGCACCCGCCCCAACTCGCGTGCCGTCCACCAGTAACGCAAACCCTGCAGTCGGTAATGATAGCTATGTCATGAAGGTGCTGAAATTGAAAATGCTTGAAGTTATTCTAACTCTTTCTTACTTCCCTAGGCAGCTTTCGTTTCGGACTAAAGCCACCACCACCCACGCCGCCACCTCCGCCACCGCTGCCGACCTCATCGCCCGTCGAAGCTGCTTTTCAGCGCGCATGCGCAGTTGGATGGCTCGCGTTGACACCTGTAGCACTTGTGAAGTCTGATGCTGTTGTGCACTCAATTTTCGGCTTAGCTTCAGAAACTTTTGAAGACCAATTACGAGAGCCCGCTGGTACATTTCGTAGCTTTTTTTTTTTCTTCAATTTTTGTAGCTACTCGTACTTAATCTGGGTGGCCTCGATAAAAGTAGGCTTCAGCATTTGTAAGCACTGTCTTGCAAACTCATTCGAGGTTGGGCTCCTAGGTGGGTTCCTTGAGATCACGTCCAGCCTGTTTCCGTTGGAAGCTGCGCTGCTCTTTGCGCTTGCGAGTGGGTCACTCCTGGCAGCAGATCGGGTGCGAGCGGGGGGTTGCCTGGCTCTCACCTCCGCGCTGACCTTAGGCGGCTTGGGGATCGCTACTCTCGACCCAGCTTTCTGGAAGGTGAGAGCTAGCAATTTAATGAATGCTTGCTATGGAACATAATCGCTTCGGGGTAAAAACATTGCATCCCTAGCCGACCCAATAGGATTGGATCGCGAAGGGATCTCCAACAGATCAAAACTTTTCATGCAAGAATAAATGGGCTTTACTTTCATTTGGTCACTTTTTTCAGATGGAACCGGCGATGCCTGCGCTTTTGGCTATTGGTGCGCTGATTGCGGCCTCGGGTGCCGCAGGTATACGCGCAGTTCTCGCCGAACAAGATGAGGTGCCGGCCCTGAGCTTGTTTGCAGCAGACTCTGCTGCGATACTGCCAGCGCAAGAGGCAGAGAGTGAAGACCTCGGTGGGCTGGTGAGCTTGTAGCAGTTTAATTTAATTTGCCTTTGTAGGATAGTCTCCTTCCTGGCTCAAGCGTATACCTTATCCCACATCAAGGATGTCTGTTTTGTTGCGTTTGTTGTGTGCATTTTGAATTATTTTCCCTCCCTTAGTGCTTCTCGTCATCTGTGCTTTTGTCATACCTGTTTGGAATATTTCTAGGTGAGCCTTTTCTACCAAGCGTCAGTGCTTACAGGAATTCTTGTAGGTGCTTCCTTCATCTTTTCGCCCATCTCTCCCATCAACCTCTTCGAGACTGAAGCTCCTGCGACGCACTTCTTGCGTGAGGTGCGAAGGGATCAGGCGATTCAAGCTAATGCGCACGCCATTTTAACTAATGTGTCAACATCATGGAGTGCGACTACCTGTCTGACATGGTTTTCCTTGGTGGGTACAGTGCCTCGGCATCTACATCATCGCGCTGCTGGCTCCAGTGCAAGCTGTGCTCTTGCAGGAAGCTCGCAATGGCGACCTCGGCAACCCGGTATCTAATGCGCGTATTGTAATTTCAATCATGTCAAAGATCTCATGCCATGTTCGTATTGTGATGTTTTTTGTTTGTTGAATGTTTACAACGTCTAATGCTGACTTCAAGCGTGATTTTTAAGCTCTTAAACTCGGGCCACTTCAACAATTTCTGGTGCCTGAACTTCGTTTTCTCCATTCTACATGCTTGTGTATTCCTAGGACGCGAAGGCACTGAATGCGGTTACAGGGTTATGCTGTTTGCTTCTCGTGTGCGATGGGAAGTTTCAAGTGGCACAAAGCACGGCAGGGTTCGAAAGCTTGGAAAAATGCACCGCTTTTTACGAGGCCGTCACTGCTCAACTCGGCGATCCTGCTGCTGTGAGTACTATAAGGAGTCAAGATTATATGATATTTAAACATATGATCACTGGAATTCTGTTAAGTGCAACATTTGATGCTTCATAATCCAAATCTCAAATTGCACTCTTGACGGTGTTATGTTTGGTATATTTTCCTTTTCGCCAGGTGGGTCGTGCCTCGACAAACACAACAGCTGCCTTCTCAGTGGGCCTTATAGTCGCCCTCGTTTACGTTTTCCAAGCACTTACAGCTAAAGAACCGAATCCCCAGTGAATATCCATTTCACCATATTTCATTTGAGTGCTTGACTACGGGTTAAGAATGAATTGAGTTCCGATAGCCACAGGGCATTATTTTCTTGGGAGCGCTGTTTGATTTGCGCTTCAATATTTTCAATTAGCACTAAACCAAGCGTTTAAGAAACAAGTACGCAAATACTCACATCCACACGGCCGAAGTATGAGTTATACAAAAGGAGAAGGGATAGCTCATAAAGAGAAAAACCCGAAGGTATGTCCCGTAAACCTTTTTGGAGATGGCGTTGAAGCGTTGGAGCTGCATATCTCCGAATATGGAAATTTCAGGATTCGCTGCCTGGCTTTCGATCTCGGCCTGGCTGGAGCTGAAGACGTTTGGCGTTTGAGATGTAACGCAAATGGTGCCTTCCCAGCTAGCATAGTCGAAAGTGCCGAAGATTCGATAAGTGAAGTGTATTAACGACAGAAGCTGGGAACATATTCAGAGCTTTCTAAGCTTCGAGCGAAGTAAAGGGAGAAATTGGAATGAAAAGTCGGCTTTCTGATTGATGAAGTATACTAAGTACACCTCCCTTTTTTCTTGTCCGGCGCCTCGTACTGCACGTCCTTACTTTTCAACGCCAGTACGCCAGCCAATTCTTTTCAAAATGCGATGTTTCGGCGCGTTTGTCTTTGCTACGCTCTTTTTAGAAAGTGTGCTCAGCTGGTACCCGCAAGACATCGCACCGAGTAAATTTGCGAGGAATTATGTCAGGACTTGCTCATTACAAAGTCAAAACATGATAGTTCCTGTATCGTCCTTATTCTCTGTTTATTCAATTTTGAACACTTCGAGAGACGAGGATGCAGTTCAATCAACTCAGCGAATGATTGATAACATGGCAGAATGCGAAGGGTGTCTTTACACTGGTTGGACGAAGCTAGGGCCACACATTTTTCTTCACAATCTCTTCTCGAGCGGAATTACAGCGAAAGCCCATCTTGAAGATATGAGGCCAAGACTGATGAATCTTCGTCAAGGTGGCCATATTACGCTTACAAAACTGTCATTACATGGTAATGCCGCCGAGCTTGTCAGAGTCAAGGATGTTTCAACGTCCATATCGCAAGATAGCATTTCTCCAGCAACACTCATGTTCAGGCCCGAAAACTCGATATTTTTTCAGAATCCTGAAGAAATACATGGCCCTCCAACAAGTCTTTATCCATATCCCAAGGTCAACTTGAATTCAGAATTTGGAGAGCAAAAAGAAATAGATTCAAATATTGATTGCACAGCGAATGAGATCAACGAAGGCGTCCATAAGAAGAACAAAGGCATGAGCCAAAAAGACTCGACTGCGTTTGATTCCGTGGTCACAGAGGCAGTAGTAGCTGAGGGCGTCAACATCACTACATACTTCGAAATTTTCAATTGGGGCTCAGCAAAAAAGAATTTCGCTGAAGTTATAGAAAACTCAATCAATGAAAAATCATGCAAGTATCAGAGCTGGACACGGTCGAGAGATTTGCTGGTCGTTCATGAAACCTTTGACACAGCCGGTGACGTTGCATCACATTGGGCTCGTTGTGGTGTATTATATGAAGCAATGTTCGCATCTAAAGCAGCATTTCTGAACCGTATTGAAGTTCACAGCGCAGAGGTAGAAGCAGCTGAAGAGATAGCTAAACATTCAGACCTTCTCAACTTTGCACGTTTCGATCGATTGGAGTCAGAAATTGTGGGCGCAGTCTTCGCTCGGCGGGTAGAATCAGAATTTGCTGCTGCTCACCGCTTACTTTTATACAGGATGGCCGACGCTGAGAGAGATAATGGCCACCTTGATATCGAAGATGGCAACAAATATCCTAGAAGTGTTCCTGAACCTGTGGAATCACCTATACCTTCATCTTCGTGGGCAACGCGAGGACACCGTGTTCACATCGGGCGCATCAACCCAGTAGAGTAGTCAATTATTATGACACGATACTTATACTACTAGTATATCAATAATTGCCCGAAGAGCGAACCTATCTGGCTTCAGCCCGATGGCATATGCCCCTATTCATGATGCTGATAACTCAAATTGGTGAAATTTTCGTTCTTGAATAATAGTATAATAGATCGTGCGTGCTCGCACAGTCTGATTCACACGAAGGGTTTGCGTCTTAGCGCCTTGGTCTTGGTTAGCTATTCTTTAAATCTTTCTTACGGCCTTAAGTTCAGCAGGCCCACATACTTAGCACCGATAGCACCAGCTGAACCACCAAGAGAGCAAGAAAGAGGCCACAATCGGGTAGCTAATTACTCTCAGAACAGAGAACTCTATCCTTAAGTTTGTATTGGTTCGAGTTCGAGGTCGAGTTCCTATTATGTCTTTTGGCGGCTTTAAGAACCTTACAATGCGCACTTCATTTTATAGATATTTAAACTAAATTCCAGGTCCTTGTCCAATTTCTTTCACCTGCATCAAGGTGAATTTATGTGCATTTTCGAGCATCCTCCACGCGGCCTTCATATCGGTTTAATGCGTAATACGTCTGTCAGTACGTAGCAAGATTTTGAGCTTGGCGGGTGAGCTCTGCCTTCCGTCTTTTGGTCTGTCAATTATCTATGATTCATATTGAATCCCTGTGCGATCTCGAAAGGAATATCGAATGATTCATTGGTTCTGAGAGGGACAGCTCAGCAGGGCAAAGGAGAAATGTACGAGAATGTAGTCATAGCTTTAAGGGCAGTCAGCCCACTTAGGATTGCACCGAAGTTTTCGTACCTATTTTTGGTTTATTGCGAACTGCTCTATAGCCCTTTCTATTGTACTTGCAAACCTAACGAAAAAGTAAATACGTGCAGATCATTTAAGTGGTGTGTGATGTGAACCCTTGAGTCTCCTCCAGTGCCACTCCATATCGTTCGTAAGCTTGCTTTTTAGGTTACAGCAACTCGAACTCGAACTAATACAAACCCAAATGGCACAGAAGCCAATGCTACGGGCAGAAGTGGGAATGCGTGTGTGTTGCGCAAACAAAGCAAGTGCAGAATGATTCAGAAGGGAGAGGGGCATTGGTCAAATTCCTTGGCAAATTTATAAAAAGCGAAGTATTTGTGGGTGTTCCGCACTTCGCAGAACGATAAAGAGGAAAGCGCGCGAGCAAAGAAGCTCGTGACATGCGGAACCCTAGGTTCACTCGACAGAGGTCAAAGTTTGCTTTTCAGTGCGTAAGGTGCCTATTGCTCTGCCCCTGAGCCATAAGAGGTTTCGACTGGAATAGGAAAGCCCCCCCCCCCCCCTCAAAGATACGAACAGCAACATTCAAGCGGGCCGCTTGTGGCCTAGCGGCCCCACCCTATTATAGAGCCAAAAACATTAATCGTCCAACACATCTACGAATCTTGGAACATAGGTTTACATGAGGAATACTTCATATCAGTGTGAGATAGATGGGTGAGAGTCCAGTTGCAGGTAGTTTCGAGTAATAAGTTGATGTCGCGTTAAGTCTAGTCTAGTCTAGTCTAGTCTAGTCTAGTCTAGTCTAGTCTAGTCTAGTCTAGTCTAGTCTAGTCTAGTCTAGTCTAGTCTAGTCTAGTCCAGTCTAGTCTAGTCTAGTCTAGTCTAGTCTAGTCTAGTCTAGTCTAGTCTAGTCTAGTCTAGTCTAGTCTAGTCTAGTCTAGTCTAGTCTAGTCTAGTCCAGTCTAGTCTAGTCCAGTCTAGTCTAGTCTAGTCTAGTCTAGTCTAATGGTCGCTCAGGTGGACTACTACACTAGTCTAGTTAATACTCTCCCAAAAATAAAGAAAGACAAGTACACAGCAGTCACAGAGGCACATAAGGAATGCACTTGAGCTGCAAATGCGCTAGCGAATTCGCTAGGCATCGTTAAGGGACTGAGCTTCGAAGAATTATGCTCCTCGTTTTAGAAATCGGGTTCCTTCTTGTACTGCAGTCACTGAAGTACTAAAAGTTGTTAAAAGCGCGCTCTGGAGTATCTGTAACTACCTCTTGTACCTGTGCTCTAGCTACAGGCAGTTTCGGGTGTTCAAAGGTTGTCACGTTAAGATACTGAGGCTCATAATTTGAAACTTCTCCTGTTAGAAATCGCATTCCTTCTTGTACTGCGTTAAGAGCGCGAGGGTTGAGGGCATATTTTGCCCTTCCTATCTACTAGCTACCCGGAACTACTTACAGAACCTGTACATAATAGTAGTATCATACGTATCAAAATGTATCAACAGTACTTAGTATCAAAGCATCAGACAGTTGGGTAGCGTGTAGCTTAGAAGCTGCTAGAGCTCTTCAATTCTCTCGCAGCGGTCGCGCTGCTTGCATCTCATAGAAGCAGTGAGGAATTATTCTTTGCTGAGTAGAAGATACAACGTCCACCAACTTGCTAGCTAGCTCTGCCGGTATGGGGCGCTATGAATACGTGCGCGGCCCCGAAGATCAACGAGCTGTCTTTGGGACCTTTGTCATGCTGACCTTCGTCATCGTCTGGATTTCATCATTCGTTGTTCCTTTGGTGTCACTATCATCGTTTGCTGTGAGTCATAAGGCATCCATATATCGGCCCTATGTTGACGCTTTTGGTATAAGGGTTCATGACGAAAAGCCTTGATAGCTTTTTTTATTGTCTTATTGGCACGTGTTTTGTTGGTGGCGGTTGGTTGAACTAGTGCGGGCAATGGCAACTGGGTGGATTTTTGGCAATTACCGTAGGCTTGGCGTATTTGCCTTGGCCTTCGAGTGATGCAGCACGCCGTACTTTGGGCGATGGCTTTTCTGGCTATTTCCGAAACAGCACCCTCTTCTACGAGCAACCTCTTGACCTGACTAAGAAGGTGAGAAGGATCGAAATTCTTGTCATCTATTCGCCTTGTTGATTTTCTTTAAGTATTGACCGTTTGTCCATCATGTCTATGTAAGCAAACACGCTAGTTCGGTGGAATTGGTGCGTAGGAACTTTTGTTTGTCGCCTCTTTCATTCCCCTATGACGATGCAAGGTTTGTTAGGCTAATTCTGCGGAGTTACGCAAATCGTACATGTGTCTGCGTGTGCACTTAGGAGAACAAGGTGCTGATGTGCGTGCACCCCCACGGCATCTTTTGCATGGGGTGGGGCACCCTCTTTTGCCGGCCCGAACTTTCGGGCATGCAGTTTTGTTTCTCGCCCGCTCTCTTCAAGTCCCCTTTCTTTCGTCGCCTCTGCATAACGGTGCGCATCATAACGTACTCTTAGAATTTATCAGTGGCTCCAATGCAGATTTCGATGTATGTTGAATTTCTTGTTGAGAGCAGATTGATGCAAGGAAGGGGTTTTAAGCTCGGTCATTTCACCATTTCACAATTGTTACCAAATTATGTTCTCACATATTCAGGTTGGCGCGCCTCAGCCCGCAGACAAGCGCACTTTTCAGAAGCTTCTCCAACAGGGGCAGCCAGTGGCACTCATTCCCGGAGGTTTCGAGGAAGCGACGGTACGCGTGTGCTATTCTTCGTCTTAGCAGTGCTTTCTGGTCTACATATGCCCTTCAAATAGGATTCACACCTCAATCAAAACAATGACTGCTGCACTCAATCTAAGTCCGTGGGTGTGCTCATGTATGCTAGTTGACGTCTCCGTATGCGCACCGCATTTACGGTAAATCGCGCCAGGGTTACGTGAAGTACGCTTTGCAGGCAGGCTACGCGTTGACGCCCGTGTACTGCTTCGGCGAGAACAAAACCTACAGCAACTTACAGGTAGAGTGCGAACACGAAAGACGTGAAGGCAATGATGCTTAGATTGATCATTGTATGAGTGGGAAAACTTGAATGCTGAAAGTGAACTTGCTGTTATCATAAGTTACCTTCGACTACATTTCTCAAATGCACTCTTGTTAGCCCCTTTTCCCTGTTTTTTCATTCCTATACTGTAGCTAGAATCTTAACCGTTTTCACTTGCCTAATAACCCCCCCCCTTTTTTTTCAAATATATAAGGGCTTTTGGCGCGTTCGCTTCTGGTTGAACGGCCTCGGATTCCCCGCTATTGTGCCCTTTGGCCGCTGGAGCTTCCCATTGCTGCCTCGCCCCGATCAACTTCACATTGTCGTTGGTGCACCTCTTCAGGTAGGCTCCAAACTTTCCCCCTTGCTTTTCTCTATTCCGTTCTTATGCTCCTCTGCGAAGGCACAATGCATATTCTGTTCTTTTTCTGCCCGCTATTGCAGTTGCGACTCCTCGTTCTAATGCGCATGTCAAATCTCTTGTGCACGTGCCACTGTGCTGTATTTGCCTTTTAAGCTGCCGAAAATTCCGAACCCAACTCCTGCCCAAGTAGCAGAGCACCGTGACAAGTACTTGGAAGCTCTTTCAGCTCTTTTCGATGCTCATAAATCCAAATACGGCGCAGCGGATGAAACCCTTGAGATTTGGTAGGAAAGTGGCTATCGGCAAACGAGGGAAATATTTATCTCGTTCCCTACCTCGGCTTATAGCTATTTGGCCCTTACTACGACAAAATTTTCCTGAACACTGAAATCGAAAACCTATTGCTATGACAGCACTGCATATCGATTTAGTTGATCCAAATATGAGGACGAGGGGAGAAGAAAAGAAGGCTGCGAGCTGCAGAGCTGTGAGGCTGATGATGCTGATTACTGGTGATGATTATCTTGTATATTGAGACTTCTTTGGATTATATTAGGATGGTCTCTTCCGAGGCTTCCGAAGTTCCGAACAGAGAGTTCCGGGCAACTAGCAACTGAACTTAACGTGCTCACGTTAGGCCCCACGAAGAAATGCCCGACGTATTTTCTCCAAGATACGGGGCAAATAAGCCGCTACATATTCGCTTTTCTGTTGACATCGCCATAAACACGTCATCACATATATGCTTATATACGGCGTTTGCCATGCACTGGAATGCGCCCTAAAATGATATCCTTTATATTAAATGCAATTTGGTGGTTCGTGGTTCGTGGTTCGTGGTCGTCGTTTTTTATGTACCTACAGTACTACGTACTACAGTACAGAAACTTTTTGAATTTTCTTTCCGACGATTTCGCTCACGCTCTCTCCAGCGGATTGACTTCAAAAATGCCTCGAAGAAGAACTCTCCTCAGACTGACTGCCAAAGAGACGGCGCATGTAAACGCTATAAGCTAGCAAAGCTTTCTGTGGGTGATCGTTAACGAATTTATGAGCAGCATCGTTAGTACTAATGCTGAGGGGAGGCTACTGGAATCAACAGAGGAGAGGAGCAGAATTACGCAATTGATCGTTGTCGCTAGGGAAGAAGTTGAAACACGAAAAATTGGAAGAAACGAAACACGGACTTTTCAGGAATTGTTTCCTGGGTGCGCCCGAGTGCACAAGAAACCGGGAAAAGAGCCCGATATAATTGTTTCGTTTCT
>Ga0307931_1000994_pt1 | contig 18751 bp, 7 predicted proteins | sample OrgLakmetageno47_FD_201816 | JGI IMG/M metagenome (GOLD analysis project Ga0307931, IMG submission 201816) | Saline water microbial communities from Organic Lake, Antarctica - #47 | ecosystem: Environmental > Aquatic > Non-marine Saline and Alkaline > Saline | place: Antarctica: Organic Lake... | reverse complement strand
AGAGAAGAGCTTAGAAACTTTCCTACAGTGTGGAGTGTTGGTGTGCCGTTTCCTACTAAGCCTATCTGAATATTTTATCAAAATATTATATTAGTGACCCCTGCCACGGCGGTAGTGTCAATCTATATCAACCCATACCACCTATAAAAACCATACCCAAAACACCAATAACCCATACCACCCACATTTTCCAATGAAATCCCAATAAAATCATATGAATGCTACGCATCTTAAGATAGGTAGGAAATTATATAGGATTTAGTAGTAGTATGAATAGTGGTATTCTAATGGTATCATTTACATGGTCCGCCGTGACAGCGTCCACGAGGCCGCCCCGAATGAACTTCCCTCAGCATAGGTATCATTCGCAACGAAAAATCTTCCTTCTCTTGTTACACCCTTCAATCCATGGAACGAATATGCGGCCGTGCATAATTCGCTCCCTCCTGCGCACATCCGTGTGCGCAACTTCCCTGTCTTTCCCAAGATCCTCACGTGTTCGTTTAGGAATCGAATGGATTGAAAATTTGACCACATTTCAACCATCAAACGCAACGTTACAATCTACCACTTCTATAACACCATCGCAGGGTGCGTAACTACGAGCCCATACCTGTTGATCTGGAGATACTGGGAAGTGACCAAGTATCGCTAACGAGACTGGGAATGAGGGTTCCTGTTGTTAGCGATGCGTTGCTCTTACCTCGTTAGCGATACTTGGTCACTTCCCAGTATCTCCAGATCAACAGGTATGGGCTCGTAGTTACGCACCCTGCGATGGTGTTATAGAAGTGGTAGATTGTAGATTGTAACGTTGCGTTTGATGGTTGAAATCCTTTATCTTAAATGGAATTTCGACCGTGGTTCGTTCGTTCGTGGTCGTCGTTTTTTATGTACCTATACAGTACTGTACTGTACAGTATGAAAAGATTTTTCTCCGAAATTGTTCCGACAGACGACTCCTTCTCCTTCATTTTGATTTTCAAAAAAAAAATGCCTCGAACATGCCTCGAAAGAGAGCACCTGAGGCCGTTCAACACGATAGCACGCGTAATCAGCAAGGGCGATCTGACAAGTCGGTTCAGGATCGTGAACGTACTAACAAGCGTCGCCGAGAGCGCTATGCACAGCGCACCTTAGAAGAGCGCGAGAATGACAATGCGCGTCGACGCAAGAAGCGCGCCGGGCAGCCTGAGGAAGGTCGCGCACAAGTTAACGAACAACGCCGACAGCAATACGCGCAGGAAAGCGCTCTTCAAACACCACAGGAGCGAGAGCAAAACAATGCGCAACGCCGACAGCAATACGCGCAGGAAAGCGCTCTTCAAACACCACAGGAGCGAGAGCAAACCAACGCGCAACGCCGACAGCAGTACGCACAGGAAAGCGCCCTCCAAACACCAGAGGAGCGAGAGCAAACCAACGCGCAACGCCGCGAATTAAGAACCGAGCTGGACGCCGAAGAACGCGAAAGGATAAATGCTCAGCGCCGGGAGCATGGTGCTCAGGAGCGTGCTGAACAAACACCAGTCGAACAAGAGCAGAACAATGCGCGGCACCGAGAGACCTATGCGGAGAGAAGAGCACGAAACCTTGGAAAAACTCGCAACAACTTCATTCGAGAACCTGAAGCCTCCCTGGATGACATCAAACTTCACTCTGTGGGGGAATTGTGCCTTACGTGCCGCAAATGTGATGCTCGGCTCTTCAAGGGTGAAAGGACTGCTCCAGGCAACACTTTTTCTTTCTGCTGCGCCCAGGGTCAGGTGCAAATTCCGCGCACACCACGACCACCATGGCCACTCGATGACTACCTGACCGAGCAAACCCCGGCTGCGAAACATTTCCGTGGAAACACTCGACAGTTCAACAACGCTTTATCGATGGCGTCCACTGGAGCAAAAGTAAGTGACCGAATTGCGAGCGGGGTGCAGTCTTTCACGGTTTGTGGTAAAGTGCACCACCGCATGGGCCCTTTACTCCCTGAACAAGGTGCAAGGCCTGCGTTTGCTCAACTTTACATCCTGGACCCAAATGCTACGCCAGCACAATGGTTTCGTGTCCATTTTCGAACGAGCAGTGCAAACGTCAAACCAAGAGAACAAACCGGAGTTAAAATTGGTGCGAAATGCAGACATGACGACCGTGCCCGATTCACGACGGTAGTAAAGACTTGCTGTACATGTGCAGAAAACAAAAACACAAGGCGGACCACGGGCACAAGAAGGGACATGCACCACGGGCACGAGAAGGGCACCTATCCACGGGCATCTCAAGGCCGCGCACTGAGGTGCTAAGAACGCAGCAAACACATTGCTCCGAATCCGCGCATCGCGCGGGCACCTGAACTTGTTTTTTCGATTTGAAAAGCGGGTTCGATTGTTCGTTGAATTCCTCTTTGAAATACAGGGGGGCTACTGTTTCGACGAACCTTCCTTCTGTTCGACGTTCAACAGCCCTGTTTTCTCGTTCCTCGTTTCCTCGTAAGTATGTATGGTGAGGTAACCGTCAAATGTCAAACGAGGAGCAGGTCTACTGAGGTGTAAGGTGATAAGCTCTTGCGGCTGAAGAGCGAGTAGCCGCTACCATCCTTTTAGAAAGTACTTCTAGCACATCTGTTATCGGAGCCAATAGTGATCTCATAGCTTACGCTAGTTCCTCTGCCTGATGAACACGATAACAGGATATACTTTTTAATTTTAGAGCCCACTAAGAAATACGAACCACTATTCTCATGATTTGTATGTGGCGAAGATGTATTTGGGCAGTGGTGGCTTGTTCTCTTGCCGGTGCAGCACGCGACTTACCTGAGGCGCCTACTGTAGATGCTGTGGATGCAGCGCTGCATTTGCTCATAGGCCACGCTGAGTTGCTGCAAATCTACGCATGCGAGGGGTGCTGCGTAGGCTTGCCGCTCGAGGTGGAACCACCCAAGGCATGGCGCGCTTGGCGCAATGCTTCGGAGCACAAAATGGCCCGCGTGCTCAAAGTAGGAGCGCTCAAAGCGCAAAGCCCGTGGGAGCCTGGCCAGCGGGCTTTGGCACTAGGCGTATGCTTGTTGCGCCATTGTGGCGCGTCTGCCGCTGGATTGCGCCGATGTAACCTTGACAGGCAGCGCTCGCTAGCTTTACGGCTGCGCCTGTCGTGGGCCCTGCTCACACGAGGCGAGCGCGCTGATTTAAGCACTTCACTGCTGCAGGACGCACTTGCATTGTCGCAGACGGCGACTGAACGACGCGCATGCTACGAACATTTGGCGATGGCGAGTTTGCGCGTGGGCGACTTAGAGAAGGCAGCTGTGAACCTCAAGACAGCCTTAGACGTGTTAGGTGACGAAGTTTCTGAAGCTACGCAGGCGGCTAGCCGTAAGGCACAGGCTCAAACGGTCAGTCGCAACTGGAGGGACTATGTCGTTTCGCTTTGGCGTGAAACCACTGGTTATAGCTCCACCGATTCAGGTGGGGAAGAGGACGTTACCGACAGAGAATCTAGCCGAGTGCTTCGATCCGTGCAAGCGCTGCTCGAGTGGCGCCTCGCGTCAGTGCTGCTGGTGGCAGGTCGAGAAGCGGAAGCCTTCCACTACTTTCGTGGCGTTGTGAGGGAGCTCGACAGCAGCGTGGGCTACGTATTGCAACTGGCCCGGGACAAAGCGCCGATTTCGCCGCCAGCTGGAGTGAAATCAAGTAAAAGCGCAACTACAGCTGCTCGTGCGGCTGCTCGAGTCGAGTCAAAAGCTCAGTCAAAGGCGCAGGCGGCGGCGGAGGCTGCAGAGAGCGAGGCCTCGTCACCTGTGGACCCTCAATGGATTATTTGGCACGCGCTTCGTGTCGCTGATTTTCCACCCTATTTACCCGTGCCTGGCGACCAGCTCACTGCAGCCCTAAGTGCTGAGCCCCTGTTAGATGTGGAGCTCCGTGGTCTGTCCCGCTACCTCGCCGCGCACCGCTACCTGGATGCCGAATCCCGCCACCAGCTGGGGCGGTCCTTGCACAAGCGTGGATTGGCTGACACCGCGCCTCGGCACTTGGCTATGGGGGCGCTGCCTTGGGAGCGCGGCAGCGCTAGTATCAGCAGCGGCAGCAGTGGTGGTGCTAGCGGCATCTTTGGCAGCAGTAGCGGAGGTGGCAGTGGGCTCGGTGGTGGTAGTGGCAGCATCAACAGTGGAGGAGCTTTTTCGCGAGCCCTTGGGCGCGCATTAGTGCTGCCGCTGGTGCCTTCGTCTGCGCGAGCGTTGGCCGTGGCCATGGGAGCGCTTGAAGATGATCTCGCTGCACTCTTGCTTGGACTTGCCAGGGATAAGGTTGATGCTACTCCTGCCAGTACTCATCATGTTAGAAGTGAGAATGGGGGTAAGGTGATCTCTAGCCCCGCTGGTAGCGCTCGCTCCTCGAGTCGGGTAACACCTCAATACTCCAGTGGAAACACTGGTAGAAGCAGTGTTAGCAGCACGGGTGACAGTACTAGCAGTGCGCCAGTGCTATGCGGTGGGCAGCCTTTGAGCGAAGCTCTGGCAGCGGGCGGTGGCCTGACGTCAGCCCTGGAATTATGGCCGCTCGAGCACTGGGCGGCGCACGCTGACGACCTTGAGTCCCTCGATGCGACTACTCACGGCCTGGTGGACTCTGGCAGCGGGCAGCGAAGGCACTCGCCGGCGTTGCGCCCACCCCTCCCTGCGCTCCTCGCGGCGTTGCTTCGCCGCGCCTGCCCTCCTCTCGTGCAGCCGCCACCGCCGCCTCCGCGCCCGCCTCCCGGCCCACCCCAGCTTCCTCCCCCGGCGCCGCTGGTCACTAACAATATCCATCCCGCCGTTGCACGTGAGGTCTCTGGTCGCAATTCTGGCCGGAACCGGCGAAACCGCAACGTTGGAAAGAGCGACACCAGTAGGAGTGGTAGTGGTGGCACTAGCGTTGGCAGCAGCGGTGGTGGTGGTCGCAGCGCCAATACTGTGAGTACAGCGCCGCCACCGCCACCTCTAGTGGTTGGCGTCGTAGCTAGCCGTTTGCGGAACGGCCCAGCTGCTCGGCTTACAGCTGGATGGCTGCGGTCGCTCTCGACTGCCAAAGGCTTCCGTCACGCAGGCAGTACCACTGCTCCTCCTTCGGATACTTCTTCTTCATCCTCTTCGCGCCCTGTGCGCACACTGGCCATGTGTTTCCCGACAGCGGTTGACAGCTGGACGCGGCTGTTGCTACCCCATTTCGACGGCTCCGTGAATTTGGTCGCGTCGCTACCGGAATCCGTGCGCCGTATCGCCGCGGTTCGACCCGACGTTTTGCTCTTCGTGGACTTACCCTTGGATTGGCGCTGCTTAGCCCTCGCGCACCACCGCCTCGCCAACACGCAGGTGGCGTTCTGGGGCTCCACCACTTCCACGCACTTGCCGTCGATGGACTACTTCGTCCTGCCTCCAGGCGCTGCGCCTCCCCTCCTCGTGGATGACGCCATCAGCGCCTCTGATGATGACAGCAAGGACAACAGCGGCCATCCTAGCAGCAGCAGCAGCAGCGCCACTTTTACCACCATTGACAAAGTGGGTACAGATGTGGCAGAGTCAGCAACGACAACAGCTACGCACATGCCTAAAATGCCACCTCCACACACGAACGAGCTCTTAACCAATGGCTGGCCGGTGGGCGCTGATTTAGGGGCATCTCTTCTCGAGGGCGGCAGCGGGGCGGGCGGCTATCTCATGTCCAACCGACGCTGGTCGGAACAGCCGGTGCTTCTTCGGGGCGGAGGCTCCTTTCGAGACCCCTTAGCCGCTGCTGGCCTCTTGAACAACCGGTCGGCTGGTTTCACGGGATCTTCTTCAAGCAGTGGAAGTGCGAGAGCTCGGGGTAGGCGAAGTAACCGTAGCGGTGGTAGTACTGTTGACCGTTACAGCTGGGTAGTGCCGTGGGTGGAGCTGCAACAGCGGTTTCTCTTACCAGACGAAGATGCTGAAGCCGCTGCCTTCCAAGAAGACGACGACGATGGAGACAGCGAGAACGAAGACGAAGAAAGTAGTTATAGTGGTAGTCAAAGTCATGCTTGGGAAGAGACAGAAGGAAGTCAAAGTGAAGATGTAGGGGCCAGCAGCCACAGTAAAGAAGCTTCGCAGCCAAGAAGAAAAGGCAGTGGGCACACGGTACCAGCCTACCTAGTGCTCCCGTTGCGCACGCACCAGTGGCACCCCGATTTGGATGCGCCGGTTGCCTCCCTGCTTGAAGCGGGCGCCACTCTGGTGGTGGTAGCGGAATGGACGCTCGTCGACACGGGCTCGGGTTCCAGCACCGACGGCGACGACAGCACTTTAACGCGGCACGACATTCACCAGGCCGCTGCTCCTGCTGCGTGGGAGCGCCAACTCCGGGCGCGCGTCGGGCGGAAACTCCCCACCAAAAAGCGACGAGCGCTCCTGGCGCGGCTGCACTGGTTGCCCCCTTTAGCGGCCCCAGACTACTTGAGCGTGCTCTATCATGCGCGCGGTGCCCTCGACCCGTTTCCGGTGGCGAATCCCGTGGGTTCCCTCGATGCCTTTGCGGTGGGAACCCCTGTGCTGTCGGCGCCCCCGCTGCAGCGCCTCGGATTCCAACTGGGAGGTGCCCTGTGGCATGGTTTGCTCGCGCATTGCCCCGCTGAAAGCCTGGGGCGCGCTCTATCGGACGCTGAGGTCAAATGGCCCATGGGCGGTGACGTCACAGAGGATGGGGATGGTCAAGAGGACGCAGCCCTTTCCAAAGCTTGCATTGCCGAGGCAGCCGCTGCTGCCTCGGCGGCAGAGCCCGTGAGCTACGATGTTGACGGTACGGCGCCTCCAGTGAGCCTCGACGTGAGCCATGTCTCTAGCAGCAGCAATGATGTTCATCCTGGCGGTGCGTGCGGCCATTCGCATGTCAGTGGCCGTGGACCGGCTTTGCTCGAGCGCTACGACGGTTTATTGCCGCCTGTGGCCGGGAGTGTGGCCGAGCTGGTGCGCGCAGGCCTTGAAGTGGGGGACCCGCACGATCCGAGGCTTGCAAACCACTTGCGAGCCGCAGTGAATGCATGCCGCGGGAGCCTGTTTGGCGATGACCAGAGCTATGCCGCAGACTTGAGGCGATTCCTTGTGGCTGCAGCCAGAAGTGCGGCTGCTTCGGGTGAGCTTTATACTGTGGGCCCGGGCGGCTCTGTGCCTAATGTACCGCCCGCTTAAAAAAAAGCAAAGAGAGGCCATTGAATAAAAAGAATTCCCCTGTTCATGTAAGAACGCGGCACTTGGCGCTCATCAAAACACAAAATGCTGGCCTTTTGACCTCCAGGCTTCGAGTCCCCTTTCGCCTTTTAGCTCTTATGACTACGGTATTGCTATGTACTATAGTCCATATAACTTTTGACTTATAGGAGCTAGGGGCTTTTAGCTGTAAAGATATGAAATTAGCGCACTCTGGCTCTCCTATCTCCCATGGCTAAAGCCCATCAACAGCAGCCTTAGTTGAATATTACAGCCGTGGCTGGTGTGTGGCTCTTTTCTGTTATGTTACGGCCGCTCATAAATTGCTATTAGCAGGCGCAGCAGCAGACCAGAGGGCCAGAGCACAAAGACAAAGCGCCAAGAAAAGTCTATTTACGGGAATATATTGCTGCACGCGCAGATCGCCTGGAAACCTTTCTATAGCGCATTCCATGCATCACAGGTCCTCACTTCCCAGCAGCAATTTCCGCTACCAGGGCAGCCGGTGTCAGCGCACCCGACGAGAGGCCTGCCTTGGCGTCGTTGCCATCGCCCAGACGTTTGGCCAGTAAGCGCGTCAGCTCCTTGAATTTGCCTCTGTCTCCGCGTTCGCTGCCGCCGGATGCCTCAAAGAGGGCACTTTCCACCGCGCTCACTTGAGCTTCCGGCACTTCCTTCATCCGCATTGCCGCCTTCACTTTCTCACGCAATTTGGCATCGATGCCCTTTTCATTGGCAGCTGGCGCTTCTGGGGCCTTGCTAGGCTTCACTGGCTGGCTAGGCTCCGGCTGCACGACAGCTGGAGTGGGTGCAGCCACCACCGTGGCAGGAGCAGTGGTTGAAGACATTGGATCTGCCGCTGCCTTACTTTCGGAAACCGCGGACTCTGGCTTCTCTGGTGCTTGATGAGGCACTGGCTCAGATTTTGGTGCAGCCGCTGGAGGAGCACTAGCTTCATTGTCTGCTGCTGCTGCATTTGGCTTTGATTCAGGTTCGGATGCAGGTGCTGGCGCTGGCCTCGATGCTGTCTCTTTACTTCCCTCTGATGCTTGCGTCGCGGGATTAGGGACAGCTGTCGCCGCTGTCGAAGCGCTCTTGCCGAGGGCCGCCCATTTGTCAAAAATGGCACCTGCCTGCTGCTGGACCTTGGCCGAAGGGTGCTTTTTCTTCAACGCCTTGACCAACTTGATAGGGGCCTCGGGTAGGAGGGATGCAGTCATGTCAAACTTCCAGAGGCCTTTCAGTGCCTTGGTGACAGCTGCTTGAGCAGCCTCTGAAGTATCAGGGCTGGTCACGGCTGATTCGACGGCTGATGGGTCAGCGCTGGCTGCACCTAGCGACGTTGCCAAGTCCTTCGCCATGGCTTTGAGCGACTCGCGAGGGCTAGCAGGCGTGGCTGCAGGCTGCGATGGAAGCTTCTTCGCAGCACTGGCCTTGCCATTTTGAACTTGTGCGCCTGCGTCATCGGGCCGAGGTCGCTTCTTCTTCGCGGCGTCTTTCACTTTCTTCTCAGCGGCAGCGGCTTTCTTCTTCGCTTTCGCGGCCGCTTGCGCATCGTAATCGTCGTCGCCGTCACTCGCCACTTCACTTTCCTCTTCGCTTTCTTCGTCCTCGGGGTCGCTCGGCATTTCCGCGAGGGCTTTGAACGGCGCCATGCTCGCAAACTGGCGCTGTTCTGAGGCCACGGCTTCCGAAGCTGCCAGAGCCAACTCTTCTTCTGCAGCTATTTCTTCTTCGGTGGCACCCAACCACCCATTGCTGCTGCCACCACCACCATTGCTCGTTTTACTTTCCACCTTGGCTTTTTTGTTTGTGGTCGATTTAACGGGGGCCTTGGATGATGGGCGTTTCTTCGACTTCTTGTCCTTCGGTTTGTTGCTAGCCCTGGCCGCGGCTCTCTCAGCTCGCCGTGCTTCCCTTTCAGCAGCGCGCTCTTCGTCGACTAGCCACCCAGCGCGGTCCCACTTGTTGTCCAGGCGGCTCTCGCTACTCGCCAATTCAACCGCTTCGTCGAAGTGCGCCTTGGCCTTGGGGCCTAAGGGTTTGCCGCGCTGCGTCGGAGCTAGCCGGTCTGCGGGTAGGTTGGCAGGGTCAAAGGGCTCGCACGCCGCAAAAGGCACGTACTGCCAAGGAGTGCTCCCCCCGGCATAAAAGTACACCAGATACTTTGCCTTGCAAAATTTGAGCGCGTCCTTCTTGAGCTTCCCCGACACGTTCATAGGGTGGTAAATGAGGCTCGGCCACCATGGCTCTTGCGGGGCCTTGGCCCACACCACTTCCATCACTCGCGCCTTCACCTCGGCAGGCAGCGCGTTCCACTGCGGCGTTGTGTAGTCGCCTTCGTCTGTAAACTCGTCTTCGTCCTCTTCACTGTCTGCATCGTCCTCACCTTCTTCCTCTTCGCTGTTCTCTTCGAATTCTTCGGCCTCCCCATTTTGGTCCTCAAAGTCCGCACCACGTTTGACGGATCCCTTTTGAGAAGGTGCCTTAACAGGCGACTCGGTAGTAATTGACTCCATTACTCCAGTGATGGCTGCGGTAATCTCAGCCTTGTATTTCGACCAGTCGATGCCCGTTGCCTGTAACATCAACAGATTTTCCAGACGACGAGAGGGTTAAGAGCTGGAATAAGCGCGGAGTCAAAGAGTACAATACAGGCAACCATCGTGCAAAGCATTGGAAACGATGAGGAATGCGCAATTGGAAGTATTATACCAACCTTAATGAAGGGTTTGACGCTTTTCATAGTAATACTCAGCAGTTCCGACTTCTGCCAATGTCCATCGTGCAGTAACACCTGCAAGGTTATTAGAAAACATTACGTTCAGCTGGTATGAGTACATGGAAGCATCGCAGCCTCCTCGTCGGATACATCAAATAATGCGCATCACCTTGCGGACTCGCGCTGTGATCACTTCAGTCGTTAGGTCCGGCACATCGTCCGCCATTTTTTGTATTCGTAGACGGATATACTGTACTTTTTTCCTTTCTGAAACCACCAATCAACAATCATCAACTAACTGTTTTGTCATGCAAACAATCGTGCACCCGACAACATCCCCCCCCAACTCCCTATCGTCCGTACACCTACGTCGACGTAGGTTTACGAACGATAGGGAGTGCGTGCCCCCTACGTGCCCCCCCTACTACCTACCCTGAAAACAGAGGTGCAGCGGCGTGCAGCCTACTTTTGCACTGTGCCGAGTGCCGAGCCGACGAGGGTACGTAGCTTCTTCTTGGGCACGGCGCGGCCTTGGTAGCTAACATGGCCTACGACCCGAACAGTAGGCGCGGTGCAAGCGAAGGACGCGCACTAAGAAATGTTGAGCAGCTACTAGATGAGCATCGTCAGAGTATCATCGAGGTACATACTATCGTTGGCAAGACAAAAAATTGAGTTTTAATACAAACTCATTTCTTAGATTTGTTTCTGGAACACCGTATTCACCGTGGCCGCGCTTAGCATACTCCGTTTAAATTGGTCTGATTTCCCGTTGTAGGCGAATCTTTTGAGTGATGCGCTCGCGCAGCAAGTAACAGTTGTGCGCGGCCAAGCGGAGAAATCGGGCCAGAAGTCATCCCCGACGCTAGACGCGCAGCAGAAGCTCAGCCACCCCAATATCAACCGAGCAAGAAGTGGTAGCAGTGGCAGCAGCGGTAGCAGAGTTAGCGGCAGGGGTCAGTCTATGCCGCGCACGACTCAGAGTATCGATCGACCCGCAACTGCCAGGCCGAGCTTAGGGTTGAATGCTGCCGCCCGGAAAGGGCCGACGTCGGTGAGTGGCTACACGCCCCCTTATGGTGCTTCCCCGAATCAAAGGCCGAGCAGCGGCGGCCGTGCACAACCTTCGACGAAGGCAGCGTCACCGCGTATGCCCAAAGTCGCCAACAGGTAAACTGGTTTTGCTTCGTGGTCGTTCTTTGAAGGGACTGCTCTCCTTTCTCAAGGTAGTTATTTGTGGGTCCGTGCTTCTCATCTTCACCGCACGCAACCCAGACTTCCTACAATCTGTAGTCTCATTCCTTATCTTTTCGTTCAAATGCATGCGATTCGCTCGCAGCTTCTGAGCTCATCATCTTTCTCTGCTCCTGTGCGCATGCGCATTTGCCTAGGCCGGTCGCCCTAAACAGGACTTCGGGAGGGCCGCAGTCAAGGCCCAACGCACCCCGGTTCGCGGACTTCTTGGCCGCGAAAGAGTTGATGAAAGACGGGCTGATGCGGCTCGGGTGGCAACCCGGTGTTGCGGGGAGCCCCCCACCTCGGGACACTGAAATCTTCAAGCTTATGGACATCAAGGGCGACGGCGTAATCGACCCGCAAGAGCTCAAGATTGGCCTCACGAGGCTGCGCAAAGGCTGGGTCGAGTCTGAAGAGCTCAAACGCGTGCTGTCTGCGTACGACACCAACGGCGATGGGGTGCTACAGCCCAGCGAGTTCAGCGCCTTCGTGCGCGGCTTGGACTTCGAAGAGCGCGCTGCGCGGCATGTGGTGGACCCACTGGAGAAGGAGTTGCTGCAATTAGCCGACGATCCTTTGCACTTGCCAGCAGCTTCCGACCAAAACCATGGCACTGGGAATGCGCTGCGGCACGACAAAACCAGCTCATTGTCAGTGCTAGAGCAGCCGGATGGCGCCCAACCCAATCGCAGCTCTGTTCCAATCCCGAAGTGCACGGCTGGTGCAGGTGGCGCCCCTGCCCCGGGCCGAAGTAGCAACGGAGGACCTGGTGCGCGTGCGAGTGGGCCGGGAAAAGCGCCGGAACCCAAATTGTCGAGGCTGCAGAGCGCAGCAGCTGGCGCAAGTTTAAAGACCTTGGCTTCCCGCCCGTCTGTGGCCCGTCGCAGCAATTCACGCTTGTCGGACGAGCCGCCCGAAGAGGAGGTGAAAGGAGGGGAGATTGCGTACGGGGTACAGCGCGAGGCGTGGAACGCGGCTGTTCAACAATTCGCGCTGCAGGAACCGTCACGCAGCGGCAGCAACGGCAGCAGCGGCTACGGGAGCAGCGGCAACCGGGGCAGGAGCAGCCCGAACCGCACGGCGATGGTGACCTCGAACTTGGAAGCCATGCTTCACGCCACGGGTTGCGGATTGCGCACGGACGAGCGGTTCCTTGGGCTCCTCGAACTGAAGCTGGACCCGTCGCACCGCGGCGTGATTCAATTCGCTGACCTGAAGAAATGGTTGCAGTCGACCATGGCGCTGATTGGGGCGGTGGCGGAAGCCAGCAGCGGTGCCTCGACGCCTCGCGCCTTTGCACCGGGCCCCGAGAGCCGAGCGCAAATGCAAATGGACGCAGTCGCTGCCGCCAACGCGGCGGTGCCCTCGCTGGATCATCCGGCGCTCGACGCCGCGATTTTGGCCTTGGCGCGGCTTCGGATGCACGCGCCCCCGCGCACTCCCCTGCACGCGGACTTGACCTCGGTGCTGCGGTCCCGGGGCTACTTGCCGACGGCCGGGCCGGTGCTGGTGGGACCCGACGTGGCGCGGGTGCTGGCGCGCTACGACGACCGAGGCGGCGGATTTGTCGCGGCGGGATCCCTGCGTCAGGTAATAATGTAGTTGCTCTTATGTTTGTGGTAAAGGAAATTTTAAGCCTTCTTGGTGCAAACGTCTTTTCCTTTCATTTGTTTCCTAATAACTGATCAATACCTGTATCATGTTTGCCTTCCGATGGCAACAACAGCTGCTCGACGACCTCGACTTTTACTTCCCGGGTGAGCCTGGTAGTACCGTGGAGCGTGCAGCGCAACTGGCCTTCCAGGCAAAGCTTGACTTCTTTGGGGAAAACCGCGCGGGCGTGAGCACTGCGGCGTTGCATGTGTGGTGGGCCGATTTGGAAGTGGTGGTGGGGGCTCTGGACGCTGCCCTCTCGACTCTCGCCACCGCCACCGACGACGCCATGGCCCTTGCTCCAGGCAATCGCGTCAGTGGCAGTGGGGGTGCGGTGCTGAACGCTGCGTCGGAGCTGGTGGCCGCGGTGGCGCGTGCCAATGCGACCTGCGCCCCACTGGGCCATCGGATGCTCGACGAAGCGCTCGCAGCGCTGCACCGCCAACACGTGCTCGGCCACGAAGGCTATCAACCCCTTTTGCCTCTCCTCGCGACCGAGAGCGGCCACTCGGAGGGGCCTTTACCGCTGCCCTTCGACGCGGACGCCTGTGACGTCATTCAGCCGCAAACCCCTGCGCTTTTGAGCTTGGCGTGCCTGGGTGGTCTCCTAGCGTGCCAGGAAATTGTAGCTCTTCATTTCGGGAGCCACAAGCCCACGGCTCGCCTCGATGCGAGGAGCTTGCCGCAGCTGCTCCATGACGTAGGTTTACGCGCACCGCAGAAAGCCGAGCAGCTGGAGGCTCTGGCGTCGCGGCTCAGCACTGAGGGCGAGGACGGCAGCATGGTCCTGGAAGCTGGGCCAGTAGCACACGGATTCACGGGCGCAAGGCTCAAGCTAGAGCGACTTCAAGCTGCTTTGCTATACGCGACTGGCAGTGTGGCTACATTCACTTCCAGCCAAAGCTCCGGCAATAATGGCGAAGCTTCTTTCTCGGCGGCGTTGATCGACGACGATTGCGCAGAGAGGCTGGAGTCAGCGCTCGATGCGGCGCTGGTGCCTATACCTGTCCCCGTCAACTCGCACCCACTGGTGGTGGAAGCGCGGCGTGTGCTCGCTGACCGACGAAAAATGGCCGCCTTCGGGAGTTTCTCCACTGAGCAGCCTGGACCGAACCAGCCCCAAGTGGGCAATTATTCCTCTTCAACTTCAACGAGCACCTCCAATGCGACTGCAGCGAGTGGTGCTTTCAACAGTGGTGTTGGCGGTTCGACCACAGATGGAGTTGTAGCCGATGATTCAAACTGGCACCTAATTGAATCCACGTCTGACCGTTCCAACGTTTACTGGTACAACGAACTGACCGGTGAAAGCCGCTGGGACACGCCAGAGCGCATTCGCGCTAAAATCGTTGCAGACTGTCTTCCTGAACCCGGTATTTCTGAGTCTGGCCAACAAGACGAGATGACGGAAGCATCCTCAGCGGAGTTCTTGACGTCAGCAGGAGCAGCAGTGAGCCATTTCCGTGAAATGGTTAGCAAACTTCAAGCGACAGTCGGCGTGCTGCCTGCAGGATCGCAGCATGCCCAACTTCTGTAAGTACTCCTCTAGCATATATACTTAGATCACACTCGTGTTACTGAAGTCTGCCCGCGTAATTTTTCGTACTGACCAATGCAGTCAGATTGACTTGACATCGAAATTATACTCCTACTTCCTTCCAGGGCTATGATGGGTCAAGTTGAAGGGCGTCTCCAGAAGGTCGAGGCTGCCCGAATGGGCGTGCAGTCTGCTCACACTAGCATAGGGGGTTCAGCCCCACGAGAGAACGCACCCATGGTAACGCATGCTAAAAGCAACTCTCCAAGGCAAGGGTCTCTTCGCACGTACCGAAAAACAACAAGTGGCAATCTGTCGGAAAATGAGATTCCTGACATGTCTTCTCCTAAAGTGCCAAAGAGCGCCGCACCGAAGTTCTTTTCGGCGAACCCCTCGCCAACAGATAATGCACCGATTGTTGCAAACGCTTCATCTCAGAAGTCTCTCGCTACTCAGTTGTGGTCGACACCAAAATCTGATGTTAGTCAAAGCACCCCTCAAGATGGTGGTAGAGAGGAATTCTACAAATCAGAAGCGGAGACGGCCTGGGACATCATTTTTGATTATTTGATTGACCCAACACTCTTTGCTGGAATCGAAGATTTGTTTCGCGCACTTGACCGAAAGGGCAATGGGCGGCTCGATCACTACGACTTGGAGCAAGGCCTATTATCGAGCGGATGCCCGCTGACAAATACCATGGTTACTGAGTTGCGCAAAAACCTTGACAAAAACGGTGACGGGACTGTAGATCTCGACGAGTTCTTGGCAGCAGCTCGTGAAAATAGCGCGCGGCATGCAGCCACGAACGTACTGGTGCAGGAGGCGTGGGACATTTTGAATCGATTCGTCATAAATACAACTGGAATGCGGCAAGACGTGTGCACTCTCTTCAGAAGGACTGGCCAAGAGAATAATGTACTAGCTTTCGACGAGCTTTCGCGCGGCTTGCGGGGGCTAGGTTTGAAGATTAGCAACCCCCAATTGAAAGCCTTGTACCCTGAAATCGACGCCAACAAGGATGGAAAAATCAGCCTTCAAGAATGGGTTACAGCCATCGAAGAGTACCGACAAGCAAGCCCTGAGGAGGATGCACAAACGCTTCTCAATGCATGGGACAGTATTTTAGATGAAACGTTGACATCTGACGGCCTAGCTAGCATCAAGAGTATGTTCAAATTGGCTGACGTTGATGGAGATGGGGGCTTATCTCTACAAGAGCTCGCTCGTGGCCTTCTGTCCTGTGGTATCCGAATGACTCCGCGTCAGCTTCGTTTACTTCAGCGCGATCTTGATGAGAACAAAGATGGCGACATCTCATTTGAAGAGTTCGAAAGCAAAGTGCAACGCTTTCAGGCTGCGTCGCCACTGAATCGGGAAGCAGCTGATGAGGCATGGGACTTGGCAATCAACGTGTTTATGGACCCGAATCGCAACGAAAGTGTCTCCGACATGTTCCGCCGCATGGATAAAGACGGCAACCTGGAGGTTGATATAAGCGAACTCGCCCAAGGTATGGCGTCGCTTGGCGTTCCGCTCACGGCGAGGCAGCTGCGTGGATTCCAAAAGACGCTTGATAGCAACGGCGATGGCAGCATAAGCCATTCAGAGTTTGTGCAGGCGCTGAGACGCGAGCGGGTTAAGTTGGAAGATGCATTGACTGATGCATGGAACAAAGTGATCGAATGTACTATTGGTGATGTCCATGGGAAGGTGCGCGATCTTTTTGACTCCATGGACACGAGTAATGACGGCGTTCTTGATATGACAGAACTCTCAATGGGGCTGCGCTTGATGGGAATATCCTTGTCACCACGTGCTGAGCGTGCTTTCTTGAAGGATGTCGATACAAGTGGCGAGGGTGAGGTTGACTTTGACGAATTTCTCGAAGGTATTCGGAGATATCAGCAAAGCTCGGAAATCGATGAAGATGCTGCTCATGAGGCGTGGCAAGTTCTTTTGAAGTATTTCGCAGGTGATACAGCGAACGCCGAGTTGCACAGTCTCTTCAAGCATTTTGACGAAGACAAAAGCCAAGGCCTCGATTTGGCAGAGCTTGCGCGCGGTCTCCTTGGTATTGGTTTGCACCTCACTTCGAAGCAACTACGTGCGTTGCAAAAGAGCTTAGATAAGAATGGTGACGGAAAGATTACGTTCCAGGAATTTATGCTGTCGATTGAGGACAAACAAGCGAACAAACTTAGTGGTTCGTGGGAGCAGGTTACCTCAACTTCTGATGGAGCGACATATTGGCACAATACAGTAACTGGCGAGACAAGTTGGGATCCTCCGAATATTTTACAGAAATCTGTTCCATCCAAAATGCCTGCAGTAAATCGATCTAATGATGTACATTTGCCGTCGTCACAACCTTTTGCGTACTCAAATTATGAGAAAATCCCAGTTGACTCCGAGGGAGTGTCAGCCTGGGACCATATTCTTGACTTTTTGTTTTATCCAAACCTTTTTGAAGGCATCGAGAATTTATTTCGCGTCCTTGACCGAGATGGTAATGGGCGGCTTGATTATCCTGAATTGGAAAAATATTTTCAAACAAGCGGATTTATGCTGACAGAGAGTATGTCGGCAGGACTGCGCAAAGATCTTGACAAAAACGGTGACGGCACAGTAGATCTGAACGAGCTTATCGCATCCGCACGAGTACACGGATCTCGGCAATCGACAAAGACTGTACTTACTGACGAAGCATGGAGCATTCTCAACAAGTTTGTCGTTGAATCTACCAGGTGGGGAAAGGGCGCAAGAATTCTCTTTAAAGAAATCGATACGAACAATAGCAACGTGTTAGCTTTCGACGATTTTTTGCGTGGCCTACGTCAACTAGGCTTGGCAATCAGCAACGATCACATCAAAGCCCTCTACTTGGACATGGATACCAGCAAAGATGGAAAAATTAGCTTCGCTGAGTGGATTGTGGCTATCGAAGAGCATGATAGAGCCACCTCGGTGGGAGATGCACAAATGTTGCTTAATGCGTGGGATTTTATCATGGATGTTTCACTTGATCCAAATGGTATGGGGAGCATCCAAAAATTATTTCAGGTCGCAGATGTTGATGGAGACGGGAACTTGTCTCTACAAGAGCTCGCTCGAGGTTTCCTGTCCTGTGGTATCGAGATGACTCCGCGCCAACTTCGATTAATTCAGCACGATCTTGATGAGAACAAAGATGGTTCGATATCTTACGATGAGTTTACGAGCAAAGTGCAACGCTTTCAGGCTACGTCGCCACTGAATCGGGAAGCAGCTGATGAGGCATGGGATTTGGCAATCAACGTGTTTATGGACCCGAATCGCAACGAAAGTGTCTCCGACATGTTCCGCCGCATGGATAAAGACGGCAACCTGGAGGTTGACATCGACGAACTCGCCCAAGGTATGGTGTCGCTAGGCGTTCCGCTCACGGCAAGGCAGCTGCGTGGATTCCAAAAGACTCTTGACAGCAACGGCGATGGCAGCATAAGCCATTCAGAGTTTGTGCAGGCACTGCGACTTGAGCGGGTTAAGTTGGAAGATGCATTGACTGATGCGTGGAACAAAGTGATCGAATGTACTATTGGTGACATCAAGGGAAAAGTGCGTAGTCTCTTCGATGCTATGGACACGAGTAACGATGGCGTTCTTGACATGAAGGAACTCTCGATGGGGCTGCGCTTGATTGGAGTTAACTTACCACCTCGTGCTGAACGTGCTTTCTTGAAGGATGTTGATACAAGTGGCGAAGGTGAAATCGATTTCGAAGAATTTCTTGAAGGCGTCCGTAGATTTCAACAAAGCTCGGAGATCGATGAAGATGCTGCTCATGAGGCATGGATTGTTCTGCTAAAATATTTCGCAAATGAAGGATCGAGCACTGAGCTGCGCAGCCTTTTTGTGCGTATGGATGAGAATAGAAATCAAAGCCTCGATTTGGCAGAGCTTGCGCGCGGTCTCCTTGGTATTGGTTTGCACCTCACTTCGAAGCAACTACGTGCGTTGCAAAAGAGCTTAGATAAGAATGGTGACGGAAAGATTACGTTCCAGGAATTTATGCTGTCAATCGAGGACAAACAGGCAATTGTGGCTGCTCGTGCGTGGGAGCAGGTTACCTCAACTTCTGATGGAGCGATGTATTGGCACAACACAATCACTGGAGAGACAAGTTGGGATGCCCCTCCATGAGACGCCCCTCCTTGTATTCACACCATTCAGCCAAGTGGCCATTATTTTGGAGAAAACAGGAGTTCAGCATTTAGGAGGATCCTGAATTGCCATGTCTTTCTGGCTTGCTCACATCCCTAATTTGAAAAATAAGAAACCCACCAAAAACACGACATGCGCATCAGCACATGTTATTTTAGATCTGATCCCAGAGGAGACGAAGAGATAAGAGGTAGAAGTATATCGCCAT
>Ga0307931_1000989_pt1 | contig 18793 bp, 12 predicted proteins | sample OrgLakmetageno47_FD_201816 | JGI IMG/M metagenome (GOLD analysis project Ga0307931, IMG submission 201816) | Saline water microbial communities from Organic Lake, Antarctica - #47 | ecosystem: Environmental > Aquatic > Non-marine Saline and Alkaline > Saline | place: Antarctica: Organic Lake... | reverse complement strand
GGCATTGCCCCTCTGTCCCCTACTGAGTACGTGAATATGGATTTAAAGCACAGTCAGCTGGTGCTCCGGAAGCGCACCCAACGTGCCGAACGTTGCGCTGTGGCAGCAGCTAGAGCGCGGGCCTTCGCGCAGGCTATCGATGTGGCATCACCCGAGGAGTGCCGTCGCTCTAGTCCTTCCATCACTAACGCCGCTGCAATGACCCCTAAACCGAGCAGCAAGTTCACCACAAGTGATACAGTAGGAATTGAGGACAACCTCAAGGCGAGTGCGTCGACTTCTCTGCACCAATTGAAGGGCCGAGAGCCACAGTCTGAAGTGGCCGCAGTCGTAGTCGCTACCCCTAATGATACAGGCCTCAAACGCAAGGTCAGCAAGAAAGCCAAGCGCAAGCTAAAGCTCAAGAACCATCAGCAGCAGGCACCACTGCCCTACACCGCATTTCAAACGCCAGCCACGCGACTGCAGCGTTTGGAGGCGGCGCACGCCGTCAACTTGAAAGTGCATGTGGGGGTGGTGGCTACTCCTGGCGGGGGGCTCATTCCTGCCGCGAAATCCGCTGGGCCTCGTACCGCACAGCCGCCGCGGTCTTCGGCATCTCGTCCATCGTCAGCGTCTCAGTGCTACACGAGAGTTCAAGCGTCCGAGTCAGATGCGCAGCGTGAGCGAGCGCTGGACTTGCGGTGGGCTGCGTGGCTGCTGCGCACCAATCGAATTGAGCCAGCTGCGCAGCTCGGCCACCCCGAAGCCATGGCCACTCTGGCGGAGCGTCTTTTACTGGGCCGTGGACAAGGAAGTCGCGACCGTGGTGTTGATGTTGACAGGCGAAACAGCAGCCCAGCCACGCCAGAGCCCTTGGCAGTGATTCTAGGCCAAGGCTGCAGCGTGAGTGACGACGACGAAGATGGAGGCGAGGCAGACCCAGAAACAGCGGTACACTGGGCTATGAAAGCAGCTGCGGCGGGCGACAAGGGCGGGCAACGGCTGCTGGGGCTCGCTTACCGACATGGTTTAGGGGGGCTCAGCGTGAACTTCAAGTTGGCGAGCGAGCAGTTTGAAGCGGCGAGCTTACAGGGGTGTGGGGCATCGATGGCGCACTTGGCATGGCTGCTCACTGTGGGGAGCCCTACGCTTACCAGCAAGGCATCGTCTGCATGGAGCAGCTTCACCGCACGATTACCCACTACTGTGCGACCGAATCAACACCACCTCCACGACAACGACGGCGACAGTTATCTCGCGCCCAGCCCGCACCGTGCGTTTTGGTGGTATTTGCAGGCAGCCCAGAGCAAGAACACCCGGGCCAAGAGCCGCGCCTCAGCTGCCAAGGCAGTTAGCGAATGCTACGCCAATGGCTTTGGGATTACACGCGATTTAGAAGCCGCAGAACAATGGGCACATAAAGCTCCTGCTGCGTTTTAGTGTTTTTGTTGCTGTCGTCTTCGCGTGGCCGTTCTTCAGACCACCGAGCCCTTGCCCTTGGACAATAAATACACGACGGCCATAGGCAAGCCAACGCGAGGAGCGCGAGGAGCGCAAATGCTACTGCGTTGACCTCTCAATTATTATGTATATATCGCCGTATCGAAGTATCTACCTAATTGCCCTCATTTCTATATGACTATAAAATCATAAATCATGAAGTATGGTATAATGATATGGATAATCGACAATGGAATGGTGCATTGTGCGTAATGAAGTGGCGCATGACAAAGCAAATGACAGCAAGAAGAGAAGTACATACGGTTTTGTGCGGCTGAGGATACTTGACCGAAAGAAGCAGATAAGCAGAAGCCCAATTGGTTCTTAATTTCCTATGCCTGGGCTTGGCACGAATTCACTTTTGAATGCGAGCTCCCCTTGGCCGTCTTGGCCCGCGGCCACTCTGGACAGGAGCCCCATCGCACGCGCATGCGACACGCGCACTTCTCCTTCTGTAGCGTTGTTATGGCTCCTCCCTCCTTGCTCTTCGCCTTTGCCGCTACGCACCCATTCCAGTAACACACTCGGCTGATGCTTGGAGTCTCTTCGAGTACCATAGCTTCCGTACTCCTCTGAGGCGAGTTCTTCCGCCAGCGCGCTGCCAGCCACTGTGCCGGCGTCATCCGCATGTTCCGCAAACCATTCTTCAAGCCGCTCGCCAGCTCCGGGTGAATGCAGGGGCGGCGGCGGAGGCGGCAGTTGTGCTCCAGTATTATGCGCTGTCGAAGGCTTCTCACTGCTGCGGGCATTGTCTTGCTTGCTGTAGCGCTTCTTCCACGCAGGGCTGTTTCCAGGACGACGGCGCACGCGCAAGACACTTGCCGTGCCACCTTCATTGCTCTCAAACGAGGTCCTTCTGGCGTCGTTTTCACTCTTCATGGTGCTATCCTTGGTGCCATCCTTGGCCCTGGTGGCCTCGTCTCTAGCGGTGCTCATCATGGGGACTGCATTGGAGGCACGACTCGCTCGAAGCTGGTGTTGTTTCTCGGCTGTCACCGTTTGCTGCAGATGCGCCAATTCAACAAACAGCTGCCCCAGCACGGACGCTCGTCCATCATTGATGCCGCTGCTGCTACCACCGGTATTGCCGGGGGTCGACGCATCGAATGGTTGGCCACTAGTACTGGTAGCAGTAGGAACATCCGCAGTATTATTGTTCTTGGTGCGCAAATGGGCCATTTCTCCAAGAACCTGCCGCAGTAAACCACCGCCACCTGCAGCGCTCGCATTGACTAGGCTAGCTCCACCAGTGCCTGCAGCACCCACTGTGGTCGTGGCAGCACCACCAAGATTACCACTGCTGCAGCCGTCGCTTGCAGGAGGCAAAGCACTGAGCCTTTCTTCGATTCGCGCCAGCGCCTTTTCCAAGGTGTTCACGTCAAGCGCTCCACTAGGACTTCGTATGGTGCCGTCGCTCCTTGCACCTGCTAGTGGCCCATTTGTAGGTGGTGCAGACCCATTGTTGTTGCTGGTGCTTCCTCGAGAAGGAGCACTTGGTGGTGGTGGGACCCACCCAGGAGTGTAAAATAGAGGCCTTGGCTGAAAGCTGTAAGCTTCTTCGCGCCAAAAAGAAGGCACGGCTGCTGTATCCGAAACCGCAGCCACTGCTGCGTCAGCTCCTTGCGTACTTATAGCAGGCTGAAGTGGAACTGCAGCTGCGGTCATAGTACTTGGCGTTGTTACTGTAGTTGCTGCTGCTGCTGTGGCTGTTGGGACTGGCGCTGCTGTTGTTGGAGCGTTCGCGGCCGCAGAAGGTGCATGGTTCAGGCCTACTAAGCCAGTGGACACGGATGAGACAGCGCCAGTTCCTGTTGCACCACTGCCACTCTGGCGGGCGTTCACGAAGATTGCAGTGTCTGCGCCAGCGAGAGAATGGCGCACGCCCGGCTCCGACCCACTCCCAACGGGTAACCAGCGCGAAGCTTCTTGTGGTTGATGTGGCAGCACTGACGAAGGTGACTGCGAAGAAGGAGCACCTTCAGACTTCCAAGATCCATCTGCCGTCGACGCTAGGGATTCGTTCATGTTCTTGCTTCTGGGTGTTGCCCGTACTACACCATCTTCAGCTTCATGCACTGTGAAAAAAGCTGGGCTGCCGTCGCTGGAATAGGTAAAACCTGGGGTCACAGAATCCACAGGAGTTGCTGCTCCATCACACGCCAGCTCGCCACCTCCACCTTCAGTCGGAAAGCCTCCCGGAGAGCCAGCTCTGGCGAGGGTAGAGTAGCCGCCGCGAGCACTATCGAGGCCCACTCCGGATGCGCGCGTCACCTTCCCCACCGAAAAGAGCGGCCCTTCGCCCAAGGAGAGGGTGCCTGACCCCACCGTTGGAGCACCGCTTTGGCTCCAGGGTGTGCCATTGTGGGGGTGGTGATGGCCGCTGCGCTGGCCTTGCGCACCGGCATCGCCAGTGCCGCTCCCTGCAGCACCTTGATGGTGGCTGCTGCTAGGATCTGGAATGTCGACGGCCAGTGGTGGAGGTGGAGCGATGGTGGGCTCATAAGGCATTGCAGTTCCTTGTCGGGGCTCCGCTCGAGGCGCCGGCACCTCCGTAGGACTTCCAGCTGGTGCCCACTTCTTTTCTTCGACTTCATCGACCACCTCTGGTGTTGCAGCACTAGCTTTGATACTCTTGGCAGTGTTAGCAACTGGACCTTGGTTGCCGAGCACGACAGCTTTAAGGGCTTTGTTAACGGCAGTCAACGAGATGACAATCAAGGCCACGGCTACCGTGCGTCCGGCCCCATCTTTAAGTGCCACAGCGCATTCTTCGCAGCCCCATGAGGCCGAGCCCCTTCCCGCGAGCCGCTGCCAGCCTCCAGCATTGGGTGGGTGAAACGCTTGTGTGGGCACTGCACCTGAGCCTAGGAGGCGACGCTTATGGATCCCAGTGCCGAGCAACGATTGCTCACTGTTGGCTGGTGCTAAGCAGAGCACTTGCATCGGCTGCGCGTGCAAGATACCCGCCAGCGCTGCTGGCTCAGCTTCAAACATGGCCGATTGCCCGCACTGGTAGGTGCAACGTAACCGCTTTCGAGATCGACCTGGGTTTTTACTGGCCCAGGACGCTGCGTGTGGATGAGAGGCCAAGTCTGGCGCCGTCACTAACAAAGGTGGAAAGTCCGCTACGACGAACGCGAAGTCGGGGAGAGTTGGCGGCGGACTGCGGCACGATAAAAGGTCCACAGTGTCGAGAAAAATCTCGAGGCAAAACAAGCAACTCTGCTCTTGATCCATATTCGTAGGATAGATAACTTTCGGGTGCGCAGCTTTCAAGAAAAAATCTGGAGACTTTCAAAAGAAACTAGACGCAATGAAAGTTGAATACTATTGTCCAAGGATGTGCTCCTTGCTGGACCTGAAGACCTGAACGGTCTTTGACAGAAGTCAAACTGATTGAAACTGACACATTTTTTCGCATTGTTTACTTTGAACACCTCAAATATTCTGTTCGTACTATAATAGTTAGGAAGCCGTTGCCCCAAAAATGTTGACAAGATACTGCGCAAAATGGGAAAATGAAGCTTTGTATTACTTAGGCTTCAGCATTCATTAGTCGTCTAAGCAATGTCTGCTGGCAATGATCGTTTGCGACGCAACCTCTTTAAAGATCTAGCTCTCGAAGGAAGCTCTGTACCAGTCTCTCTACCCAATTTGGTGAGGCTTCCGTAATGAGTTTTGCTCTGCTGTGCGTTTCTGGAATCACTCATTTGATTCCCGTTCTTGTCGTTGTTACAGCTCAAGCCCCACCCAAAGACATTCGCTCTTGAAACAGCCGCATCTCCAACAAAGAATAATAGCGCTTCAGCTACGGCTTCTTTCTACTCTCCACAGCCTCTAAAGCCCCGGCGAAATCGTGGCTTGTCGTCAGCTCACTCTAGAGCACCATTGGTTGAGGTGAACAACAACAGTGGGTGCATTGACCTTACGGCACCTACTCCTCTGGCTAAGGTTGCCCATGATACCTTTCATGGATCTGAAAATCAGCCACCGCACCGCGCTACTTACGATCCACTGGGTGCACCTTTACGAGAGCTCGAGCCATCGCGGCCGCACCTCCCCCCAACGGGAACTTCGCGCCGTGCACGGTCTGCAGGACGCACCCGTTCCGCAGTGGCAACAACGACAGCTTCGCCAGGCAGTCGAAACAAGAGCTGCAGCAAAAATTCTAAACACAGCAGCGCTCGAGATGACAACAGCAATGTCAGCAGTAGCAAGAGTGGCATCGAGGTCGACCGCACATCACATGTAGTATCTTCGTTTTGCGCCTCTCCCGTCGCTGGGCGATCCGAAGCACGTCCCAACACGTTTGCACGTGTTTTGAGGCCACATGCTCCAGTTGATCCACCGCTAGTGGCGCAGCGTCTTAATTTTTCAACTCCGAGGCATCACACGCCGGCGCCACCTGCGGCATCATTGTCATCTACTCCAAGGGACAGTGGCGGAGGAGGACAGGGAGCAGGCATACGGCGGTCGGGAGGGCAGCACGGGAGCCGACCGAGCTCTCACCGTCGCGTAGTCGCAGCGCCCACAACGACCACTCAACCCAAATTACATAGTAATTGTGCGTTTGAAGATGAAATAACGGTCTACGATGTTGGTGCTAAAGGCCACAGCGCTGCGGCAAGATCGACCCTCACACCACAGCGACGAGAAAACGAGCGCTCGAGCCTGCCGGCGTCGCCTTCCTTTGATTCTCCAACTCCGTATGGTAGGTCCAGTCGAAGGCACAGTGACTACAGCGACCAGAACGAGCTTGAGCCAGAGCTGGTGTTGTCTCCGAGCGGCGAAGACGCAAAACCGCGCGCGCTTTTTCATGACGAAGAACCCCTCGTTGGAGTTCGCGCAATGGGACAAGTGGTGTCGGGAGGGCAATTGCGCGACTTTTTACAGGCTTGCCCTCGTGATAATGACACCGATGCGACAGGAAGTAAAAAGGGCTCTTCTGTCTCCAAACACTCGAGATCAGCCGAAAAGGCACCACGCCGCACTTACACGAGTCCTTATGAAGCCCATGACCCCAGTCATATCAGTAGCAACGGTGACCAGACCACCACTTCCTCTTGTGATGCGCTGAAAAGCACTCAACAGACCATCCGGCGCCCTGCTGCTCCACGCTCCGCTGGCCGGCAATCATCCTCCGGAGGTGCGCGCGCCCACCGCCACTACCACCAACAGGAGTTGCATGAGCCTGTGGTGGTGCCAACGCCGCCGCGTGGGAACAGCAACCCAATGTTTGATGCAGACAGTCATATCGATAGCAAAGCAGATAACGCCAATGAATATCAAGCTGCTGTTGTGCCTCGGCCGCCGTCATCATCGTTATCATCTTCTCCAGGCGAGCTTGAATGTTCTTCTCAGAAACAAGGGACGACTTCAGGACCAACTCGACAGCGGCGGCCGCACCCGTTGCACACTTCTAGAACGAATACACAGCTATCAAAAGTGCAGCAGAAGCAGCATGTAGCGGAAATAACAAGCCCAAATTTACACGGCGAAGATAAATTGTCTTTGAAAGTGGTGGGAAGTTCCGTAGAAACAAGTGAGGGCGCTCATCCATCGAGCTCACATATGGTGGAGCCAGAAGACGGGGTCAGTCCAAGGGCGCACACGAAAACAGAAACATTGGATGATAAAGAAATCACGAGCGCAAGCCCGAGCCTCAATTGTACAAGAAAAGTGACCCTGAGCAACTTAGAATTCGCGTCATTCGCCACAGACAATGCGCCAGGAGAAGACCGCAACGAAACCGAAGAAGACGGTACACGGCTCTTATGCTTCGAAGATAATAACGATGACGAAAAGGATGCAGTAGCGCCTAGTCCAAAGTTTGATTTTACCCGGAAAGTGAATCTAAGCACGATGAATTTGGAAGTCGATGATGACGACGACGATGACTATGCTGAAGAGGTCTTCGAATGCGATGTAAACGAAAATTCCAATGAGATCTACGATGGCTGTGAAGATGGAAACGGAGGTGGGTCTCCTTCATTTGATGCGAATATGGTCACGGAAGTTGTAGCTGCGATGGCGAAAAGCGGCCGTCTTTGTGATGTTGTGGACGAAGATGAAAATGACGAAGCAGGCACCCCAATCAGCCCGCCACCTTTCGGTGTTGGCGTTGGGAGCGCAGATTTCGACGCTCGCTCATTTGAGCTTTCAGCGGAGCTTGCAGCTATTGTGGATGGTGCTGTGAAAGAGGAAGACAGTGACGACGACATGGCTTCGAGAAGAAACAGCGGTGGCAGCAGTCGTTTCAGCCAATGGGGCAGCAGCAATATTTCATTTGAACCACTAGTGTCACCCCGGGCGCCAGCTCCTCGCAAGCACAGCATGTGCTACTTTGATCCCACTTTGACGGTCGTCCCCGAAGACCAAGCGTTTGCGCTGTTTTCACAGTCAGGGCGACACGTGGCAGCCAACGAGAACGACGACCAAAACAACTCGCCGTTAGCAAACTTGGCTGCCACCAGCGAGTTCGCATCTTCGTCTTCAACTATTCCTGCGACTACTCCGAGAATAGATGATGATCGCGATGAGACTACCTGCGCTGAAGATTTGGGGGCCACTTTTTCACCCTCTATGCCTGCGGCTAGCCTCAGCCAAGCGCCATCATCGTCGTTCCAGCACAATTCACTGCCCGGCTCAGTTGACCCTAGATCATCGCCTTCTGATCTTGGTGTTTCAGTAAAACTTGGCGGTGAACTCATCGACGTTGTTGATCCGATGCTATTCAGTGTAGAACTACCAACAGACACAGCACTCTTTCTCGAGAAGAGCAGCAACAGTTCCATGTGGTTCGGTGAGTCTGATAATGGGAATATGGATGTCGAAGCAACCACCGCCGCCAGTTCTGAGACCGGCCACCGTGGCAGCAATAAGTCGTCGAGCCGCAAACAACAACACGGGAAGCAAATTGCGCATAACGACACGTACGGGCAATGGATGGTTGCGCAATGTGCCAAGTGCTGCAATCACGATGACCATGATGAGATTACTACAAACTCCCAGTTCAGCCCCTCGGGTGATCAAGAGACGCCGTTTGATATGCTGTATTGCCGCGCCTTCTCCGATCTCGACATCTGGTTAGCTACCAACTCTTCCTCTTCATCTATAGCTAGCGAAGCATCAGCCACCATAACGGATAGTGCTATTTCATCATCGTTGAAGGAGATGGCTCCTGTAGATCAGCCGCGGGATGCTTTTGGAAACTCTCTCTTTTTGGCTGCGTGCCAGTTAGGAGCGAAACGCGCAGTGAAGTGGTGTGTCGCAAATGGAGCGGACGTAAATGCTGTGAACCGATTTGGTAACACAGGTATGTGGCACGGAATCTGCTCGTATCTTTTCAACAATTCCTCATCTCTTTATAATGTAATTTCTTGCCCAACTGTAAATTGCTGTTGTCATAACAGGTCTTCATTTCGCAGTGGAGTTTGGATTCACCAAAATTGTGTCGTACTTGCGAGTCAAACATGGCGCCCTCGCCGCTGGTGATAGCGCTCCTCGTAATGTGCGGGGCCTCACATGCTTCCAGCGTCTCGCAGAAAGTCCCTCAGAAGAAGTGGCTTCTGGCAAAGCTTTGTAGAAGCATTCTAGTGGCCTGGGAAAGCACGATGCTCGTACGTGAAGTGCAGTGCCGTATAGTAATACAATTCCATTTATATCTGTTTTTCGTTGTATGTACTTACGAGTAGTCCGCCATGGATGCAGTTGCTTCGTTTACTTAGTGAAGGCAGATCTCGTTCACTGATTGATATAAGATGCAAGATACAGAAACATCGCGATACGAAATACCAACCCCGTGACCGTGACCGCAACCTGGGATCTAAAAATGGAACCTAGCCATAAACCATATAAAACATTTTGAGTAGAATACGAAATTAAGTCCGTAAGAGAGCATCTAAATTCCATGGCTTTCTATCATTCGCCTGGGAATTACCCCATGATTAATCTCTCCTTGATTTCTTTTTCGATTTCCGATGCGAACTTATGGCCATATTTATGCTTCTATATACGGCATTAAATAAGCAACAAGGACAAGCGAAAGAAGCCCGATGAAATAACCAAACACATCCCGCCTACACTAACTTTTAGGTACACGGCCATTGTCATGATCTTCTTGAATCTTTTCAACCACCATCAGCAGCATACCTCTGCGAGTTCGACGGTGGAAGACGAAAAAGAACGAGGCAATCTACATGGTCGGCAACGGGTCTGCCACCGTGAAGTCAAATCCCGTAGCGGCGCGCACTTCATCCAGCGTAATATCGGGCGAAATTTCCGAGAGCCGGGGGAGGGCATCGGCGGGGCCCTTCTTGTCGAAGTCAAAGACGCCCATTTCGGTGATCACGCGGTCAACCACCCGGGCACCGGTCAAAGGCAGCGAGCACGTCTTGACCAGCTTTTGCTTGTTGCCCTTGGCGAGGTGCTCCATGGTCACCACTACGCGGGAGTCGGAGGCGACTAAGTCCATGGCCCCACCCATGCCCTTGACCATTTTGCCGGGAATGATCCTGCAAGTGTGAGAATAGAAAGAAAAAGAAAAGGAAAAAAGTTGAGAGAGGGGAAAGGATTTTGTAAGAAGTAAAATCATGAAATGATGGCATTGGCACTAGTGCACGCTTTACACATGTGTACAATAGAGGGCTAGACAGTAAATAATTCACTGCGTGGTTCATGGTGTATGCGCGACATGGATCCTTCTCATGAATGGCAGGTCATTACACTGTTCTCACCAGTTGGCGAGGGAGCCGTCCTGGGCTACTTGCAGAGCACCAAGAATAGTCACATCTACGTGCGAGCCACGAATCATTGCGAAACTTTCGCTAGAAGAGAACAGCGAGCTGCCCTTGATCATGGTGACCGTTTCTTTGCCCGCGTTGATCGTATCCGGGCACACGTTTTCTTCCGTGGGGAAGGGGCCGATGCCGAGGAGGCCGTTTTCGCTTTGCAGCACGATTTGCACCCCCGGCTCGATGAAATTCGACGCCATGGTCGGCATCCCAATCCCCAAATTCACGTACATGCCGTCCTTGAGCTCTTCCGCTGCTTTGCGCACGATGCGCTCACGAGTGCCTCCACCTGCGCTGGCCTTGTCGTCGCTGCTCGCGGGCTTGCTCACCGTACGCTTCTCGATGCGCTTCTCGTACGACGGCCCCTTCACCACGCGTTGGACGTAAATGCCAGGCAAGTGGATCTCATTCGGATCCAATTCACCAGCTTCCACGATTTCCTCTACCTCGGCAATGCAGATCTTGCCGGCTCGGGCCACGTCCGGGTTGAAATTGCGAGCGGTGCTTTTGAAGACCAGGTTGCCCATCGTGTCAGCTTTCCACGCTTTGATGAGAGAGTAGTCGCCCGTGATGGCTTCTTCTAAAATGTAGTTACGTCCATCAAACTCGCGCGACTCGCGCGGCTTCGACTGGATCTCCACGTCGTTCTCAGCAGCTCCTTTTGGCCCGTACTTGATGACATTGCCGCCCTGGTGCACGTAAGTCCCGTAGCCCGTGCGCGTGTAAAAACCAGGGATGCCCGCGCCGCCAGCACGCAAGCGTTCGGCGAGGGTGCCCTGCGGCGTCAACTCTACTTCGAGTTCCCCCGTCAGGTACTGGCGCTCGAAATTTTTGTTCTCGCCCACGTAGCTCGAAATCATGCGCTTGATCTGTTTGGTTTGCAAGAGCTGGCCCAGGCCTGCGTCATCTACGCCAGCGTTATTGCTCACAGCCGTGAGGTTCTTAGGGCCGGATTTCACCAAAGCATTGATGAGGTTTTCAGGAATACCGCACAGTCCAAACCCGCCGACAAGCAATTTTGCACCATCTTGGATGTCTGTGACAGCAGCATCAGCAGATGGGAAGATCTTCGAAGAAGACAGCGAGCGTGTTGCGTACGACGGACGAACAACTCGGTGACGAAGCACCGCGCTGATGAGTGAGCGCTGCATTCTTTTGGGTATGGGTAGACTGGGAAGAAAGATAAGCTGGGTGTGAAGTGGTTGCCCAAGTCCGGCGATGTCCGCTGGAAGTGAGGAGGTCCAAGAAATGTTTTGTTTTGTTTTGATGCGATGATGCGTTGAAGGAAATCGGCAAATCATACATCATCACAACAACACCCGCACCCGCAGGCATCTTTTCGTCCCCTCTCGTAGGGGACTTTTCTGGTCTCGTCGTTTTTGTGTTTGTTTGTTTCAAAAAAGTACGAATCGACGGGCGTGGGCGCGAAGTTTCTTTCGGCAACAACTGAGAGCAACCAAGCACGCCTAGCTAGGCTTGAGTGTCTTCCATTCTACTATGGATGTTGCAGAATTTCTAGGATCTGATGTGCATGCCGCTCAGGCCTTATCTGAGGCTGGCGTGGCATTTGCCGAGGGCCGTTTTGAGTGCACGGACCCGACCAGTGTAGAAAGGCTAAGGTCTACGCTCGCACCCTTCGGAGAGGCAGCTGCTTTTGTAGACGAACTAGGCCCTCTTCTTATGGACCGCAGTGCGCTGCACGCTGCGTTGTTGCCTTTCGTGGTGCCAGATTCGAACGATGGGCACGAGTCCTCTGTTGCTTGCTTCCAGGTGATTCAATGTTGAAAGGTTCCGATTTCGAATTTTATTGTGCCATGTAAATGTCGATGGCTCCGTTTATGCAGCTTATTAATTTGCGATTCGCCGCTAATTTCGATGCTTGACCGCAGGGCGAAGGGAGCCTCCTTAAGGCGTTGCTTCGAGTAGAGCCTTTGCAGAAATGCCTGATTGCTGCCCTCATCGAGTCGCTCAACGAGATGGCTATGGACGAAGGAGATGCTGCCGGAGCGCCAACGGCTGACGTGCCTCGCATGGTGCTTCGGGAAATACGGTGGTTGGAGTACTTGCAAGGTAGAAAAAGAGCCCAACTGTGATTGTTCTAGGTGCACACACTGTGACCACAGGAAATCCTTATTAATTACCTGAAAGAATGTTTAGCTAAATTGGTCTAACGTTGTAATATGGCTCTACGTAGATCCGCAAGATTTAACGGACAAACTGTTGGAGGTGGTAGACGCTGGCGCGTGTCCGATAAGCTTGCAGCGGGAAATTTTAGCGTTTGTGCCTGAAATTGTAGCGGGCGAGTGCGAGGCCTTAGTCGCGGAGAAAATAGCGAGCCTGTGCGCACAGAGCGACGAACTTCTAGTGCCCGCCCTCGACGCGCTGACGCAGTTGGCACTGCCAGCGGAACTACAGGTTCGAGGCTTTGACCAGTTGTGGTAATTTATTGGAGATGGGAGTCGTATGGTTTGCGCTTACTGAGCTTTTTGGTGTTTATAACATTGGTGAACGCTGGGGCAGTACCAACACGACAGAACTAAGAAAATGACCTCATTGCCCCCCCCTCTCATTTACACTAATTATTTTTGAATTCCATTTCAATGCACTGCCACTCCCCCCATCAGGATCAAGTCGCGGCCGATGTGCTTGCTCGCCTGGAAGCTACCGAGCCCGAAAACTTGCCCGTGCTTTTACGCTTTCTGCTCCAAACGGCACCTCGTGACCCGCCGGCAGTCGCTAAACTGGTTCGTGCTTTGCGCCACCAGCTCAAGCTCAGTGGACCTTCGCGTTCCTCTGGCGCCGCTGCTCCTGTGCCTGGTGCTGCTCGAGCCCGTGGTAGCAGCAGTGGGCATGCGGACTCAGGAGCAGCTCTAACGCTCGACGCGCTGCGCAACGGTTTGCGTTTGCGGCCTGACATCGCGGCCTCGTACCTGAAAAGCTTGGCGGAAGCCCGAGGTACCCACTCTCATTTCGCCGTAGATTTATGGTACTGCTTTTGCGTGCACCCTACGCCACAGTACCGGGTGCGCATTGAAAAGCTCCTGAAGCAGAAAGCCGAAAGCGGTTGTTTTGGCTGGGCCCAGCTGGCTGAAGCGCTCCAGGGAAGAGGGAACGCACTACAGGGGCACTTTGCCACCATTGCCAGCTTAGCAGGGGGCCTGCTCCGAGGCGGGTCTGGATCGGGAAGCAGCGGAGCGAGAGCAGCACGCCAGTTTGGGTCTCAGATCTACCTTCTGCTCTTCCTCGAGTTTCCCGAGGGGTAATATAGATACGAAAAAACGCTGCTTGTTTTGCTGCTATTTACCCTTCATCCAATTCAGTTTCAATTTGTTCATTCATTTGATCACATGTTCAGTCTATAACGCATCTTCAAATATACATGTATATATTACTTGGCGCAGGTCCCATCGGCAGGAAGTGGTGGCCGCGCTCGTGGCTCATGTGGGCAGTGGCGCTAGCGGTGAAGCTGACGCAGCCCTGCAAGTCTTCGACCACTTGATTGCGCCGCCTACCGCCATTGGCAGCAGTGCTTCGTCGTCCTTCTCCTTGTCGCCTTCTCCTTCTTCTCCTTCACCTGCAAATGGCAGTTTGGACATGCTAGGCTTGCCGCCGAGGCGCGCGCGCGTGATGGCCCTGAGGCCTTTTGCGGTCTTTCTCAAGGGAATGCTGGACTTCGTAGGAGGCATGGCCGAGCGAAACGTGCGCCGGCTCTTTCGCTGCCTCTTTGTGTTAGGGGACGAAGAAATCGACGACGAAGGCGACGATGGGTCTGCGGGAGGCTACTCGGCTGCTGCTGCTTCGTCATCTTCCTTGAGTGCTGCCTTTGCCCCGACCTGTGCTGCGTCACCGGTGGACGACGTCCACATTGTCGTGCGCAAGTTTTTGGCGCTCAGCCCGCAGGCCACGCGGCGCCGCGGCATCATCGGCGCTGTTGCCTTACTCGCGCAAAGAGGGGCCGCTAGGCGCCAGCGCGCTTCGTCGTCGTCGTCGTCTTCATCTTCTGGTAGGAACAGTCAACCCAATGGCAGTGGTGGTGATGGCGGTGATAATGGTCTTGCAGAGTGGTTGTTCGAAGAAGAGGGCGCTGGTGCTGGAGGTGCTAGCCAACAAAACAAATCCACTGCTACTCGCGAGAGCAACAACGACGACACGTGCTTGAGCGACGCCACGACTCCAGGCCTGCCAGTCAATGGAGCGTCAATCGCTGGGCACTCCACCAGAGATGGCAGCAGCGGCAGTGGTTGTGAGGAATGGGTCACGGCTCCGTTGTCAGTGTCTGCGGTCCGGGAAGTGCGCGACGTGCTAAATTTAGCCGTTGAAGCTTGCGCGCGAGACCCGAGCCTCCTGGGGTTCTTAGTGGAAGAATTGGCGCGTGCGGTTGAAGGTCACAACGGCTCAGACAATGGTGGTGGCATCGGACTCGGCGTGCATGCGGTGGTGGTCGACAGCATTGCCAACCGCTTTCTGACTTTTTTTCAGGACAACTACATCGTCGAGAAGGATGCTGGCAGCGCAGGCACTGCAAAAGCGGCGCAGTTGCTCAGTGCTATCCCTGTAGGCAACCCTTCGTCGTCGTCGTCGTCCTCCTCCTCGTCTTTGAGTGGCCTCATCCCGACTACCCTCTGGGGTGATCTCGATGGGCCTTCACAAGTGGGCGAAATTTACCTGCAAATCTTGCCCCTCGCTGCAGAATCGATGCCTGGCAGCGGTGGCAGCAGCAGTGGTAGCGGTGCCATTGGGGCTTGTAGCGCTGCCTCTGTGGTTGCGACAGCAGGGGCAGACTCCCTCGTCTATCTGTCGTCTTTAGTGCGTCTGGTGGCTGCGTGCGAGCTGTCGATGACCGGCAACGCGGAGTCCATTGATGCGGTGCTTGGCTGCCCAATCGCGCTTGCGGATGGCGCTCAACTGTTGGAGAGAGCGAGCGCAGGCCAAAGCCAATTCGACGAACTGCCACCTCGCGCGTGAGTGTTTGGGTGCACAGAAGTAAAAAAGGAGTGTGTTTCCGCGTCTGAGATATAGTCGAAGGAGGAGAAAATAGAGTCAAAATCAAGCTATGGCAGTGTGCCTGCTCATGATGCGTACTCACTTGTGTGTCTACTTGTGGTCTTTACAGGCAAATGATATGCTGCTGGGCACACAAGTACGCGATTGACTTCGTTCGAGATCTCGTGAATGTGTTTGTCAAGATGCCGGAATTGGAGTACCGCTGGAAGGTTGGTCAATCATGATGCTTATTTGTTTTGTTCCCTCCATAATCTTTGCCTTAAGTAGACTACTTTCTTTTCATCTTTCTCCCTCATTTCCTTACATTCAGACCATTTCAATCTTGAGTCGCTGAGACTGTATCGAATTTCAAACAACCAATACACTTCTCTTTTCATCAGGTGGTGCAGCGCTTGGACGGCCTGTGTTTGCTTCGCAAGGAACTCGAAGAAATGGCGTATCGAACACCGCAATTCGCAGCTGAGCTTGGAGTACGCCTGGGTGGTGCTTCTTCTTCTGCGTCAGCTCATTCGACTGGGATGAATGAAGCAGACGACGAAGAAGAGGAAGTCGAAGAAGAAGATGGCGATGGTATGGATGCAGGGCAAGAAGATGACGATGAAGATGGCGAGGCAGAGATGGGCAATGAAAGTGATGAAGGTGATGAAAATGCGAACCCGCAAAAGTTGTCAGGGAAAGGCAAAGGCAAAGCTGCTGCGAACAAGAAAGCAAATCTAGCGAAAATTGCCCTCGCCAAGAAGCAGAAACAGAAGATGCTGAAATTGGAAGCCGCCGCCAAATCAAAGAAGGTCGCTGCAAAAGCTGCTCTAGATGAGAAAGGCGTGCTAAGCAAAGCTTTAAGCCTCAGTTTCCGGCCTCTGCGGCCTGAAGTAGCGCTCGTCTTGGCGTGGCCTGTGCTTCAGCGAGTTGAGCATGACACCGCTGGCAACACCATTGGCCTCTTGAGCGAATCCCAACAAGGGCACCACCAATTACCATCCTCATCCGAGAAAGAAAAGGCGTCGGCTGCTCTCAATTTTAATGTGGTGAAGCTCCTCCTCACGGACGTGCACGCACACCTGAGCCGGGCCCTGGCACCCCCCAAAGTGGGCTTTGGTGGCAACGGAGGCGCCCTCGCGGCGGCCAGACAGGCGAAGTTAGCTGCCAGCGGTGGCGGAGCAAGCGGTAGTAACATTGGTTCTACTAGCGGCAACAGTGTTTTCGGCAATAATTCTGACGCCAAGGCAGACAGCACATGTAATAGTAGTAGTTTGGACAGCAACGCCCTGTTGGCGCTGTATTTGAACGGTGGGGTGTTTGGAAGCTTGCATGGATTACTGGGGCGTCTCGAGCTAGCCCTGGTCGACGATTTGCACGAAGACGACGAGCAATACGCGCGTTTTACTTGCATGGCGCCTGCTGCAGATGACGAAGGGCACCCGGATGCATGGCCGTGCTTTGAGCTCCTCCTTCGCACGGTAACGTCACGATTTTATCTCTTTGAGACTCAGTTTCTTTCATCGATTGGACGGGATTTGCAATCGAATTTCTTATTTGAGGTGTTTGTTGACTCCTGTTCGCGCACATTCAGGTTGAAGCCGTCTGCAACGCAGTAGACTTACCCGCTACTAGCCACGGCCGCGCTTTCCTCTTGCGCACCATGCACGACCTCGCAGGCAGCAAGTCAGTGGCTACTTCCACGCAACGTGGCAGCAGCAGCATCACTGATTGCGGTGACGAGCTGCTCGGCCAGGACGCAGGAGTGGGTGCGTTCGCAGCAGTGTTTTCACGCTTGCGTGGCTTCCTGCCGATGGTGCGGTCGCTCAGCGGTTGCGGGGAGGTGCTTCAAGTGCTGGAAGCTATTGTGGTACAGGCTGGGCGATTGGTCGATGCAGTGGGAAGCGAACGAGCGCACAATGATTCCGAAGCATTTGCTTTGGCAGAGGCGGCAGAGGACGGTGACACTGCTGACGCCGGAGCTTCTTCTTCGTCTAGTAGTGCTAATGCAGCTGCGTCCAAAAAGCGCCTGCAACTGCTGCGGGCTCCTGTAGTCGCTCTGAGTGAGGAATTGTCACAAGCTGCCAAACAACTCTTGCAGCGCACTGATTTGGGCTTTCAGAGCACTGGAAATGGCAGCAGTAGCAGTGCGCCTCGGCAGCCGAAAGTGCTGGCGTTTGTTGTGGCTACTCATTTGACGCATGCAGGCACTCGTTTGAACTGCCTCGAGTCTTGGGCAAGCAACGTGCTAGCGCTGATGGCAGGCAGTGGTAGTGGCAATGGCGGTGAGCGTGGCAGTGACAACGACGACGACGATGATGCTAGTGCTGAGGCTGAAGCTGCCCTCTTGTTTCCTACGCTCAACAAGGCCAACTTCGTGCACTATTTTCAACCGCTCTTAGCCACTCTAGTGTGCGAGCTCAAAGCTCACCGTTTAGACCAGGGCACTTCGGGGCGAGACCCTCGCGCGCTGCTGTTGCAAACCGCGCGGCTCATTTGCGTGTTTCAGCTCGCTATAACCTTGACTCGCGTGCCCGGTCTGCAGAGCAATGGGGTGCTCATGGCGGCTTTGAAAGAAGGCCGTAAGTTCGTCGAGCAAGTGTTGAAGGCCATGCCGCTGCTTGTAGAAATGCTCGCCGACAAAAAACTGGCGGCGAAAGTGATTGACGCTTTAAAAGACTTGCAAATGTCCACCCGGCAAATGCAGAGCTTAGCGGCGCACGGCAAAGCCAACAAAATCCCGACGCTGGCTCGGGAAGCTCCCGTGGTTCGGAAAGTGCTCGAAACCCTTATATATACGGTGAAATCCGCGTGCACGGGCGCGCTGGTGTCCCCCCAGGACGCAGCCTTCTTTACGGTGGGGGTTCTGAAAGCGCGCAACGTAGATGGGTCTGTTTGGACTGCACCCGTAGAGCCAGTTGAAGAAGAAGAAGAAGAAGAGGAAGAGGAAGAGGCCGACAACGAAGATGAGAAGCAGAGGTACGAAAAAGGTGAAGAGAAAGCAGGGAGCGCCATTAGCAAAGCAGCGATGATGCAAGGTAAAAAGGGCAAAAAGAAGCGTGTAGCCAGCCCATCGCCTCCGCGTCGTGACAAAGGAAAAGGCAAGAAATTTCGGTCTCCGGTGGTAGCGACATCGCTGCGTGACGGTGATGCGACGGATTCTGAGAACGACGACGGCGGTGACGAAGAAGACGGCTATGGGTCGCTTGTGGCGTCTGAAGAAGAAGAAGAAGAAGAAGAAGAAGAGGAAGATGGTGATGGGGGCATGGATGAAGACGAGGAAGAGGAGGAGGAAGAAGGCGACGACGACGACGACGAAGGTGAATGATTCCGCTGAGTCCGAGTTGTCCGTGTGGTGTGAGATATTTTTATTGCGAATTCCAGGGCTTTAATAAGGGTATTTCTGGGAGCATCCTTCTCTGTGGTACTCTATGCCCTAAATAGTCAAAGTCTGAATTACGAAATACGATATGCCTATGAAGGTAGAATATTTAAGGGCCACACATGAACTACTCAAGCAATCAAGAAACCGTTATTAT
>Ga0307931_1000987_pt1 | contig 18808 bp, 23 predicted proteins | sample OrgLakmetageno47_FD_201816 | JGI IMG/M metagenome (GOLD analysis project Ga0307931, IMG submission 201816) | Saline water microbial communities from Organic Lake, Antarctica - #47 | ecosystem: Environmental > Aquatic > Non-marine Saline and Alkaline > Saline | place: Antarctica: Organic Lake... | reverse complement strand
AAACGAAACGTAAATTCGTAGCTAGTTTCCTGTTTCGTTTCTACTTTTGAGTGCCATGCGAAACAGCCCCCAAAAAGTTGGTGTTTCGTTTCTCCACGATTTTCCTGTTTCAACTCTGGCCCTAGTACTTACAGCTTCACGCTAAACGCTTCACACTGTTGCTTTTACCATATAACCGGCAACAAAGGCGCTAAAACGCTATTGAGCCATAGTGAGAACCTTGTGTACTAACATAACCAAGCTGAGGACCCAATTTAGTTCATTCAATCTTCTAGCTAGGCGTATTATTTATAGAAAAGCTACTGTACGCCCGTGCAGAACTTTATCCTAACAGTAGGCTAGAAATATTAACACATAGGAAACACGACGAGTGTGCTGGCTGAGATACCATGGCTGTTTGTTGCAAGACATCAAAAGTGCAAGGCGATGTTACATTAGGCGACGGGTGCGTACTTCACCCGACATCTAGAGTGCATGCCGCCGAAGGTGCCTCCATCTCAATTGGCGCAGGCTGTGTTCTAGAAGAGTTAAGCGTGATTGAAGCACCCCCTGGCGCCAGTGTCGTAATTGGCGAGGGCAATTTGTTTGAGGTATAGCAATTTTCAATTTGGGTGTAAGGTAGCTGAGGTTAAGTGCTAATGTTGAAGTATATTCTAATTTGAACCTCGTGCTATATTGATGTGTGTGGCTAAGGTGGGCTGTTGCGTTCGAGCAGCCACAGTTGGAGCATTCAACGTCTTTGGTATCAAGGTGCGTGGTAGATCGAACGTAGAACCGCAGTGTATTCGCTGCCAAAATTCACCTTTGCGTGCTTTTTCGGTTCCTACTTTCTCAAACGTGTTGTGCTGTGTGTGTGTGTTTGTGTTTGTGTTTTATTTTGATTTCCTTCGTCTGAGCCTAGAGTGATGTGGGTTCAGGAGCAACAATTGGCAGTGGGTGCAAAGTAGGTGCATGCGCACATGTGCCCAAAAATAGTTCCGTAGAGGACTCAGAAGCCATTTTTCGGAACGGTTTGAACGGAGAGCAAGCCACCGGACGAGCGCCACGAGCTCTTGAGGTAATATCAACATGTTTGGTACATGCACACTCAGCTTGAATTCTTATCATTTCCATGAATAGGGCGCTGTGACAAGTCCTTCATTACAGAAAAGATGAATTTAATTATACCATTGTTTCCTTGTGCTGTATTCACGCAGGAACATCGCGTTAGTCTGAAACTCTACCGCGAGTCACTTGTAGCGCCATCCTCTAGATTTGCGAAGGAGCATGGATGCGCTTGATAATTATCGCTGCGACTCCCCCCTGTCAAATGCATGTTTTGAGCCATCGATGTGCATTTTGATTCATTCGGTGCCTTGTAAGTCTCTTTTAAATCCAATTCGTTACCGAGAAGGCGAATGGAGCCAGCCTTAGATATCAACCATATAAATGAGCAGCACCCTTAGAGCACGGAAGAGCGTGCCAATGTCCACTTTGAACCGCTATCACCACCTCCATGGCCACTCGGGAAAGCGTACCTGATTGGCTTCACTTCTTGTATTGCCTCCACCCCTACTAGTAGTGTGTTAGCTTCATTGCTTTGTTTTTCTCCCTGCTAGTAACTAGTAACAGCTGTTGACCGTTAACCTTAACCTCGAGCCTTCACTAGTATTGTTAGTGTTAGCTCCTCTGCTTTATTTTCTGCTTGTTAGCTGTTAGCCTCGATCCTTCTAGTTCCGGCCCCTCGGGGCATTTCGGTTATTCGGGCTGAAATTCAGGTCGTTCCGGATAGCGCTTAGCTAGACTCCGTTCGAGCAAAGGGCCAGGATGCGGCCCAGGGTGGCACAGGGTGGGACGAAGGGAGCTCGGTGAAATATCCATTATCATTTACTCTCCAGTCTAATCTAGTTTAATCCCGGGGCACATGTGAAATGTGGGTGTGTCAAATAAATTGTTATGATATCAAAGAACGAAATCAGATGCGCCAGGCGCCTCGCGCTTGTTGGTGCTTTAGGGGGGCGTGCGGGCGTGCTTCGCGTGCTCTCTCTTCGGCGGAGTTTTATGTGGCGTTTATGTCTCTATATCCCAGTATCCTGCGTCCAGTTGCTTAGTTGTATATTTTTTATCTAAATAACTTACGCCGAATTCACTTTCCCTGCCGACATAAGAAGTAAGCAAATACTGAAAGAATTCTTAATCTTAATGGCCAGCGCTAGGGCTTTTAAATTACGAATAAGCGCCAATATAAACGCCAAAGTCAATTCAGTAGTTGACACAGAACGGATTAGGTTAGATTATATTAGATTAGATTATACTCCTCAATTGCAAAGAAACAACAACAAATAGCATGAAGCTGCGTTTTGATGAGTCCTCCAGAACAAGTCTGATTGGGCTGAGTGGTCTAAACTTAAACCTCAAGGGAACCCTAAGAGCACGCTAGAGGTGCGGACGTTGCATGAGCTGGCATCGCGAGCTGGTCCATAGAACCCGAAATAGTACACACGTATTGGCGAGTGCACTCTGGTTACCAGCGAGTAACATGAGCTCATGGTACGGGGGTAATAGAGGAAACAGCACGAAGCGCTCCATGCCTAAGCCGATGCAGTCTAGAGTTTGATAATGAATGCTGTCTGGCATTCGGCAAGAGGATAACTTTCAACGCGTAGAAAAAGAGCTTGGTGCATGTAGTAAGTGGGACATGTCTGCCTTGTTGGTTGGTCAGCATTCCTCAGCAACCATAAACAAAATTTAAGCGAACGTCTTCGTTGTTCTCTTCGGCAGAGCACCGCCTGTCTTCGTGTTGGCCAATGAATACCACCGCAACAAGTGGAATGATGACTTGACTAACTAGTCCACCAACAGCTACCTTGGGTAGAAGTGAGTCAAGACGCTGCCCACATTATTGTTTTCTTTCAACCCGCAATCGACTAGTCTTGGTGTCAAGTTTGAATGAAATCCATTCGGTAGGCCACCAATGTCATTTTCATTGCCGCAGCAGCTATCTCCTTTATTTAACATTAACAGACGATGTTGCGGCTGCAGTACTATTGTCTGATACCGCTGCTGTTGCTATCGAGCTGATTTCAGATGTAGTTGTCACCGCTGATGGCGCAGCTGGAACTTCTGTTGCAAAGAGTGCTTGCACCTTCGGGTGCTTGAGAAAATTTCGCAAATTCTCCATAGCGACAGCCCACCGTGGCTTCTCTCTTTCCTCAGCTCCATTTGTCTCGAAGGATACATTTTTCTTTTCAATTTCACTAGAAGCTGCGTCAATGTTATAGCTTCTGACGCTCGTATCATTGCCTTCATTGTCGTCGTGTTCTTCAAACAGCTCTGCAGCCTGGTGAAATATGTCGCAGAATATATGAATTCAATACAATAGGCATGCACTCAAATTTATAGGTGCGCAAACGTAAGTTTACTGAATATCTCATGCCCATCACGAAAATATACTTCGGAAGGGAAACTCGACACACCTTCCGGTAGAGCTCAACGGTACGATGAGCTAAGGCCACTGTCGCGTCAACCGAAAGGTTGGGCTGTGCAATTTCATCCTCAGCAACCACCGGGGAGTCACTCTTCCCTGTAAGCAACGTACGTTCCTGGGCGTGACGTGCAGCGAGCTCAAAGAACACTGCTTTTTCTTCTCTCTGTGCTTCAACTAGGAGGCTTTCCGCCAATGAAAGGTCGGCGTCGCGCTCTGCAGTGGCTTCGTCGTCTCTCAATGACTCCACGATAGATGGTGCAGCAGACGTGGTTTTGCGGAAGAAATCAGAACTTAATATCCTCCCGCCTATGTTTCCAAATGTACTACTGCTACTGCTGCTGCTGCTATTACTATTGCTGCTGCTTTGACTCATGCGGTCGCTGAAACTGCCACCGAACCAGGATTTGGAGCGCCCAACTCTCGGGCCGCTACTTGTGCTGCTAGCTCCATTGCTGAAACCGGTTTCGCCTCCGCTGCCTGTACTGGCCTCGCCTTTACCTTCACAGCGTTCAACGTTGGCATTGTCACTAAAAGGGCTCAAACTGTTTGAGCGGTCTAACTCAAGTCCCGGTAAGCTCGTAGGTCGGCCAGTGGTGACGATGGTCAAAGCATCCACCCAGCGACGGCGCTCTTCATACGATGTCGCTCGCAAGGGGAAAGTCTTCGACGTTCCAGCAATCATCTTGCATAAACGAATGACGTGACACAGATTGCGTTAAGAAAATTAACGCATGGAAAGCATCAATATCAGCAGAATATGGAGGTCTTAGTCCAACATCATCCAAAGATTGAGGAAGCTGCTGTGGACGTTCTTCATTAATCAAATTTCAATCCTCTTAGTATGTGCCTTACCGCAGTTGTCACAGAAAAGCCAAAAGGATGCCCGTCGCCGGAGCGTGGAAACACTGTTGCCCCGAAGAGTGGTATGCTGCCGCACTCGATTGCTGATCCATCGTAGCTCCCGTTGTTGCCCTCGTAGTCCTGAGCACCGCACAAAGGCACCACGCGATAGTTCAAAATAGCTTTAGGCGCTAATTTAAGAAATACCAATACAATCTGAGAAGAGTCGGGCTAAATAAATGCTCTAGTAAAAAAATGACAATGAGTATGGAGATACCTCGGGCTTGCTCTTATAATAATTGAGCGCAAACCAGCCTGAATCAGGGTGGTTAACAATAGAGAACCAGCGGCTTGCCCAGTTTTTGCGCCAGTGCCCTTGCTTATTGAGCCACCTAGCATTCGCAGCACACAACATAATATTACTACGTATGTTTGATAGGAAGCAATGTTTTAAACAAAACAAACTACACGGTAAACCAAATAAGTGCGACCAGTACCCGGTCTGTTGGAGAGCGCGTCTTAGCTTGGTGTCCGCTTGTGCTGATGTTTCCATTGCTGCGAAATCTATCACTACGAACACCCTGGCCGCGGACTTGTAATGGAACTACTTCCTACAGGCAGCTACAACGATACAAATAAAGGTTGGGACGGCGACGAATCGGTCTCAGGTAGCACCTACGCTAAGCTCTCAATAATCCAAGCTAAGCCTTCAATAGACGGACGCTGGGACGCTGAGACGTCAGGCGCGGCGTTCTGCATACTGTGTTGTGAAAGTGTATAGTCGTCTACTCTCTGTAGTGTATACTGCTTTGCTTTGAGAATGTCAGAAGAAGGTTTGTCGGATTTTGAGACAGGCCCCGAAGGGCCGGAATTAGAAGACTAACAGGTAGAGAAGAAAAGCAAAGCAGCGCAAACCAAACCTAAGTAGCTAATCAGGCGCACATGCCCGAGTGGCCATGGAAGTGATGGTAGCGGTCCAAAGTGGCACGCTCCTCCATGCTCTGAGAGTGCAGCTCAAAAGAAGAGTTTCCGCCCGCAGAGGAGGGGACTACAACGAAGTCCCTCAGGCGATCCAGAAGAAGAGTCGCGATTTTCATGTCGCATTCGTATCTAGCATCTAGCTAGCTAGCTAGGCCGACCATCAAAGGTCCGTCAGTAGTAACTCCTCTGGTGTTCTGGTACTTCTTTATGTGGGGCCACGTCCTGACTCAGCCTCGATTTAAAGGGAACTTCGAATTCACTGCCCCTTTTTATAATACTGGACTTAGAAGAAGTAGAAGTATAGCCCGGATTTAAAAGGGAAGGCTTCAGAGTTAGAGGTCAGGTTACTTGTGTATTATTCATCATACTCATCGGGTTCATTGACTTCCATAAGAAGAAAGAAACCGGTTTGGTACTAGGCAAACTATTAGGTAAATCGTCAGAGCTCACCTTATATCATACTAATGCTGCTGTCTTTGCTGTCATTTGTAGCGATTTCGCAGTCACCAGTGCTGGTTGCACTTTCTGTTCCATTCTCGGAATCAAGGTCTGTAATGGGTGATGGCGGTCCAAAGACACTGTCAGACTCCGTGAGCAGATCCTTCAAAGAGCGAGGAGGTGCTTGAAAGTCGCTCACTGACGAAGACGATGAACTGAAATATGGCATTGTTGCAGTGGCCGCTGCATCGGATGCTGGCGAGTTTGGGATCTGAGTGCTTGCGGGAGGTGCTCCATAATCGTCGTCGGCATCTTCGTTTGCACCAATGGTGCAGCTTCTTTTCGAAGCCGGTTGCTTCCCTTGCAATGCCCTGGCAGCAGTACTGGCACCTCCAACACCAGGCTGTCTCGCAGGAATGGTGTCGGTAACGGTGTATATGTGCGACGAAAAATTGCTGTTTCTGTGCGGTGACTTGGTCGACCCAACGGTGTCCTCCTCTGCGCCATCGCCACGATAGGAATTGAGAGGGGATTCAGTTTTTATGTCGTTCGGTCGCGGTCGCGCCTTTTTAAGACAACAAGAAAAGATAAACACTAATGAATTTATCAACTGATAGCTCCATGGGCAACGAAGACATGAAAAACACAACCTCAACACTAAAACATTTAGATAAAAAAAGCTTTAAATTGTCATCTCACCGAGGAGGCACTTCTGGTCGTCGTTGCAGTTAGATTTCGTGTGCGATTCGAATGATTTGGCCTTTTCTTGGCTGAAGGACGCCACTGGGACAGCTCCACCTGATACATATGATAAGTTGGAAGTAACCTTAGAAGCCATACACACGCGCTACTCTATACTTACATGCGCAAAAAGCATCGTTCATAGATACGCACCTCGCTCGACATCGGGCGGTCAAGGCTCGACGTGTGGGCTGTTCGAGAATTCGCAGGCCTTCTGGCATTGCTGCTTTGCATCGTGCGCTCTTTGATTTGATTTGAAGAGCGAGGCGTTTCACGAGCAGCAAGTGATGACAATCCTTCATGGCTTTTAGTGGGTGCAGTAGGCAAAGACTCCACAGCACCCACCGCACTGTCTACACTATTACGTGGTGCCAGACCTAACTCTGCACGCAAAGCAGCGTTATTGATGAATGTGCTGTCGTTGTTTGCGTTGACATTCATGTCGATGTCGTCGCCATCACTTGCATTCATACCCGAGATATCTTCGTCCTCCACTTCCAAGGTCTCTTCCTCGTGAGAAGGATTCGAATTGGGTGTGAACATACTTTTGCTCAGTTGAGCATCTCGCTCGGCAAAACACAAAAGAAAGCCTGGTAGAACCAGGAGCGCAAAGATGGCACTGAGCACGGTGCAAGCCATCAAAGTTATGCCCATTTTCACAAAGATTTGAATGGTGCAACCAATGAGGGACCCGGCCGCAACACAAGTCGTCAACGCTGCGCCCAAGATGGACCCTCTCAGCTCGACGATGCATTCCGCTGCTCGCCATGCCGCCACTTCACTAGGGAGCACGTCATTGGATACGGCATCGCCGTGCACCGCGTTTTGAACAACCATCAAGCTATTTCTATTGCCATCGACGCGATTACTATCGATGCCACTGATGTTACCAATCCTAGAATTAACAGCTTCCTCATTGTTGTTGAGCGCACTCTCCAAACCAGCATCTCGGTTATCATTCCTGCTCTCCGCAGCCAGGGCCAGAGCGGCCAGGGAAGGAGACGCAAACGCCGTTGACATGTGGAGAGCATAATCCACGCTGAAGCCTGGGGATAAATGCAGCAAACACATCCATAAATAGCGTTACCAGACAACGATATTCGAAAGGAATATGTTAGCGGATTCAAGGAACACGAGCGGCAAAACGCATCTGTACATTTAATTTAAAAGATGATAATATTTGCAAAAGAGAGCGATTGTATTACTCGGTAGATTGGCGCCCATACCTACCGACAAAGACTGTGATGCTCACGGCCTCGATTGCCCCCAGAGTCCATTGCAAACCCAGCACCATGCCAGTAATTAGGGCCAAATTGATGCTCAAAATGCACAAAAACGCAGCCAGAGTAGTGCCCACTTTCCGGCCCGTGAAGGCAAAGATGCAAACCACGGAAATCCCGAGGGAGATCACAAACGCCCAAGCAGTGGACTCCACGAGGCGAGATTCTGTCGACGCAGCCACCCAATCCCACGAGCTGATCCGCAATACAGGGGGTTCTGATTTGAGTCCAGCCGCCGCCGTGTAATTCGCATTGGCTTCTGCGACGAAGTCCTGCCAGCCGTCTGTAGAAGACAGCAGAGAAAGGAAAGAGATATGAAGAGATTCTGAGATTCAATAAAAAGTATCAGAATATAACCAGTTTTATGGCTTTGATGCATGCGCATGATCTTTTACTCAAAGCAATCGCAAGCAATATATTCACGAATGTCAAATTCATCATTCATTCTCGATTGCATACCAAAAAAGGCTTCGATTTCGTTGAATGGTATGTTGATCGGCATTCGAGTTTTAAACTCTGCTTTCACCCACATCAGATCGCCGTCACGATCGCAGTCAGGACGCGCATAATCAGACCTGCTCGCTCTGTAGTAGAAAACCAGCGCAGCACTTTTGAAGTCGGAAGGTGGTAACGGAAGGCTCTCTTCAAACCTGCCCTGGAGAAAGAAGTTCAAATCTTCCATGAAACAGGTGCTTGACGACCGCACCTGAAGATAAAAAAAATAGCGCGAAATAAGAAGGATGGCAGCTATGAAACAGTGAAAACAAAAAAAGAAGGAGCCGCAGGATACGAACCAATACCGGACAAAAAAAATCTCAAATATATCGTTATTCCTTCATCAGCTGCACGAAGACATCTTCACAACAAGACCACACTCACACTACGCACCACTTGTAATCGAGGGTCGCGGTAAACAGCTTCACAGGTTGCCAATAGCAGGGCTTGCTCTGCCTCGTCCAAGGTTCGAGCCAGGTCACTACTGTTGCTGTGCATTCCATCGCTACCATCACCATCACGTGAGCCACTGCGATCGCGCACATTGCGCAAGTCCCATAAAAGGGTAACGTCGACTGTTGACTTGGCTGCAGGGCTCGTGGGCTGCATGGTCGGTGCTGTTGAGTTGCGCTGCCTCGACGGCTGTGGCGTCGGATACGGCAATGGAAATACAGTAGGTTGAGGTGACACAACCACCCCAGCAGTTGTGGGCTTTGGAGTGGGAAAATGCGTAGGCCTTGACGTGGGCTCTGGCGACGGTTGAGAGACTGGCCGAGGCGTGGGCTCTAGCACAGGGGTCGTAGTAGGGTAGATGATGTTCGGCACACTGTACCCGTCGCTGGCCGAGCCGGAATAGTCGTTGGACGAACTGGCGTCCGCCAAGTTGCGCGACGCCACGGTGCCAAACAACTCGTACGCGACACCTAAGTTGTGTTGCTCGTGAAACAGTTGCGGCGGGTCCGAAGCGCCCTGAATGTGCAGGAGGGTCCAGCCAAAGAGGGCAAACGTGCCTAGTAGCGGCACGAAGGTGCAAGCAAAACGGTGCCGTTGCACGAAAGACGTCACTTTTGCCACCGAGCGCACACGCTTGACCTTCAGTGTTTCTGAAGGGGCCACATTCCCGGCCATTGTATCAGGGTTGGCGGAGCTTTCACCGTGAGAGGTTCCCTTGCAGCACGGGCAACAATAGGCCAACGAACAACATTTCGAACAGCAGTTGCATTGGCAGCAGTCCGTAGTCTTTGAAATGTGCAAAGCGGCCATAAAGAGCGTCATCAGAAAAACGTAATTGCATATGACTAAGAGCCCCACAAACTGGCCAAATTCGCGTAGCACTGGGAGAGCGGACGCGATATTTGCAAAAAAACTACCCGCTGTTGTTACTGTCGCGGCAAGAAGTGCACTGCCGGCTCGTTTGTACACCTATTGACAATGCAAATAGAAAGTTCAAAAAGAATGACGCTTGAAGCACGAAGGAGGAATATTGGAGTAGGTCTAAGGAAAATAATTGTTGTATTAAAAAAATATCAACCAAGAAAGTATAAAACTGCCGTCTCACCTTCGAGAGAAGCAGAACGTCTCGGCGCGAATGAAGTTCTTGAGAAACACTTCGACTGCGTACATTGACATTGGAGTTAAATTCATCGTACGTGTTAATGAGGAGGAAGACGCCGTCACAGCCGATGCCCACAACCACAAACATACCAAAAAAGTTTAGAAGAGGTGTCCTCGTTATGCTGAGACAAGACGTGTACGTCCAGTATGCAAGCGGAAGCGAGAGCAACATGCACAAGAAAGCAGCAACTGTGAGCAGCCCGCTTCTCGATGTATGCGCAACAACAGACACAACTAAGACAAATCCGATGGCCGCCAAACGCGAATCGTACGCTAGAGCTTGCAGGACTGAGTAATCGTAAATTTCTGAATTCCACACTGAGACTCTGAAATCTCCCGTAGATCTTGAGAGCATATCGGGGAGAAGGTCATTGGTCAAGTAAGGGATCAATTTTGAGGGATCTCCAAGAAACACGAAGTGCGATATCATGACCGTAGACTCTGGATTGATTGTCGAGAAAGAAGTTTCGAGAAAACCTTCGCCAACATTTGCTTGCGCAATCGCATCCACAATGCTTTGAAAAGGCGTGCTCAACATTTTGCCTTCCTCAGGAGGACACGTACGGATGGCGTTCAGCCCTCCAACAAAAAACACCGGCGCGAGGGAGGCGGCAGCTGTACAGGTATCAGTATCGTCGTCCTTCAAGCAGTATGTCTCATAATTTTGGCTGCACTGAAGGTCTGCCTCCAAATCTCGAGCCAAAGCCATGTTGGTTGCAGTCAACACATTACTTGGGTTCGTAATCGGCTCCGGCGATGAATATAGTAAGCGTACGATTTGATAACTTGAATCCTCGTTAAGACGCCGGCTACCTTTGCTGGCTGATACGTTTTGGTAGATTGCATCTGCCTCGAGTGAAGACGAACAAACAGATGTATCATCGACGAGAGTTTGAACAAAGACGTAATTGTCATTCTCAATACCATCGCTCGACAAATACGAGGTGAGGTCAAGATCAAATTCAAGGGGTTGGCGGATCCATGCCTTGTAGCCCAAATAAGATGTCCCAAAGACGCAAATAAAAATCACCAAAATTGGCGACAGTAGGATGATGCGCGCAAAGCCTAAAAGGAAAGTGGGCATATCGTTTGCCTCGCATTCTTCAACAGTTGACCGGTTGCGCCTAGCGCGGCTCCATCTTCTCTTTTCAGCACGGCCAAGCAATACGGACATCAAGCCGACAATTAGAACGAACGCAATAACAATGAAGGCCTCAAGTGGCAGAGATGGCATGGACAAAAAGAACGTCCAGCCGCTTTTGTGACGTCTTGGTTGAGCCCAAGTAGGCGCCATGGTTGGGCGAGCACTCATCGTCGGCGAGGGAGTGGGTGCAACGGATGGCTTGCATGCCTCTACGTACGAAATTGCATCCGGGTTACAAATGCCAGTATTGCCGCACACGTCACAATTGTCGGTCTCAAGACCACTTCCCACAACTCCATCACAGCCCGTTGTGCTTGCTTCGTTGCACACAGCACACGCAATGCTATCAGGCACAGTCGCGGATGCTTTTGTGTTGTTTGGAAGTAATGCATCCAGCCAGGTATCGAACGTGTTATCGTTAGCAGCAAAAGGAACACTAAGAGCAGTTGTGCAGTGTGAAGTGCCTGCGAAGATGTAGCTTGTGCTGACACCCGCAGCCTGCCGCAGCAATCGAAGGGAAAACTCGTCAGGATTGCCGTTCATCGCTGCCCAGAAGCTCTTTTGCGTGGCATCTTCAAGAGACGAGACTTCAGCAACGGGACCATGGCCATTTGTCTGCAAAGTGTTTTTGGCACTCGTCCATAATGCCAGGGAATAGTCCTCATCACCTGCTTCGTAGGTGTCACGAGAGGTGCGCCAGAAAGTGCATTCAGCACCCCATGTGGAAACACTGTTCGCTACAAAATCGTGTGTCACCAAGAAGAAAGAATCAGCAATTGCCACAACGGATGCGCCTGAGCCGCGGTTGGCATAATAGTCCGAGAGCTTAGGCGCATAAATGGCGGTAGCGATGGCACCTGCGGAGCAGCCCGTTACAAGGATATTGCGAGGATCTGGGAAATTTCTCTTGACCCAATTTAAGGCAGTTGCAGCATTGGCTGCACCATTGTGCCGAATTGTGACGTCGCTGCCTGTACCGCTATTGTCCGTATACACCATTTGAACGTCGTCGCCCACGTGTACGTCCTTCGTGCAGTATGGTACGAATACATAAGTCCAGTCTTTCACAGGATTACTATCATCGAACGAGTCAATCAAGCCGCCTCCAAAGTAAGCGGATGTGGTAGGAGTCCACTCAGCACAATCAAGGGCTGGAATTGCGGAATCCACTTCCAGGTAATCAGTGCCCGAACAGGTCTCGTAGTTCCAACATGCACCTCCGCCCTGCAGTCAAAAGTGCAGTAGAGACATGTAAACACGAACGTGAAAGTCTAGCCTCTCAGTTGCATCTTGAATCATCATACCTGAAACTCGACGACTACTTTGCTCGAGCTTCCCTTGCGTACCACGAAGCTGAAAGCACCACCCTGCGCGCAGCCTGCGCCAGCGTCGGTGGGCGTGAGCACTCGCGAGTAGCCTTCGTCCATGGATTCGATGTCCACATACCCATCTAAAGTTATCAAGAGATAAGACCATGAACTAACAGGCTGAGAACTTGTGTTAATTAAATGATGGGCCATACCTTCGTCGGCAGATGTGCACGCTGACTGTGACTTCACAGGCACTGACGGAAGTCCTGGCCCTACTTGAAAGCTACCAGACGAGCCAGTGCAACCATCGTCTGCCGAACCGGACACACCACCAACCATCCAAGATACATCACTATCTCCACTGCCACCGCAGGCGTATGGATAGTACGTGCCTTCTTCGAGGCATACAACAGTAGTGGCGTAGGCCCCAGCGGACAAGGTTACGTTTACCGAAGTCGACAAGAAAAGGAAGTTCCCATTCCAGCCATCGCCACTAGAATCACTCATCGCCACCGTGAAATATGTGCAGCCAACGAGATTGCGACTCGCAGCGGTAGAATGCGCCAAACTAATGCCGCTGGAGCAGAAGAGTATCGAATGTACAGCGACTCTTACATAGCGTAATGAATGCCTCATTCCCGACAATGCTCGCCCTTCAAACACAAATCAACGAACGTGGCACAAAAGATTGTACTCGTCTCATCATGCCACAACTGAGTTGAACGCTTTCGCGCTCATTAGACCTAACAGCGGCGACGAAAAGAAATTATATGCCGCGTGCCATGCCGCGTCATTGCAGGAAGAATGTACTTGCTTGCATTCTTCCGGCATGTTGTTCCGAAAACAGAGAAACTTGTTCCCTAATATAAACTATATCACAAATTAACTACAATGTGTACAGCAACATACACCAGCTCGTAATTCTTACCATGGCGTCTCGAGTAGGCGGCAGTCCATCTACTAGTCCAACGATAGGATGGATGAATGCTCTGCTTGTTGGACTTCTAGTCTGCAGTGAAAGCGTTACGATGGCTAGTAGTGCGGATGCTGCTGCTGAAGTCGAGTTGGACTTGCCCGTAACTGTCGCGTTGCTTTTACCGTCTGCTGACGACCAAGGCAGCGGCGACCCACCGTTGCTAGACCCAGCAACTCTGCAGACGACGCTTGAGCAGGTGCAATTAGCTGATGCGATCTAATTGTTAAGTCGCAGCTCTTACGGCATCTTTATGTGATGAAGCGTAGCCTAAGAGTAGTCGGTAATTTGCTCTGACTTCTTCCTCCTTTTCGTACTCACCTCCCTCTCTCCTTGGCTTCGGTGGCGTATGTGTGTGGGGCTATATTTTACTTTGGCATTCAGACATTGGCTACCCATCAAGTACCCTTCTTTGATGGTACTCAATGGGTAGATTCAGGCTTGCAATATCGAGTGCAATGGTCTCTGGCGGCAACCTTGCCTTCAAACATGCTCCAAGAAGTCGAAGACGCACTTGCTTCGGATTTGCATCACCGCTCAGGGACGTTAGCAGCGGGTGCTCCTTCAAGTGTGGAGAAGCAAGCAGGAGGCGCTGCTGCTGCCATGAGTGCTGCAGATGTTGCTCGAGAAGGTGTTAGGGTGAGCGTGAGCAAAGTTGACACCGTGCTTGCCAACGTTGCTGCCTCGCAGTTCCCAGGACAAACGGTGTTGTTCGTGGTAGCGCCTCGAAAAGCCAAGGTCGGTTTTATCCCTGTTGCTTATTATACTGTTAGATCGGCAGTGTACTGTAGTTGTGGTGCTCAACTGTCCTCTGTTACGCATTCTCGTGAGGCACACAAGTGTTCTCGGATGCCGTTTAGAAGCACAAGTATTTTTTTTGGAAATTTTCTTACACTTTGTGTTTGTGGTTAATTATTTTATCGACTCCTTGGGTGTAATCTCCTTCTTACTTGCTTAATTTTCTTATTTCCGTCAAGGTGTTTGGCGACAATCGGTTGCGTCGGCGCCGCTACCACTACAACTTGAAGCGCAACGGCCACCCGTGCACTGGTGGTAATGGTGGTGATTCTGTTGCTGGTGGCGGCGACCTGGCAGGAAATGAGGGTAGCAGTGGGAGCAAATGCAGTGGTAGCGGTGGTGATTTAGGGTGTGCTGTGGCCTGGGTGGGGAGCGGGCGATTCCTGGTCGTGGATTTGGCTGCGGGTCCTTGTGAATGGGGGGATGACGCTGGGTCCAGTGGGCTCGTAGGACACAACTTTCCTTTCGTGGGCGATGGCACGCAGGTGAGTGAGGCCCCAATGTAAGCCTTTCCGAAAAACGAGAGACAGGTCATGCCTCATTAAGCTACTCCCCCAGTTCTAGCAACTGAGCGTAATCAATTTCACCTTTCTCTCTCCAACACCTATACTACCTTTCCTCTCGACGCATTAGAATGCTTGTGGTGTAGATATGTATACATTCAATCTCCAAGAGCTAAAAACTAGTGTTTCCCTCTCTCTGAAATTGGAGAATTGAAAATAAGACCGCGCACTCCAACACCTGTCGCTTTCATATTTTGAACTTCTCTATAGGCGCCTCGTTCTTCCCTTGAAGCCCTTGGATTTCATCCAGCCAGTTATTTGAGTACTAATGGAGAAGAAGAAGACGACGACGAGGACGACGATGATACCAAAGTGAATAGCGAGGCAGAAAGTGGCAGTGGTGGTAGCAGCGGCGATGGAGATAAAGACGAGGGAGAAGAAGAAAGTACGACTACTTTCGAAACCAAGAAAGCTGAAGCACGGTTGCGCGCCCACTTTTCAGGCCCACTTTTAGCTGGACAAATCGCTAATTTAGCGTCCTCCGCGGTAAGATAAAGCTAATGAGTTGTTGCCGTAATCTTGCCATTTATGCGCGCGCTCGCAAAACTGTGTGCGTTATCTCTTTGTTTTGCATTATCTCATGCACGCAATCGTTTCTATTTTTCCTCTTTCTACGCTATTCTATCCTTCAACTGCTCCTAAGCCTTGTGCTGTGCCCCTTTTTTTCCCGCTTGCCCCTATGCTCCATCAGGTGCGGTCGGTGCTGGCGCCGCCTGTAGGGAGTGCGCAAGACCAACTGCACGACGGGAACGCCAGGTCTGAGAAGAGTGCGCGCCCTTTCCTTTTTCATGAAGAATATTTCACTGCCCATTTGCATTTCACGTTAGCTATGAGTGAAATCCGATCTATACTTCTAGTACTAGTTTCTGTTTCTCCATCAAAGTATTACCCTAGTGTTGCCCTCGATCTTTTCTCGCCTTCCTGGCTGTGATGATTGCATGCCTCACGTACACACGCACACACGCTTCACTCTCTCTTTCTCTCACACACACGCCCATGTCTCAACCAATCAAGGTCCGGCCATCACCTCGCTCATGTGCCTTCTCAAGTACTGGTGCCAGTGATCGTTTTATCGCCGAGAGCGTCGGCTTGGGGCAGCTTGAGTGCCAGTGCCGATGAGGTATCGTTTAAAAGCGCTTCTTTTTCTGTCTCCTTCCTTGTACGATGAGAGTAGATTACAAATGCCTTGTCGAGGCTCACTACTGCAGTGAGAACGTAACTATACCACTCTTTTCTCTATCTCTACCTCTTGGGCTTGTATTGATAACTCAAATTCAATTACTATTATGAATTCATCTTAAACTACTCAGTGTCTCGGCCTCAAATCGTTGTTTGTAAAACATTATTCACTTCCTCCGACGTGTTTGTTTTGTCACATTTGAATAGGCCTTCCTCGCGCGCGTCTTCAATTCCTCAGCGGTGGAATCATTAATTGCCTCAGCCATGCCGCACCCTAGCTCAGACGAAGAGCAGAAAGTAACGGTGGTCGCTGCTGCGCATGGGGTCAGTTTTGTTTGTCTTCAAATTCTTTCTGTTTCTGTCTTTGAATGGGCAGTATTGCCCATTCTGCAGCAGCACTGCCCATTCAACAACTTCCACCATAGCTCACTCGCCCCTATTCGTTTGGCCTCCTTTCTGAACATGTGTGTTACTCTGGCAATCTCATTTGATTTTGTTTGTTTTCTTCTCTATGATTATTTCACGATGCTTGTTTCACCAGGTGAGCGAGCACCCCAGCCTCGGTATTGTCTTAGCTGAATCGCTGCGCAGTCGCACCCAACACCGCCGCCTTCCTGGGCATCCGAAAGAGTCGATCCCTGAAGAGCCCTCGTTTGTGACGGAGGAACACACGTGAGAGCAATTTGCTACAGCTGTATCCGCCTAAATTTTGCTAGACAATCTTCATTTAGAAAGTGACAGAAAAAGCAATGAAGTGTCGATGCCTTGTTGAAGCTACGAATGAATGGATCATTGCGATGTAACAACGCCTGCGATCTCTTATCACCCAACAGGTATGTCGACTCCTCCGTGCTTCAGCGCATCTTGCGCGACCATCACGGCGATGTGTTAGCCCACGAGTTACTGCAAGATGCCGGTGTTTTTGGTAGCAGTGGTTCTTCGTCGTCTTTGTCTTCAATGAAAGCATCGCAGGCACGGCTGCAGGTGTGTGTGTGAGGCTAGAACTAGCACCAGTGTTCTTGAAAGCACTTAAAAGATTCTGTTTGTGTAATTGTAATTGTCATTGCTATTGTTGCCATTCGTGTTGTAATTCGTATCTGTACAATGACAGTCATAGCTGTTCAGAGGAAATACTCACTTCGTGAATTAGTGTATAGTGCAGCTCTTGGTTTTACACAACTTCTTCGGGCTGCTTTCTTGCTTGTGTGTGATTCGCATACTAAGGTTGAAGTAGCGCTGCGCGATCCACACGCGTTCGAAAAGCACACTCACAGGCCAAACTTTAGTGGTGATAAGAGCAGCAGTAGCAGCGGTGACGGTGGTGACGGAAATAGTGGCGGCGGGCTTCGAGTCTTGCCAGTGTTTGTGTTGTCCGATTTAGCCTTCAGTTCCCCCCTGATTGGGGGTGATGGAAAAGCGGCTCCTTTGGCTTTTGATCACGGGCATCTGGTACGAGTAAAGAACGAAAAAAGAGAAAGAACTTTGAGGAGTGAATTATCGGTAGACTCAAGCGTTATCGTACTCATCGCAATTGGGACCTGCATCATCTTACAATGCATGCTCCATACACTCGCGTTTTCCTTCTCTTGAATAACATGCTTCCTTCATTTGGTATAACAGGTGTCCGCTTCAGCTGACTGCGTGATTGTGCTCCACTCATCCTCAAGCAGCAACGGAGATCCTAGCAGCAATAGCCATGCTATGCGTGTGCCTTTAGACCATCTCGTGAGTCGATTAGGCGGTGCTGCCGGTGGTGGCGGTGATGGTGGAAGCACTTTATCCGTTGACCCCACAGACGCCACCTCGGCTGTCGCTTCGGGAGTCCTAGCAGCGTTAACCAGTGTGAACCCAGCACCGCCTTTTGTGTCGACTGCCAGTAGGGCTAGCAGTAGGAGGAGCTCGTCTGCAGGGCAGCGACAGTCTGCAGCAGCAGGAGCAGCTAAAAGTGGCAGTCTTAGTGCTTCTCCTTCTTCTTCTTCTTCTTCTTCTTCTTCTATAGTTGATTACACATGGGCAGTCGGGCACCATCCTTTCCCTCCTTTCGGCCTTTTAAGCCAATCAGCCACCGACAGCATTGGCAGCGGTGGTGGCGGCAGTGGTGGTGCAACTGGCAGTAAAAACGTTGCGGCGTCAGCGAGTAGCAACATGAAAGGTCGAGGAGGCAGCCGAGGCAGCAGCAGTACTGGCAGCACCAGTAGCAGCAGCTCGAACAATGATGCCCCATCGTGGAATTTGAGCCCATTGTACGGTGATGGAGCCACGAGAGCAGCGATTGCAGCCAACGTCTACGCTGCACGAGAGGTAACAAATGAAATAAGACTTCGTTTTTGTTGCCACAGATTACTAGGATAGATCTTACACATATCTTCACTCTAATTACCTCATTCGTCTACCATACTTCTTCTTCTTCTCTCGTCTTGCTTTGATGCTTTCCATAAATTCATAGGCTATGCACGGCCTCAGCGCAGCGCTATCCACCTATGAAGCAACTGTATCGCACGGACTCACCCATGCGAGTACTGCTAATCTAACTACTGATTCGACCTATTACGCTCCACAGCGCTCATTACGCGACGCCGCCGCTTCCAGCAATGCGCTTCCCCAATCCTCTTCTTCTGCCGGAAGCATGGTTATACCAGTGCCGGAAGTAGTGTTAGCCGCGAGTGACAGTGCCCGAGACAGCCTTCACGCTTGCCTGGAGTCGTTCAAGTAAGATCAATGCATTGATGCCACACACTCTTTACTCAAATCAGAGCTCGGCCGATCCATTTGAACCGAGCTCTTCTTCTTCTTCTTTTCTTTCGATGTACTCACAGTATTCGTTTCTCGTCCTTTTTTATAATTGTGTGTTTCTTGGCCTTTTTTTCTTCTTTTGTTTGGTCTTTCTGCTAAGTAGGGCTACAAAAAAGTTGCGTGTGTCAGCCACTGCTGCCACTAAAGCTTGGCAATCTGAGGTGGCTGAGCAACAAGAAGATTTAGCAAGCTT
>Ga0307931_1000986_pt1 | contig 18822 bp, 15 predicted proteins | sample OrgLakmetageno47_FD_201816 | JGI IMG/M metagenome (GOLD analysis project Ga0307931, IMG submission 201816) | Saline water microbial communities from Organic Lake, Antarctica - #47 | ecosystem: Environmental > Aquatic > Non-marine Saline and Alkaline > Saline | place: Antarctica: Organic Lake... | reverse complement strand
GCGGCATGCAACAGCACTCGACACACGGCTTCGTCCTGCTCCCACACATTGCTGCTGCCAGTGCCGCCGCCTTGACTTTGACTCGCAGACAAAGGCGTGCCCTCACTAGAACCTTCATTATTGCCGTTGCTTGCCTCTAAAGCCACTGGCCCACTGTTGCTACGCTCACTACTGTCATCCTTGGCGGTGACGGCAGCGTGAAAAACCGCACGAACCACTGCGGCGAGGCGGCGCTGGCCATGCAAAGTGGGGTGCGACCGTGCTGCGGCACTCAAACGAAGCAAGAGGTCAGGCGCATTGTCGGCTCGCAAGAAACTGGACAGGCTCTTGCTGTTGCCTCTTGCGACGGCGGCGAGGGACTGCTCGAGCACCCGTAGGCCACAGGGAGCAGAGGAGAGCTTTGACGCAGAGGCGTTAGTGGCATTGCTATTGGTTTGCGTAGATGAGGACGTTGATTGTTGCGGTGAGAGAACAAGAGACGCTTTGGGGACGAGGCTGCGGCGAATGAGCGCTAGCACCACGAGTCGTTTGTCGCGCGAGAGGGTCTCGGACTCAAGGCTCGCACTCGTGGACTGAATGCAGGCACAAATGAATCAAATGAGAAGATGGGAAAGAAGCTTCAAAGGGCTGAGGTCGAGAGTATCATTAGAAGAGCAAAAATATGAAGTTTGACAAAAGTTAGTCGATTGATGCTCAAATCCTCACATCCACTCACCTTGACGCAGAATGCTTGCAGCGCCACCGCATGTTCCCGTAAACCTACGGCTAGGCGCTTGGCAGAGGCCTGCTCTACAGGGTCGGGGCCGCCTATTCTAGGCTTCTGCGATCCGGCTTCGAGCACGCCAGCGCTCGCAAAGAAGTGTGCCAATTCGTCCGCCTATGTGCATAGTCAGAGAAAGCGCACATGTGCAGATTTGAAGCTTGAGAATAAGTTTGCTGGAACGCGGTACTGTTGAGACTTAATGGATTGCACAGAACCAAGAGATGTGCAGAAATAGCAATAACCTTGAGGTCAAAGAGAGCGTTGAGTATCGTAGTTTGAATGCCTTTATCTGAAGCCCCATGCCCTAGCAGGCCGCTGCACTCTTCCACCGCACTGAACCGCTTAGCGGGGGGTAAGGCAGCTAGTGCAGGCAACAAATGACCGGTTTGAGCCGACCATTCCACAAACTGCTTCAGTGCTCGTTGCCTCGCTCGAGACATGATACCCTTGCGGCCGCCACCACCACTCGAAAGCTCTTCTTCGTCGTTGTCATCAATGTCACTCTCATTCCCATAGACAATGCCATTCCCATCGCCACCATCATCATCATTTTCGTCGTCCTCGAATTCCTCATCGTCACCTGTGCCACTACTGCTGATGTCGTATGCATCAGGCCATAAGGCACGTGAGAAGACCGCGGAAGCAGCTGTATTTGAGGCCGTAGTTGTTGTGCTTGAGGCAGAGGCTCCTCCTTCAGGGTCCCTTGAGGAAGAATGAGGAGGGCGCCAAAGGTAGGCTGGCAGCGCTCGCAGAGGTTTCTGGCGGCAAAGGAGCCAATCGCGAAGCACGTAGGCAGCTACCGGCGCGTCTTGAAGCATCGAAGCACATGGGTTGGCGGCACTTCCTCCGTATCTGTAAATCAACATGCCAGAACAAATCCATAATCAATGATATGAAGAAACACGTAGACTTAAGGATAAGAAACATGTATTATCATTCACTTCCTAAGGTGTATCACTCACCCGAGGCCAGTCGCAAGCTGAGTCAACGCGCGTCCTACCGAGGCTCTCAAATCAGGCCGGCTTGCTACTATCGCAACCAAGTCAGCACAACATTTGAGGGCTACAGGCGGCAGCGGCGATCCATCGCTTGAATCTGCTATGATGCTGCTTTTAACTTGCCTGCTTCCTGCCCCAGTTGTAGCATTCGGGGCTGCATCAGCGCTGGCACTTGGAGCAATAGCAGCAGTGGTGGTATTATTAAGTGCATCTACAGCACGTGTCGCAGCTACCGCCAGAGCCGCTCGGCAAGCAAGCGAGGTAGCCTCCAAAGATTCACGACAATGCACCGCCGCGCCGCCACGGCCTAGGAAAGCTTGGTAGCAGGGCGCTAAGAAGTGTTTGTGACCTTCTACTGCTACGCCTCCATCGCCATCGCCATCACCACCACCACTGTCAACCTCGTGCATATCACCACCGCCGTCTTGACTACCTTGGTCAGGGAAAGGGTCATAAGCTGCAGCCGCTACACTTGCCTTCAGCGGTAAAGGCGGCAAATTCTCGCACACGTGTTTGAAGATTTTCTCGTGCGAAGCCGAAGTGTAGTGGTAAAATAAGAGGCTCGCGCAACCACTAGCGTCTTGCCGCACTCCAACGTCGACATCGTTCAAACGCTCAAGCACCTTGTGACGCAGGATAGGCGATAAAAAGAGGAAATCGAAGAGATAAGCGAGTTATCAAGTAATCCACAGAATTAGAAGGCATTCCTGCAGCAATTCACGTTTCTCTCCATAACTCATGATTAAGAAGAGTCAATCAGATAAGTGTAAAATGGGCCTTACCAAATCGGTGAAGCAACGGTTGAGGCACTTGCTCACTCCTGCAATGGTTCCCATTTCCCGTCGTTGCGCTGGCGTAGACGCATCTGGAGGGTCCGCACCTGCTTCTGCCGATGAGCGGCTCGCATACGCTGCGTAGGCCCCACCGTAGGCGTGGAAGAGGGCGCGCGCGGCAGCGAGCTGGCGCCTCCTCGCTGATTGGTGCAAACCAAGCCAGAGGTAGAGCTTGGTGGCATGGGAGGGATCGACTAAGCTCGAGCCTGCGTATGCACGCGTACCAGGCATGAGATAAGAGTGAAATTATGGGAATGGGTGGGGAGCATATTTTGATATCGCATACGCGATGAACGGGTAAGACATTATGGATGTGAAGGACTTTCGCAACGCATGCGATGGTCTATGTTACATACCGCTGTCTTCGGTGCCATCTCGGTCGGCGCCCGGAAAGACGAGGCCTAAGCACCGCCCAAGCTCCAGTGACGTCAGGCGGGCTGTGCCCCCGCTGAGACTGCCACTGGCACTGCCTCCACTGCTGGTGCTGTACCCCTGAGTACCACCACCGCCACCACCACCGCTGCCGCCGCGACTTCTAGCAGTGGAAGCATTGTTGGTCTTCGGCCACTGATAGGGGGCACCGAAACCTGCGCTCAGGTCGTAGCGAGCGGTTGCTAAGGCGAGGGCAGTGACCACATCGAAGGCTGCCGCTGCTGACGGGCCCGCCGGAGGACCTTTGGTGCCGCCAACCAGAGCTATTTCCACCTAATATGTTGTTGATTACAGAAGAAAAGCATATTTTTTGTTACTTACTCGTAGAAGAAAGGACTCTCAGTGAGAATATGTCTATAAGAATGAACCATCTGCCGCAATACCATGAGGTATTTTCATCAAAATAGATTTATGTGAACATCTTACCGTGCGTATCAGCCACCCAACACCATCGTCAACGGGGTCATTTGCTTTCGGAATTCCACTGTCAACAACGTCGACATCATCATCATCATCTTCTTCTTCTTCTTCGTCCCCTCCTCGCCTCAGCCCTTCGCCAGCGCCCCTAGAAGCTGAAGGTGTTGCTGAGGATTGCAGCGCGCGACGAGCACAGGTCGCCTGCAGCCACAAGGGGCTATGCGCGAAGGACAGGGCAGTGCGCAGGAAGTCCAATCGCTCGGTCGTGGAATAGCGCGCAAAGAGATGACCGCCACCGCCACCGCAGCGCGAAGCTACCCAAGACGATCCACCGCCACCGACGCCGCTGCTGCTGCTGCCGAAGTAATCACCACCGAGTCCGCTCGAGTCTTGACTGAAGACATTATCACGGCTCCAGCTACATTTTTATTCAAAAAGTACGCATTCGCAACCATACAACGTCACTTGAATAAAAGAGAAAAGTACCAAAATAGAAATGTGAAGTTGGAAAGAAAACAAGACGTTGTCTTTATTCACACAACGGAAAACGGAAGGAAGAATCTTGTTTCCTCACCCTCCGTTGAGGCGGTGAGCCAAATCAACACTAGTGTCGCGCCGCTCAGGAAAAGCAGCGCGGGCAAGCACCAAGGTCAAGAGTTGAGCACACTCGTGCGCGGCGCGCAAGGAAGGGTTCGCAAGCCACTTGGATGCCTGACAGCAGAAGCAACAATCGTAGGGGGGGGGGGGGTGATACCAAGGTACAAAGCAACGAATGTATCGCAAAAGCGCCGACACAAGGAACAAACGGCAACAATATATCAACGCGAGAACATCAAGAGGATGCAGGTTGGTGTTGCTATGAAGTAATTTGCCTTTGCAAGGCACACCTGGCTCGAAAGGGGTTTGGCAGTGGCGACATTTCCTTTTCTGGAGTCAGCCCAGTCACTTCCTCCGGATTGAGAAGCGCGAGGCCTCTTTGAGGCTGGCAAAGGTCTCTTGTCGTCGTCACTATCGCTATCGAATCCACCTCCAATACCACCATTGCCATTGCCCTTGGCTGCACCACTGTTTCCGGCAAAGCCTTGAGCAGACGCAGCCACGCCCGTCCTGCCAACTGAGACATCCTCGTCGTCTGAGTCGCTCATCGGGGATGCAGCACGAGGGCGCGCGGCAGATTTCCCACCAATGTTGGTGCCACTCCGAGGTGATGATGCAGCATTAGCAGAAGAAACATTATCGTCAAAGTCCAGACGAGTAATGTACACGCTGAGCCTCTTGTGCGCAGCTTTGCAAAAGGCAAGGACTTTACGGCGAAGCTCGGTAGAGAGGGGCGCTACATAAGAAGTGCTCAATGAATTACTATTTGACGATCTGCTCGAGTCAAGGCCCGAAGAAGAATCTTGCGCAACTATTTGGGCCGCATTTACTTGAGTTTCCACGGCAGCTAATTGACCCATCAAAGCAGCCTGCATACAGAATAAAGATGGCGAAGGCGTGAAGAAAGTATAGGTGATCAACCAATCTAGAATAGCATAATAGCAAAAGTAGGAGCCCTGATTTGAATGATGAAAGGGCCGAATAAGCGACAAGCAAAAAGCAAGACATTAACAACAACATCAATAGCAGCTGAAATAGCAGAAGTAGCAAAAGCATCAAGAAAGTCGCACCACAGCTTCAAGAACTGCAATTGGTGACCACACCGCCGCCAAACCGCCACCACGAGCCAAACAACAGGAAGCGCCTAGTTCTTCATCCAGCGCCCATCCCGGATGCTGCAACAGGCAGGTTGCAACACTGTCTACAGCACTTGCTACTGCACTATCCCATACCTCGAGCAGTGGCCTACTACTGCTGCTGCTCGTCGTTGAAATTCCTCCAGTGCGCGGGTGACCTGCAGCACTTCGATCCGAACCTCGGCTAGATTCTGAGCAGGCATGGATCACGGCAGGCCTCAAGCTGAGCAACAGTCGCGCGCACTGTGTCAGACCGAAGAGTGCCACCAGGCAAGGCCGGCTGAGCAAACTTCTTCCACTCCCATAGCTCCTGTCTTCAAAGTCTTCGGCAGCAGTTGCGCTAGCCGCCGACACCGTCCTTGCATGGCGCGCCACTTCTTCGCTCAATGTCACGAGCGATCGCTGCAGCAACGGCACCACCGTAGTCGCCGTGGTGTAGTCAGACGTAGCCCCTTCACTGCCACTCTTATACTTGTTGCTATTGCTGCCTACGTTCATTAGCGCTGAGGCAGCCGAGGGTGTCTGTCCGAGGGCTGCTGGAAGAGCGACAGGATCGTCACATGCGCCTGGAGCATCAACTAAACAGCCTTGTTGTTGGGGCGGTAAAGTTTGGTCTATCCTTTGTGGTGCCAGTGCCGCGGCAAGGGCATTGCGCAGTGAGGGCAGCGCCGCGAGACTAGCAGGGCCAGCTGAGGTGCACAGGGGCAACTGCCAAAGCAAAGACACCAAAAGATAAGCTCGAGGCGACTCCGTAGGCTGCGGAGCTGCTGGTTGGGCAGACGCAGGTTCGGAAGCGTTGTTTTCGTCGAAAATAGCCTCGCTGTTGCCATGCCTGCTGCCATTGCGGCGCTGTTGCTGCTTGTGACTTGAAGAGGCCGATGAGGAAGAGATGGCTGCGTCCGTGAAAGGTGAAGGAAGGAAAAGTGCGTCTTCAGCAGCGCCTGACTCATGGAGAAGCTGCAAAGCTATCGCAGCAAGCTCAATGGGGGCACTGCTCGGTAGCACTGCTACAGCTGTTGTTGGTGCTGCACCACTGCTAGTGCTAGCTGCTGCTGCTGCTGCAGTTTGGGTGGCAACGTTGTCGTCGCTATCAGCGATGCCCCGAGTAGCGGGAGCAGTAGCGGTGGCTGTGGATGGCGTGGTACTATTCGCTCGAGGCCGAAAGACAGGCAAGGCTACCAACTGCATCGCGAGCGAGTGTTTAGCTGCAGTATTGCTGCCGCTACTACTGGTAGTTGCACTGCCAAGAGCGAGCCCCGATGCAGCCAGCTGTGCTAGGAGAGCGCACACGGCCTCGCCTAAGGAACCTGGCTCGCACGCAACTAGAGCTTGACAATAGGGCCGCCGCGGGTTTGTAGCACAGCTCCAGACTTGCTGCCAGCTTGTTGATAATTGCGCAAGAGCCGATGCCTCGCCGTCGTGGCAACGGCTACTGCCACTGCCATTACAACGGCCAATCGCAAGTGCTGAAGCTCTGGCGGCTTGGCTCAGAGCCAGCACCGTCCAATACTGCAGCGCAGCCCCAAAGCCTCCCGCACTGCTGCCCCCACTGCCCTGAGCTAAAGACGACGACGACGCGAGGCTGTTCAGGACTCGAACACTCAAGACCTGTACGATAGAGGCAAGCGTAGACAAGTGTTGCGCAAGTCGCGAATAGCGCATGTGGCGCACAGCATCAGCATCGGAGTCAGTGGCAGTGGTAGCAGCAGCACCAGCGTATACAGACCCGCGAATGCTGTTGTTGCCACTAGCAGTAGCGCCTTGCCCTGGTGCCACCTTAGGACCAAGCCAAGCCTCGCCATGAGGGAAGAGCTCCAGGACGGCTGCCAGCAGCTGCAGGAGCGGTAAGCACCGCAGCGACACCAGCCGTAAACCACTGCCACCTCGACTTCTCGACAGAGCACCGCCGCGGACCAGGCCACTGCCACCAGCTCCAGCAGGACGTTGGCTGCCTGCGATACTACTCCCCAGGCCAATACTTGCACCGCCGCTGGCGCCACTGCCACCGTTGCCACTGCTGAGACCTTTCCCACTCAAATTTTGCGGGTCGCTGAGAGCAGCAATGCTGGCGTCATCTGCGTCCAGAGCGCTAATGAGAGTATCGAAGAGCCATGCCCATGGTGTGGCTGCGCCGCTACCCTCCCATCCACTACTTGCGCTGCTACTGCTGTGACTACTGCTGCGCCTCTTGTCACTGGCAGTGCCCATTGTTGGCAACTGTGATGGAAATTGCGATGGTAGTTGAGACGCTTGCGTCTGTGTTTTTCCGTTTGCACCTCTGCTGCTGCTGCTGCTGCCACCTCTGGAATCACGAGAGACGCCACCTGCGGGGCAGGCACGGGACACGAGCTGCGCCAGGAGGGTGAGGTGAAGCCTGGATCGTGTGTCGAGCAAACGTGCATTGCCACACACCGGCAGCGCCGCCTAAAATCAGAAGAACCCATGAAGTTTCACACACACATCAATGTATCGAAAGCCACAATTAGGTGGTTAAAAAAAAAAAATTCACCCACTATTTACTATCTTTAGAAGGGTGTAACAAACAAATGAAGTTTCTGTAAGTGATGAAGTTACACAGAACGAGGTGGCGCTTTGGATGAATAACATTTGAGACGCACACTATCGAGATGGTGAGGGTTCCAGGCAGCAGATGGCACTCCAAGCGCGTTGAGAAGCGAGGGCAAGCCGTCGCCGTCGCAGCCAGACGCGCGTGGGTCGGGCCCGTCTCCAAGGCCGAGGCCATGCAGAGTGCCCCCACCCAGATGATGCACCGCGTGGCTCGCTGGGCTAAGAGCATTCAACACCCCATACGTGTGCTCGCTGGTGCTCGGCCCGGTTACAATACTGCTGCTGCTGCCGCTGCTGCCACTGCCTCCTACTACACCACCACCACCGCTATCACAAGAAGAAATGGCCCCGCTGCTGCTGCTGCCGCTGCTGCCACCGAGGCCAGGGCCTAAGCCAGTGGGAGCAATGCCACCGACGCTCATCGCCTGAGAAGAGCTGTCAGTCGATGCAGCAGCGCGGCCTAGGAGGGCAGCGAGCTCGCGCTCGTCAAGCAAGTTACGCGCCATCGTGGCGACTTTGCCAGCAATGGGATCTCGGGCGTCGAGGAGAAGGGAACCGAGGCGAGGCACAGCTTGGGGTGCGTGCGGAGCTGACGCGGCAATGGTCAAATGCCGAGCCAAGTACTCGAGCAGAGTGGCATGGAGGTCTTTTCGACCCGCCTGTATAGAGGTGAAGCTTGAGTGGTGGTGGATTGGAGAGAGGGAGCGATTTATTTGAAGAAAGAAGAGTAGGCAGGTACAGGAAGTAATAACACAGACGAGACAGGCGAATAAAAGGGTCATTGCTCAATCGCTCCATCCACCCCTTTAATGTAAAACCCGAAATTCGATTGATTCTTACCGTCACTTTTAGCTGAGTCAGAGCCAGCTTCAACAATTTGTCGCCGTACGCGCGTAAAGGTGGACCCGCAGAACGCCCTACTTTGGCCAACAGGACGTTAATGCTGCCAAACAAGTGCAAGAGAGGCTCGTCCTGCAGACCTTCCGCTAATTGGAGGGTCTTGGAGTGGCACCACTCGCCAAAGAAGTGGAACGACGCTTCGAGCAGCGTGTGCAAGTCATAGCTACCATTGGTAAACAACAACTTGAGGCACAGCGCAGGGTTCTGCGAGGGCCGCCCACTTTTCTCGAGTACCAAGACGCAGAGAAGCTTGGCGAGGGACTGTGTGACACCAAGGGCAGAAAAAAAGAGAAACACAAGAACAGATAACATATCAGAGAGTACGAGCCGAGTGAAAGGATGGTAATAGATTGGAGCACGCATGCAGTAAATGCACTTGGGGTACTTAAAGCAGTAACCTGGTAATCGTTGGGGTGAATCAGGGTCAAGTAGTACGGGGACTCGAGCAGCTGGCGCAGCATCGCCCCGTAGCAATCACTGCCTCCAAACACTTCGAACAACTCGTCGTCGTCGAAGGCGCGCATCACCTTCGGAATAGATGAAAGAGAAAATACAAGGACGAGAGAAAAAAGGGAGGGCGTGGGACATTGATAAAGGTGAAGCATGGCTTGAACATCGTGCTCTTTTTCTAGCCATTTGATGCTTTGAAAGCAGGAAGGTCCTACTACCTTTTTCACGAGGGCAACTGCGTGTGGCGCGAGCACTCCGCACGACCGAGGCCCGCCGAGCCCCCCGCCAACCCCACTGCTGCTGCTGCTGCTCCCATACTGCACGCCTTCGCCACCGGTGTAGACGAGATTGGCGTGGTAGTGCTCCGCGAGCCGCACGCACCGCACCAAGAAGAGGGCGTAGTCTTTCTTCGGAACGCGCCTCTGCGAGTTACAAGAGAATAAAAGAAGAAAAAACAGCCCCAGAATGCCCAGATTTTGAAATGAGTAGAAGCAAGGACTGTAAAAGTGAGGTAGAATTTAAGATGTGTAGTGCTACATGGAAAACGGTTCTAACAGCTGTAAAGATTGGGTGCCAAGGTTGCTCCTAGGGTTTGGCGAAGGGTTGATGGGGGGTTAGGTTATTGAAGGTGCTAGAACCAACCTTGGTGCGCGCTGCATCGATCTCTTTCTCGTCCGCAACAATAGCTGCTCCAATGACAGCACTCCACTGTTCGACGCGAAGGCGGCTCGCGCTTCGGCTTGATGAGGTATCGCTCAGCCAGTCCTGTGGTCAATTATTAGATAGGGTTCATAGCTCAGAATTCAGCGAGAACAATCATGTAAATGACTAACTGAGACTCTTAGATTTATATACAGCGATGATTCACGCGTAAGCTCGAGCATTTTTTCGTGTTGAAGTTGATTGTACCTCACTAAGATCCTTCATAGCTTTCTTTCGGTCCGTCTCCTTGTCGGCGCGTAGGCCTCGACAAAGCGCTGACAGCATTAGCTGCGGATTGCTCATTTTAGCTCGACACTTCTGCTGATGTAAACTTTATTTACTTCAGAGCATATGTGCTCGATCGTGAATAAGTTTGTATGCTCTAGACTTAAACTAGTCCAGTCCAAGCATTATTGAGCTAAACCTACAAATTCAGCCATTTTCGAATGTTCTTGGACTCCTTGTTGGATCTCTACCAATAAGACAGCACACCCTGTAGAGATCATTCTGAGTCATCAATTTTTTTTTTGTCATTTGGATGATTCGATCGACGCTTCGATGCTCCTATGATTCGATGATTCGATGACTCGATGACTTCATATATCGATTAATCGATGTCGATGGTTCAGGGCTCGGGGCACCGAAGCACGAGAACGCTGGTGAACTCTATTTATCACGAATTTCTGCACTTAGTAGATATCTGGAGCTACGGTACATCCAAAACAATCGTCAAGGAGTCTAATAATCGAGAGAAGTACTTCGGGCGTAATGTATCCTCCTTTTTATGGGTGTCATACCCGTGAGCTTACACCATGCGGTTTGCATTAGGCACAGGCTTCTTCGATTGTTCGTTTTCAAACAAGTTTGTGTTTCCTTTAATTATCCTTGATTAGTTGTGCGTGCATTAGAGGGCACAATAGCCTCTCGTAATTTGCATTAAGATGATTGCTTTGATGAACTCAGCACCTTGGTCCCAATTCTTGCGACGACGCACGGTAGACGACGTACCTGACTATGTCATTGGAGGTGCTTTGCTGAGTGTGGCAGCGATTGGGATAATTTTGACTGTAGAACGCCGCATGAACTCTCAGAGACGCGTTTTTCAAGGAGTTGAACGTGAGGATGAAATCCGGAGTTCACATCTTTCAGAGCCGGATGGTGCTAGCACGAGTATGCACGAAGAAGAGACTAGAGGCAACGAGAATGATAAAGCGTCTCTACTGTCTGCTAGTGATGACATTCAATCTCGCGAAGACCATCAGATTTTAGAGCACGGTGGTTTGCTTGAGATGCTGGGCGCTGTTGAGCTCACTGTAATGAACTTCCCCCTTAAGCGTGGAGGCGAACACTTGAACTGGTTTGCGATGTGTGACACCATAGCTGACGTGGATGCTGATATCGTCGCACTAGGATATGAATGTGAAGGTCGATTGGCGCAGTTGGCGGACGCGTGCGGGTACTCGTTCGTGGACCGTAAGCGCAACTTGATGGCCAAATATCCAATTTTCGATAGCGCGAGCACCAATCGTGCTGTCGGAACTGGTCGTGGCGTCCCCACCTCAGATAGCAGCAACGCCCATATTTGGGTGATATTAGCAGCTCACCGAGGAGTTGCTGTAGCATTGTTAACACCATCGTTTGATAGCAAACCAAGCTGTGATGGTGATAATGCCTCGGGAAGTAATGGTTTCGCTTCTCTTGCCTCGAGCGGCGTACCAGTGTTTCTCTGTGGCCAAAGCACTGCTTTGGGTGCGCCTGATGGAGCGGTTCAGAAGAAGAGTTTGAGAGCATATCATTCGCAAGATAGTGCAGCTAACTGCACTCCTGCACCGTGCCTTGCGAGCGGCAATGGAAATAGCTTTACCAGCGGAGGCAATCCCACAGGTGGTTTATCTGTTAGCAGTCACACACATGGATCAGCTGTCTTTCGAGACTCGTTTGCCGAAGCCAACACTGTTCCTACCAACAACGCTGCCCAAGTGAGCAAGTTCACCAGAACTGAAACCGTTGATAGTGATAGCTTGGCATCTCCTTTGAGAGGTGCTACCGCTGCTCGCGTGGCCCTCTCTTCTTTAAGTGTACCCAGCTTCGATCCCTCTCCTACGAAAGCTGCTGGCCCATGTATACTCACTGCAGGGCCATCACAAACGCTTCGCTACGACTCTGTGGATTTGAACTCACTTGTCTTCATCAAGAGTATAAAGAACAATAGAAACAGGAGCACTGGAGGCAATGTTGCTTCCAACGTTGCAAGCGAGCACAGTGTCTCCGCTGGTTGTGGCGCAATAATGTCTTCATTTAGGGCAAGGCCTGCTGTCGCACCACCGATGGTGGCTGTAGAACCTTCTGTAGTAGTCGAAGGCCAGGACTTCGTTGTGCGGCCTTATGACCCAACTTGTAGCAGTAGCAGCAGTAGTAGTGACAGCACCGGTGACGGCAGCAGCAATGGATGGTGGATTGAAGTACGTGTCGCAAGTCGTTTGAACCACCGAGATAGTTCGCTTCCCTGCAACAGTGTAGGTAATGGCAGCAGCAGCAGTAACTTGAACGTTCGTCCAGGCAGCAGTGCTTTGGCCACTGGCCATACCGGCAGTAACATTGGCGTTGGCGACCACACAGGCGGTACTGCTGATGGCAACGTTGGCTTATCAGGTGCTCCTGACATTGGAGGTGTCGACGGTGGAGTATTGCTCAGCTGGCGAGAAGCGCCCGGAGGTCGGCTGTGCGCGCGCTTTGCAGGAGGACAACTGAGCGCAGGCGTCTACGAGGCCGTGCTTCTGGATGCGATTACAGGGGTTGACCTCGCGACGAGCCGCTTCCAGGTGCACCCTTGGGGGAAGCAAGATTTCGCAGACGGCCAAGATTCGCTTGCATATTTTCTCTGAGGCAGCATTTCCCCTTTTCCTTCTCCTGAAACATAGCTACGTACATTTGCGTTTGTGTCAGGTGCTAAGCAAACACGACCCGCCCACGCTTGAACTTCCTGCTGGTGCACGCGTGCGCCGCGGCGCTCTGCTTCGTATTGCCATTCGAAATGCGCCGGGCTGGGAGCACGACTGGTTGGGTTTATTTGGTCGAGGCGTGCCGTGTGGGTCAGCGTGTGAACCGCTGTCAGGGCGAATAGTGCTGCACGGGGAATGCTTTGCTGATTTGGACATACCCACAAACGCAGCTGATCGAAGCGGGCCCTTGCCGGTGAGAAAGTAGAAATTGTGTGAGGACAAAAAAGGTGTTCATTCTCTCCTATTGAAATCTTTGACTCCCGCGCGGGTTGCAGGCGGGCGACTACGAAGTGCGGCTGATGCGCGACAACTCACCTACAGTAGTGGCACAAGTGCCACTTACTTTGGTGGAAGACTTTGCCCATGCCTCTGGCACCAAGGGTGCTGGCTACTGTAGCAGCAGCAGCAGTGTTGGCAGCGCGAGAAGTTTTGGCACCAGAGGAAGTGCGCATGGCAGTGGTGGAGGAAGCAGCAGCGTATGCAGCACTAGTACTTATGGGGGTTCGTCGAGACGCCCTCTGGCCAATGCCAGCCAGCGCCGCGCTGCTTTGAGCGCTCTGGGGGCTTTTCGGCCTTCCAGCGAAAGCGTACCCGAGCTTGATCGTCAGCGTCGCGCCGAAGGTGGAAGCAGCACTTGCATCATTGAGGCCGGCAAGAGCAGTAGCAGACTACCTCATGGTAGTATTCAAAACGCGGGGGGCATGTTTCACTCACCCGCGGTGAGCCCAGCTGGCACACCATCAGGTGGAAGCCCTCTGCGGTTATTTTCCAACAACCTTAGAGGAGAATCGCGGGAGCTCTAAATGCAGCTCTTTGCATTTACGCGCTTTATGGCATAATTTACCTTTACTTGTTCCACTGGGTGCCACGTCTGTTCTAGTATAGTAGTACAGTCTGGTCTATTCAATACCCCCGAAATACAAGGAAGTGGCACTGTGCTAGGCGCCAATTCACTCGTTGCTAGTTTCTTATGGGCTGTGGGCTACACAGGTAATTTGGGGCAAATGGCATTAAGGAATTGGAGTTCTCTCAATATACGCATATGATCAACAAGCAGGCGAATACAGTTCATCAGTTTCCGTTGAATATCGCCATGATTCGACCAGGTGTCTGGAAGAACGAAGGGAAATAAACACAAGCAAACAGAAAAGAGTACTAAGTACTTGGATACTAGGCGGCCGCCTAGTTAACTCCTGGTATCTGGCATTTCAAATGCCATATAGAAACAGGCTTATAGGCTCTCCCCCATTTGAAAATCACCTGCGTTTAAAACCTAATACGAACCCGGCTGAGTCGATTAATTCCGAACTTCGAATTCAGCAGTTGGAATAAGTGGCGAATAAAAACGTCCGAACGTCTATGTGTGAGGTAATTATTTGCTTCCCTGACCATTCAACAATTGCACTTGAGTTCATCACTACTCTTGAGCTACACCTCCGGCAACGTTTCGCTCTCCTCCGTGGCTTTTGCGAAGGTGATGCGCAAAGGGCGCCGCATGGGGCCAACTTTCTTGGCCAACATTGCGGGGTCAGTGACGAAACCAAGCGGGGCTCCGTTGATGGCCACCACGTTGTCGCCCAAATTGAGCACCTTCCTCAGGTGTTGGTTGCCAATCCGGCTCACGATCATGGTGCCCTTCTTTTCGTCTGTCGCCACTGCGAACCCTAAGCCTTTGTCGTTGAACGTGACTTCGAAATGCCCCTCTGGCAAACCATCTTTCAAAGAAGGATCGTCCCAGTTGAACGCGTGTACCAAGGTTGAAAACTGTTCGAGGGACAAAACGTTGTTGTCGGCAGCTACGAATTTCACCATGGCACCAATGATCGCCGTCGAGGGGGCTCGCCCCGAGACCTCTGCAACGGCGTGGTACAGCTCAAAGGTGTCCAAATCGCCACTGCCGTCCACGTCGAATTGGTTGAAAATGTCCGCGATGCGCTCGTCCGAGAAATCCGCAGGGTTGGGCGGTTTCATTTTCTCGAAGGTGATGCGCACGGGGCGCCGGAGCGGCCCCACCCTTTTCCCAAGTTCACTGGGGTGCTCAATCACCCCCAAGGGCGCTCCGTTGACCGCCAGCACCGTGTCCCCAATGCTGAGCTCATTTTTCAACTCGGCAGGGCCAATTTTAGACACGGAAATCATGCCCTTGCCAGGGACTTTCTGCACGGAGAAACCAAGGCTTTGGTTCGGGAAGTCCACTTCGTACAACCCTTCTGGCAAGCCCACTGCGTGCTCTTCCGCTTCCCAATCAAATTGCCGAACCAGCTTCATGAATTGGTCGAGATCCAGTGCGTTATTCGTCTCCGATGCGCCTGCGAAGTCAACCATGGCCCCAATCAATACGGTTGACGGTGGATGGCCTGTCATTTCTTCGACCGCATGGAACAACTCAAACGTGTCAAGATCGCCGCTGGCGTTCGCGTCAAATTGGTTGAAAATGTCCCGGATGCGGTCGTCGTTGAGTTCGTTAGGGATCATGGGAGTCTTTTCAAAGGTAATCTTGATGGGCCGCCGGAGTGGACCCATTTTACGAGCAAGCACCCCAGGATCGGTGACATAGCCGAGAGGGGCTCCATTGATAGCCACCACCGTAGCACCTAAGGTGAGCCCAGCTTCAGCGAGACGTGGGTTCAAGAGGCGGCTCACCACAATCGTGCCTCTGCTGGGAACGTCTTGCACAGCAAAGCCTAAACTGCCTTCCGGGAAATCCAATTCCAGCATGTGGTCAGGGAGAGTCAGGTTTTTAATGTCGGCAGACCAGTCAAACTCTCGCACCAAATTCGTGAATTGTTCCAGGGACAACACGTTGCTGTCCGAGCCTGCGAACGCTACCATAGCACTCACTTGAGCAGTTGACGCTCCCTTGCCTGTAAGCTCTTCTACGGCGTGAAACAGCTCAAACGTATCGAGATCACCACTGTTGTCCGCGTCGAATTGGTTGAAAATATCCCGAATGCGGTCGTCATTGAGCTCCGAAGGAATCAAAGGCGTCCTGTCGAAGGTAATTTTGATCGGCCGTCGGAGTGGGCCCACTTTTTGAGCTAGAACACCAGGATCCGTGACGAACCCCAAAGGTGCTCCATTCACGGCCAAGACCGTTGAACCAAGCGGCAAGAACTCGGACAGAGCGCGGTTGGTCAAACGGCTCACAACAATCGTGCCCTTGCTCGGGATGTCTTGCACCGCAAACCCTAAACTGGCTTCCGGGAAGACCAATTCAAAGTGACCCTCTGGCAACTCTTCTGCTCGCACAGACTCCCAATCGTAGCATCTTGCCAGCTGCGAAAACTGCTTCAACGACAAACGGTTTTCTGTCGCGCCCACAAACTCGATCATGGCTACAATTTGGTTGCCTGTTGGGTTGTGGCCGGTGTCCAGCTTGGCGACCGCGTGCGACAGCTCAAACGTGTCCAAATCGCCACTCCCGTCGGCGTCGAACTCCACAAACACGCTCTGGATGTACTCGTCGCTCAACTCCCGCAATTCAATGAACTCGCGCTCGGGAACATCCACCGAAGCCGCAGGCTCCGAGGCTTCCGTCGCAATAGGGCCCGCGGTGTCTTCAATGGAAGCGGCATCCACCACTGAGCCTGCTTCTACGGAAGCGGTTGCAGAGACATCCACGGGCTCCGGAACTACTTCGATTGCCGACTCTGCTGTACGATCGCCAGCTTCGCTGGGAAGATCAACAGCAGGTTCGGTCTCAGCGGGTGAAGCAGACGCAATGGGCGGCAAAACAACCAAGTCAGGCGCCTCCACCACCGGCGGCACGGCTGCTGCGGCTTCCGCGGCCGCTCCTGCCGCGGCGGCTGCGGCTGACGCAGCTAATTTGGCGGCAGCCGCCGCCTCGGTGGAGGCTTTCGCCGCCACGCGGCGCTGTTCCTTGGCTTCCAGCCGCGCGGCAGCCCGGTCAGCCGCTTTGGCCTGCGCTTTGGCCTGGCGGCGCTGCGCTTGCTTGAGCTTGTGGGAGACCACCACCACGAGCTTGCGGGCTTTCGCCACTTCCGCGTTGTTAGCCCCAAACAGCCGCTCTTTGTCGGCAAGCGCAGTTTGGTACTGGTCCAGGGCTTCCTCAAAGCGCCCAGACTCGTACAGGACATTGGCCAAGTTGTTCCGGCATCGAGCAGCGTCTGCTTCAACCGCGCGTCGAGCAGCCGACGCTTTGCCCGCTGCGTCCCACCCTGCGTCCGCGTCAGCTATCATCTTGGCGCTGCTGATAAACGCTGGCGTGCTGGCACTGTTTTCAGAGGAGTTGTTGCTGTCCAGCACAGCGAGGCAAGCTACGTAGCAGTCGAGGGCTTGGTGGTAGGCCGCCACGCTGTCGTCATAGCGCGAAGTCTTTTTCAGCACGTTGGCAATGTTGTTCAAGCACATGGCGCGCGCCGACGATTGCGGGCCTAGCGTCGCTTCGTAGATGCCCAGCGCGGCCGTGTACTGGGCGAGGGCCCCCGAGCAGTCCCCCAGCTGCTTCAGAACGTTGCCCAAGTTTTTCTGAGCACGCGCAACCTACAGACAACGAAGGGTGTCAAAAACTGAAGTAATCCTTTAACGCAACCACACATCGAGGTTCAATAAAAAGGACCAAATCAATAACGCAAGCCCAGAAAGAAAGGCGGCAACGAAAACAAAGGCAGGCATAGAGGTAAGAGCATGCTACACACGAGCGCAGTGAAATTTACCATGGGGTGCGAGGCGCCAAACACGTCCTTGTAATTGACCAATGCGCGCTCGTACATCTTCTGCGCGTCCGGAAATCGCCCCAACTTATACAAGGTGACGCCAAGGTTGTTTTCCGCATCAGCTAGATTCGCCAGAGGCTGCTTGTCTAACGCCGGCTGCGTCGTCGCTGCGTTGTCGTTCCCTGCTTCAACAGGTGAGGTGGAGGGTGGCGCTGCCTGCGCCGCAGCGGAGTAAATTGCCACGGCGCGTTCGTTAAGTGGCAACGCTTCGTCGAAGGATCCTAGCCCCACGAGGGCTGCCGCTAATCCATTGATTGCGCGCGCCGTGAACGGGTGCGAAGGGCCTTTGCTGGCTTCCATGTCGACGAGCACCCGCCCGTACGCCTTGTGCGCCGCCTCGTACATGGCTTGCTCGTTCAGCTCAGCAGCCTACGAATAAGATGGGTAGACGCACATTCTAATAGATGCATAAACTGAAAATTTCATAAAATGGGCATAACGCTCTAATTTTTTCATGAGAACTACACAAATAGACGGCACATTGCGTATGTCTCTGATGATGCAGTAGACGGCACTATGGGGGCGCACCTGCGCCATGTCTGCAGTTGCGCGATCGTCGAGGAAGCCGCTAATGCCTGAAAGCGCGTCAGTGTAGAAACCACCTTTAGATGCAGAAAGCAAAATAGCGTCCTCTTGCTTGAAATCATCTTGCTTGAAATCTGGGTCGCCCGGCTTAGGTCGTGGAGGTGAAACTGGTGTCGTTTCTTGGCTGTCAGGTGTCGGTCCAGAAGTTGGCCCGGGCTCAACGCCACTATCCATGAGGTTGCTTCTCAGTGGAATACCTCAGGAGTGGCAGCGTTTTAGGCTATTGTATGATGCCTCTATCGTTGTGCATACACTGAAGTTCCCCACGCTACCGCTCCAACAAATTCGTTGGGTAAAAAACAGACCGACTCAACGCCAACACCTCCAACACCTCGATATAGAATGCTGTTGTCCGTTGAGGAGTTGAGGAGGTGATAATGTTTTCCCAACCCCTCTAAATATAATAGTACGTACCTTCAAAGCAAGGAATTACAGCAGGGGATAAGGTGTCGCCTGATTACAGTACCTTCAGAGCTCCAGAGGAACGGCGCCATGCACATCTGACATAAGTCCCGAGGAGCCGAAATCAGGGGCAGAATGGAAACACAGTGAGGCCAACTAATGAAGTAACACTGATCCACCAAACTCGGATACATGTGAGTCTGAGCCTGAACACAATCGAATCTTTGTTCGACCTCGCTAAGTACCGCTTCTGGAGCGGAGAAGCTATTCCTGGTGTTCGTAGGCCTGTGTTCATTCGTGT
>Ga0307931_1000985_pt1 | contig 18838 bp, 15 predicted proteins | sample OrgLakmetageno47_FD_201816 | JGI IMG/M metagenome (GOLD analysis project Ga0307931, IMG submission 201816) | Saline water microbial communities from Organic Lake, Antarctica - #47 | ecosystem: Environmental > Aquatic > Non-marine Saline and Alkaline > Saline | place: Antarctica: Organic Lake... | reverse complement strand
TTCCGTCGGAGTTTGCAGTCCATACTGTCCTCGAAATCATCCTGGACAACCACTCACAGACAAAGACTCATGTACGGAGTTAATTTAAACGTGTTAGCGGAAAGGCGTGCCGCGTTACACTTCAAGAGGATGGTGTGTAGAGGGAAGGAAGAATAATACTTCCACCCCCCTTTAAAGCGGAAACTGTTCATGAAATAATTTTGAAACCGGACTTGAGTCGTTTCTGCGTCTGTTTCTGCATTGAAGAGAGCACGCCGTTGTTTAGTCTCTTGGGCATGCCGCGCCAGGAACCTCTGCTTCTCCTCTGGTGTCACTCTAGGGCCGCACCGAGGTGGCCGCAGCTGAGGTTTTCCTATGTTGAAAGGCGCTTTCGTAACGAGCTTTAGCCAGCCAGTGCGGTCCTGCGCCAGGGTTGCCCATTCCGAAAAGGTGATTGCTTTACCGCCGTCGTCCACGAGGCCGAAGTACTACAGATGCCGTTCTAGAGATCTGCCATAAGTAATCTCTTGACCGCCCGCTATCCTCGGCTCGTGTATCCACGAAGGCATGAGTCTTTTGAGCCTTTTGGGCTTTTGGGTAGCCGACTCTTTGGCATGCGTGCGATGTGGCCAACCCAGAGTGGAGTGCGGCTTGCGAGGTAGTACTCAATCGAGAAGACACCCGTACGCTTCTGTAAGCTCGATGAAGATTATTGGTGGAATAGCGATTGGCAAATCGCCATCCTAATCATTTCACGTATACGCTTGTTATGCCAGTTGCGCAGGCGAGAGATGGACTAAGGCGTGAGGCACCACGACTCGCACCCATACAGCAGTACCGCCAGAACACCACCAGAGTAGATCTTCTTTTTGAGCCGCTCAGACACATCGCGAGTAATGAAGAAATGACCACGTAGCGCACTAAAGGCCTCGGAGGCTTTATTGATTCGGGCATCCACGTCATGATGATCTGATAAGTCGCGATGAAGTAGTGACCCCAGATAGACGAAGGACTGAGTGAAGCTGGCCGTGCCCCCACAATCCAAAACAAGGTCCGAAGTGTCCCTAGCCACGTACTCCTCATCCCGCGCCGGACATTTCATGGCCTCCGTCTTGCTCTTTTTGGCTGGTGCGCCGACGTGCATGAAGAGACCGAAGAGGCGCAAATGCTTGTGGATGGTATTTGTAGCGGCGTGGTGATTCGCGAGTTTCCTGTTCTTATATTCTTCGGTCTGTTAGGGACTTAGATACTGTGAGTGCATGATGTACTGCGATTGTGAGATTTGCCTACTCAGCCCAGTCAGACTTGTCCTGGAGGATTCATCTAAAAGCAGCTCTATGCCGCTTGTTGTTGTTTCTTTACAATTGGGGAGTATAATCTAAACTAATCTAATCTAATCTAATCCTGTGTCTGAATGGCCCTGCTGTCCTGCTTTGGAGAGTGCACAAGTGTGTGGTCGTGTGGAAGTGCACAGGCGCACAGGCCGATAGTAAACAAGCCGCTTGCTTAAGGTTTTTGACTTGGCTTATGGCTATTTTATAACTGATTCCAGAGAGGGGTGTGCGGGCTTAAACTTAAAGGCAAAGGCTGCGGAGAATCGCGGGATTCGCGTAAAAACCGATAAAAGGAAGCGAACATGCGCTCGCAGATGAACCAATTCCAGTTTTATAGCGAACTAGATTGGATTGTGTTATCCTTTAATTGCAAAGAAACAAGTTTGAAACAATAACAAATAGCAAACATCTGAATTTTTATGAATTCCTCAAAGCTCCAGTTCCAGTTAACTGGGGCTGGAGTGGACAGATGGACTTTGGGCCTTGATGGGTTTTTCCTTGTGACTGGCAAGATAACACTTTATATCTACCACTTCCATTGGCCGTATACTTCAAATAAACCCTTAAAGGGGCGGTGAGTTGTGAGTATTTTTCGCCGCACTCCTACTTATTATTCGCCGACTGCATCAAATGGATTCGTCAAACAAACCACTCGCACCTGCTGAGGGTAACTCAAAGTTCCACGCTGGTTTTGCCTTGGGAGCTTTGGTGCGGCGGCTGTCTGTGGCCACCTTTTCAAGATGCGCAGACGGGCGCTGCCGCGTGGAACCATCTTGGCGGCTCACGTAGAGGCCTTGGTCTGCGGCAGCGCACCACTTCTTGAAGGTGCCACCGCCCGCCTTCTTGTGGCGCGCGCGGGTTTGTTGGGCGGTGCGTTTCGCGGCTTGCTGGGCCTGCTGCTCCTGCGCCCGCGCGCGCTGTTTTTCGGCGTCCTTGTTGCGCGCCCATTCCTGAAACGCGCGGTCCGCCTGCTGGTCCCGGTCCCGGGCGAGCTGGCGCGCAACCTCCACTTGCCTCGCTTCGTCGGCCTGAAAAAGACCGTCGGTGCGCTCGGCGAGTCGCTGCTGCACACTGGCGCGCAAGCAATCTGGGCTCACCCCGCGCGGATGTGGTATTTTGGTGCCGTTCGCGAGCAGCAACGCTCTCACGTCGCGCGCCACCGAGGGATCTGCCAGAAGAGAAGTTAAAGTCGGCTCCAGAACACGATCCACCGCGACCTAAGTATTTTGCGAATTATTATTAGAGCGGACAAATTGCACCAGTAAGTTCGGTGCGAAAATTGATGTTCGAACAACGCGGTGCACAATATTTTGGAGAGACCGAAATGCAACTTTACGACGGAGCGCCATTTTAAACTACAGTACAGATCAAGCACCTCGAAAACTCTCCACTAATGCAGCAACAAGTGTTGTGACAGGTGTGCAAATGCACACATTTACTTACCTTGGGCACCACGAAGGCATGCGTGCGGCGGCCTGTTGCGTTAGAGGCCGCGCTAAAACCCGAAGCGGGTTTGGGTCCAATCCAAGGCAGTTGCTTCAAAGCACTAACGTCTTCCATGAACCGATCACCTATTATGCGAGTACAGGAATATATTCATAAAGATATCAACCATTAACCAAGTGACATCGCTTAATGGATGAAGCAACGCCGCAAGATTTCGGTATAATTCTTCCGTAGATAGGTTATTGAGGGATCCTCGTAGCATATTATCCGCGGACAGCGCCACATAGAAATAAGATTTCTTGGCATCTCTCATCTTGTAGCGCGCCTACCGAACTCATCGAGGACGCCGTGCTGCGCTTGCAGACCTTCGATAGCCGCGTTTTCCTCGTCTGTTACTCCTCCCTGTAGCAAGTGCCGGCCGCCCCGGCACCGCCGCACTGCGCTTTCCACAGCTTCCCCAGCTCTTAAGGCCCTCGACTCCGGAAAGAACCGAACGTCGTACCTGGACACCGTGGGGGAGAGGGGGGGGGGTACAGAAAATCAAAGGACAAGATGCATGGTTGTTATTTCAACACATGACATCAACGGCGGGAGATTCAAAGCGGATACAATGCTTGCTATCGAATCTGCGGCAGTGCGTGCCTTCTTTTCGCGAGGCCAATAGAATAGTGAAAGAACAAAGTGCTCCTGCTCCTGTCTCAATTCACTCTTTCTCATTCCCTCACCATTGTGCTGACGCCGCCATGGCTTTCGATGCTTTCCGAGCCGAAACACGAGCGGCTGTTCGCGAAAACGCTGGGCTCACACCACTACCACTGCCCTTGGCACGTGTGGTGGTTGACGCATGCAGCGGTGGTGGCACAGCAGCAGCAGCAGTTGATGATGCAGGGAGCCTCTGCCCACCGCCAGCAGCATCGTTCTCGTCTGCCGGGCCATTCTCCTCCTCGTTGGCACTATCACCATCGCCACCTTTGCCGCCAGCGTCCCTCACTTCCTCCTCACTCTTGTTCGGTTGCTGGGAGGGCGACAGCGTCGGCGAGCCCGGAAACAAAGCCGTGGCCACCTCAGTGCCGTCAAAGCGGCTGCTGACGTCACCCGTAGGGATGATGACGTCATCATTTGGGCTGTTGTCGGCACCCTGGGGCGAAGTGTTGGCGGCTGCCATTTCCGTTGGCGGCAAATCGCCCGGTGCCACTCTTAACACTTCTGCGCGGTGCCATTTGCCCCAAAGCCGCAGCTGCACTTCAACCACGCGATTGGGTGCCAATGATGACGATGATGACGAAGAAATCATCTTGCTCCTGTTTTTGCCTCCAGCACTACTGCCGCCGCTACGACGGTTGTTGGTCGAAGACGAAGAACCAAACAGGGCTTTGAACATGGCTTGTGCATGACCAGCTGCTGCTTCCGCTGAAGAGGAGGAGGAGGTTGAGCTGCCGCCACGACTGCCGCTGCTGCCGCAAGTGTTGGCTTGTGCGCTACGAGAGGAAGTAGTGTGCATGTTGAGGCGGCTGCCAGTTGTTAGGAAGCGCATGCGAGCTACGGGAACGCGCTTGGCAACGTCGATGGCGCCCTATGAATTATTTGTGAGCACACAAAAATTAGCGCAACATGTGAAGTCAGAAAAACAAACGCACGTCGCAAGGCACAGTCACAGGAAAAAAATATTCAGGGTACTCAACTATACTCAAAAGTACATCCCTGGCAACGACGAAAACCTGATTCGGGTCATTCGGAGACTTCAGCTCACCCCCCCCTTTAATTTATACCCCTTCCTATTACTCATCTCTTCTACTATATCATAACTCTTACCTGCGCAGTGGGCCCTCGCAACAGATCCGTTAGGCCAGCACGCAAGCTTCGCTCGGCTTCCGCTGCCACTCTTACGGACTCGTCGTCGGGTTCAATTTCGTGCGCTTCCGGCTGGCTGGCCAATTCTTTCACCAAATGATGGAGCGCAATGCCTGCGCAGAGAGTCCGATGCAAGTTCATGTAAAAATAGGACTGACTAGGTGTTGTGTGCGTATTGAGAAATGTTGTTTTGACGCACGCATTCACACAGCGTATTCTTTGACATAAGTGCGCTGTATTCTCTCTCTGTTCTCCTTCCCACCCACGTTCTCTCTCGCTCTCTGAGTAGATTTCACTTCCGTCTCCTCTTTCACACTCTTCTCCTCTCTCACACACCTGCTCGGCTCGCTCGGCGCACTTGAAAACTGCCGCGTTTTCCGTCTCGGTCTCCGCCACCTCCGCCCTGTAGTAAGTAGGCAGCACACGTGTACATCGAGTACACCGCCATTACAAGGTAGGCAACCATAGGCACGAAAATACAAACAGTGAGGCATGCACTACCGCCACTAAAAATGTCTTTTAAAATTATCGTGCACCTCACTGAGGTCTTGGTAATGCACGAGGCTTCTCAGGTGTTCTTCGAGGGTGCGCGCGGCGCCCTTAGCTCCGGTGATGAGGCCCCCCGCGTCCATGCACAACACGGCGCTCGCAGCCCCCAATGACGCTGGATTCATAGGGAAAGGTCAATGAGAAGTTGGCGACCACGAGAGAGAGGAAAAAAAACAAAGAATAGAGATGAGTTGAGCGATAGATGGTAGTTTGAAGGCTCGGCTCTATGCTTAGACACGAAAAGCACTGTAGTAGTGTGCTTCAATTACTCTTTTCTATTTTCTGTCGCTTTTCCACGTGTACCTTTCATCGCTGCCGCTTGAGCCTTTTGTTTGGCCCAACCACCCACTGTAGCCTTGGTTTCTTGGCGCTTCTCAGACCTTGCTTCGAGCCACGCTAAGAACCCGCCTGTATTGATGGGTGGCGTTGTTGCGTGTGGAATGGAAAGAGATAACGAGGCCCCAAAGAAAGTAAAACAGAAGAAATGTGAAAAATAATTATAATAGGACGGCATCAGAGCAGAAACGAGCTTTAAAAAAATAAGGTATGCCTGCACGGTACAGGCGTGCACACGTGTGCCCCCTTTAACTCCTCATTCTTACCGTCGCTGTCTCGTTTGCCTTTGCTCGCGTCTTCAAGCCATCGCTTCAAGAGGTTCTTGGTCAGGGTTAACGGCCGATACCACACCGTGTCACCTCCTCTTGCTGCTCTTCCTCGCCCACGATGCTGCTGCTGACCACTGCTGCGGTGATAATTCGATACAGAGCCGCCTTCAGATGCAGCCTCGGGACCATCGTCACCCTTTTGCTCTTCGTCTTCTTCTTTGCTTTTTCCGAGGCCAAACAGGCCACCATCGTTGATGTCCTCATCGCCGTTGCTGCCTCCGTCTGGGTTGCCATTGTCATAATGGTCGTCAATACAGGGAGGATTCGTGCCGCGGCCTGCTTCACCCACGCCCCTGTAAGCGCGCGGGGCTTGGGCTAGCGGCACCCCAACCAGTGGAGCCGCTTCGGTCGCCAACAGCTGCTGCGCTTTGGCCTGCACCACTTCTCGTTCGCAAGCTTTCTTGACCTTGCCCTGAGGGTCCGCAAAAGTGTCGAGCCACTGGTTGAACGAAGGGGGTTGGTCGCCGAGCTCCGACAACGCAAACGAGTCCTGAGCTGCGCCACCACCACTGCCAGCACCGCCGCCGCCGATGCCCATACTTCCGCTCCCGTCTTCCGAGTACTCCTCCTCGTCGTCGTCGTTAGCAACAGCAGTCACCACTGGCACCGTCGTCGCTTGTCGCCCTCCCCCAACAAGGGGGGACAGCCCTTTCTTCAGCCGCTTCCAGGTGGCTACATGGCGCTGGTAGCCCTGAAACAGGGACACCGCATCGGGCTCGCCTTCTGGTGCCGCCGCCGACGACGACGACGACGAGGAAGCGACTTGGCGCCTCCGTGCTTCAATGGCGGAAACCATGCGGGCTCGGACGTCGGCCCGTGCGCTGCGCCCTCCTTCGCCTCGGACCCACGCCGACGCTTCCGCCATGGCTTCTTCCGCCAAGAGAGCGTTGTAGCGCGCTGCTGCCTGCGTGTTTGCGGCTTCTTCTGCTTCTTCTTGAGCAGGAGGAGCCGCCGCATTGGCCTCCCCTTCGTTTCCACCACCGCCAACGCCACCGCCATCACCGGGGAGAAGCCCTACGGCCGCAGCAGCTACTCCTTTGGGCAGTCGCTCAAACTGCTCCACCAGTGCTTGCCACTCGCGCAGCCGGAGCACGGTTTCCTCGGCAGGCATTCCCGGAGGCATCACCGGCGTAGCTCCACGCAAAGCCGCAGCAAATGCGCTCAATTGTTGCTTGTGCTGGGCCGCCACTTTCGCCTGTTTCCTACCGAACCATTCTGCCCATGGCTCCACCACATGACCTGAGCCTCCTCCGGTCTCTTGGCCAGCTGCTGCTGCTGACGACGAAGAAGCATACCCGGTGGCCTTGACCAAGCGCAATTTCAGCAGATACGTGCGCAGCGCTGCTGCTGGCACGGCCGTCGGCGTGGGGTCACTGTCTGTTAAAGGAGGCAGCGTCGGGTCCAGTGGTCCTGGAGGTAGGCGAGCGCCTTTCTCTTCTTCTTCGCCATCCTCTGAAGCGCGATCTGTCCACTGTCCCCTTTCTCCTCGGCTTTGGCTTTTTTCAGCATCGTCGAGTGGCGCAAACCTCACGGCACGGCGCAAGATCCCTTGCACTACTTCCGGCGGCCACCGCAGTTCACACGCCCACAGCGCAGAGGTAAGCGCAGAGGCCGTGATAAGTGGAGGCGATTGGAAGTTACTGCTGTGGTAACCTCCAACAACGCTATTGCCACTACCGTTACTCGCATGAAGCCCACTTGACTCTGATTGGCTGTTCGAAGCTCGCAACTTGGAAGCTGACATGACTTGCGCTGCTGCTGCTCCCACCTTATACGGGGGTTGTAAGAAAAAGAGGGGGGGAGGAGAGGTTGAGTGGATGGTGAGCGCTCGGGAGGAGTGAGGCCACGCTAACTGGCGATTCTAGCGCAAAAGAAAACGAAATGGGAGCGCTCGCAACATACAATATCGAGAATGAGAAGAAAGCAATTCATGCATTATGACATGATAGAATATACCATCCAAGGATCGTGCACGCTTGCAGAGGTGCGCTCGGCGCCGGCCCGGGACTCAGCGGCTGCTAGGAGGTCCAGGCCGAGGGCAGACCGCAACTTCGCCACCTTTGAGGGGGAGGGAAAGAATGGGAGAAAAGAAGAGGAGAGTAAATTGAGAAAGCGATGAAAAAGACGTGCACGGCATGTGATGAAAACATGACTTGATGAAAAAAGGATTGCTTTGTAATGATTGTCCAATCAAGATTAGGCACACGCATGCACTTGAGTTCTATTCTATGTTGCATTCATTATGACGAAGGGGATTGAAATGGGTAGAGGACAGCATGATAAGTTACATTACAATCAAAACGTTGCAAGCAGAATAAAAGCGAAGTACGAACCTTGTCGCCGTGCCTCTGGCAAACGTCTCGGAGCTTGCGCTCCGCCGATGCTTCTAAGCTTGCCCAGTACCCACTCCCACTCTTGCTCTTTGGTTGACTTGACGTAGTTGGCACAAAGGATGCAGAAGATGACGAAGAAGAAGAACGCGCTTCATGAGCAGCACCACTACCTGCCCCTTCGCCATTGAGATAACTGCCACCGTGACGGCGACCATCGGGGCTGTCTGCTGGCATGGGCGTCAACAAGAGGCTCGCTCCTGCGGTCGTTGCCTTGGGCACAGGTGAAGAAGCAACAGCACTGTGCGGTGAAGCAGCAGTCTCAGGAGGTGCATCCTTGCTTGCAATCTCATCTTCAGGTTTGCTTCTACTAGTCCCTCTGCCTCGGCTGCCTTCTGCTTCGCCTTCTCGCGCTGACGACGGCAGAGATGCCGCACTCTCGCGCAGGCCTTCGCTGCCTGGACTGTGGAGGCCGTTGAAACTGCTCGCGCTGCTCCGGAGGCTGTTGTTGCTGCTAATGGTGCGGTTGTTATGGTCTCGGTTGTTCGAGCTTTGGTGACTCGAGCCTTCTCGGTTGCTCTGGGGCGGCGGCGGAGGAGGAGAGGTGTTGGCAGCGTGAGCCACAGCTTGCGCCGCCGCACCTGGCGAAGCCGCAGCGATCACTTGCGCTGCGGCTGCGAGGCGCCCTACGTCAACCTTCATGAATAACGACGACGATGAAGACGACGAAGAAGAGGAGGAAGAGGAGGCAGCGAGAAGCACTGCGGCGTGCTCGAGCGCATCGGCTGAGAGGGCGCGTTCAATGGCCATTTGCTCGGCCATCGGGCGGCCCACCTGTAAGGCAGTTATGCGACGAACAAAACAGAAACAAGTCCCAAGAAATGAGTCGACAAAGCGAAAAGCCTCTTGAGGCATAAGCAGAATTTATTGAAAGTAGTCAGAAGGACAATGTTTATTGGAAGTAGATATAACGAGAGGGAAACGAATGTACCGCTAGACCGAGCCCCAATTGGGTGAGTTTCTCCTTGAAAAGATCGGCCGAAAGCACATACTGAGCCAGGGGAGGTGGTGTAGATGATGACCCAGATGCGCCACCAACAATGTTGCTGCCGCGGTGGTGGTTCCTGCCGGCAGAAGCAAGGTCACTTGAAGGCCATCCTCCCTCGGGGGCGAGCCACGTCAGCACGTTGACCCCCCGCTCCGAGGCCACGCGCAGCAGGGCGCGCAGCGGTGCGGGCAGCAGACCGGCGTCGGCGCGGGCACTCGCGGAAGCCACCGCTCGGCCTAGGTTGCCTTCCGCAGCCGCCAAGGACGAGGACGGCGTATCAGGAACCGAAGCTGCTGCTGCTGCTGCTGCGCTGTTGTGAACTGGTAGTGTAGCGGCTTCGCCACCTTTGGTGGCTGGGTGGTCGTGCCCGCGCGCCGCTGCTGCTGCTGCTTCTAGAGCGGCTGGTGGAGGGTGGCTGTCGGTGCGATGGCGGTGCCATGCGGGATGCTCTACCTGTTTGACGGGGCCACCATTGCGCCTGCTGCCATCGTGCCGGTGGTGCGACGACGACGACGACGACGGTTGCGCGCCATCAGATGCACCACCAGCTGCAGTTGAGGGGGGTGGCGTCGGCGCCTGCCGGCCCGTCGGCCGCACGTCGGCGGCCCATGCCGAGGGCCGAGCTGGAGCTCTCGCGGGACTAGGCGACTTGGAGCTGTTCCGGGAGCCTGGTGCGGATCGCCGCGTGTGGTACCGAGTTGCGACGCTGCGGTTGGTGGAGATGCTGGAGGAAGGCTCAATGGTGCTGGGTTCTCCTGCCGCTGTAGTTGCTGCTGCTGCTGCAGATGCTGCACCTTGAGTAGCGTTTCGGAGCGTAGCGCTGTGCGCAGTGCCTAGCCCCGAGGGCTCTAGACCGGTAGGGCCGAGGCCAAAAGCAGCTAAGCTCGGCGGTCGAAGTCCTGGGTATGAGACAAGCAAATGAGAAGACGAAAAATGCATTGTTGCAGTCTTCAAGCGCCTGACCTAGAAAATGACAGTGACTATAACTCTCAAGCCGAATAAATTATCGGTGTACCTTTGGCCGCGAGAGCGTCGTCAAACGACTCCGGCAAAGGCAAAGCTGTTGCCTCTTGTGTCTTCACAGGCGACTCACCACCACCGCCCGTGCTGGTGAGGGCACCACCGCTGCGGCTGAGCGTGTTGCTGCTGCCCCCGCTTGAAGCAAATCCTCCGCGGGTGGGTGACGACAGACCACCGCTAAGAGCGTCGACGGACGACGGCGGGCGCAGGTTCCCAGCTTTCAGCCCTTCTAAGGTGTCTTCGGTGTGATGCGGGCCGGCCTTGCGGGTCACGGAATACATGTACCTGGTTTCCAAATCAAATGAAATAAATGGAACTTTAAAGACTAATCATGAGAATATTTCTAAAAGTGCCGTGAAAGAAGTGCTTAAGATAGCTCGCTAGTACGCGAGAAGAATGCGTGCTCAAAGGATGGAAACACGACAGCGGCTGACTACTTCTGGTGCTCTTACCCGCAGGCGCTATCGCCTGCTCCGAGGTCAGCTCCGGTTACCACTGCTGGGTGCCAACCGTGCCGACCTGGTACGCGCACTTGCACGGCTTCGCCTACTTCAAATGTCCGCTCTTCGACCAGCAAGCGAGGTACACTGGTGCTCAGAAATGAATTGTTGGTGCTTTCGTGGGGCGACCGGGTCGCGAGAGCCTCGTCTTGACTATCGTCGCCGTAAGCAGCATCGCCAGGAAATTCTTTGTCTACGTCACTACAGTACTTCTCCCTTCGTGGTGAGGTGAACGATGGAGGCTCCATGTTCCGCTCCAGGCGCCAGAATACCCAAAGCTCAAAGGCTAGCCGTTTAGGTCATCAACTGCTCAACACTCGCTGCATCAACTGCCAAGAAGAGGATTGGGCTAAGAAGTAGATATGTCCCCCTGTAGCTAAAGCTATGAAGCCATCGTGAATGCCATGAGCCATGAAGCATGAAGCCAAGAAGCGAAGTAGAGACCTTAATTAAGTAAGTGAAGCTGAAAGAAAGCTAAGCGGCGACAATAGCTACGGCTAGGCAAGCCAGGAGGCATGGCACAACATCGTCGTATAGTTGCTCCCAAGGGTGGATGGGTGCGTGTCTTAAAGCCTTAATCCTAGACGTTGTGTAGTTGCAGTAGCATTCATTCAGCCCATCCACAACAGACGTGATTTGTATGCAAAAATTGATCACTCACGTGAGAGGCGGCTGCCTAGTAGAACGTTTTACCATTTGATGTCTCGATATTACTCGAAAGGTACGAACGACCGTCGATCTAGCCGCAGATGCAGTAGGCGACCCCGCCGCTGCCGAAGCTCTAGCCCTTCCGGTGGGCACTCTCGCCCAAGTGCGCGCCACACCCGACACCAATTCAGGGTAAGAATACCCCTTGCTCATTGGAGTGTTAGTTGAGGCACTAGCGTCCAACCTAGAGTAAGGCTAGGTTCGTTCATCTGTTGATTTGGTACTTGGCTTGAAACATTCGCATTCAACCTAGTCTTGCCGCGGTTGCTTTTTGACAGGTATTACGAAATTGCAGTAGGCTTCACGCTGTACGACTGCGCGCCACATGAGATCGAGCGTGCAGACCCACCTCATGACAAACCTGCTCTTCTCAAGGAAACTGCAGCAAAAATCTCTGGGTCAACTAAGGAGTGTGGAGCTGGGGCTAGAGATGGGAGTGTAGTTGAGACCACAGCTGGTGGTGCATTGGTAGCTCCATCGACGCGCCAAAGTTTACCTGAAAGCAAGGCCTCAGGGCAAGCATTTGTTAAGTTGTGTGGTGGCTGTGAAGGCACTAAAATGGGAACTTTGCGGTGCACAAGATGCTATTCTCGCTGGTACTGCTCCAAGGTGATACATGCATCCTTTTCTTGTACTAGGAACACCAAAAAGTTGTAGAAAATCCGTGCATGTGCGTTTTGGGGCGTTTGAATGCTTACAGGATAGAAGCGGGCCTAGATAAACGAACTTCATTCACATGTACCGTATCAGTTTCTAAAAAAAAATCTTGTTGGTGCTGTTGCTAGGATTGCCAACGGAATGATTGGCCTAAACACCGTAAGGCCTGCAAAGCGCAACCTAAGAAGGCTAATATTGGTGCCCAGCCCACGGTGCCTGCCAAGAAGACGCCTATCATTACTCAACCACTTGCAAAGCCAACAGCCGCTGCGGTAGAGTGGATGCGTGGGGTGAAACTTTGGTGTGAGGCCCTGAAAAGGAGCAGCGGTGGCAGCAGCAGCAGGAGCCAAGAAGAGAGCCGAGGCCAAGGAGGTCCGATCTCCGAGAGGCACGAGCGAACCACTGCTGCAGCCTTGATCAAGCAAGCTCTGACGTGCTTTAAGACCAGCATCGGACTCGAAGACTCTGCAAAAGCTGAAGCGTCACGAACTGCTTTGGCAGCTGGAGGTGTTGCTACCGGTGTAAGCAGCAGCAGTAGCAGCAAGGCTCTGTGTGAGAGTGACGACTTTAGTAGTGAGAACGGTGCTCCTGAAGGCGAAGCAGCAGCAGCGGCATTGAGCCGAGCTGGCGCCGCAGCGGTGGCAGCCGCAGTGGCGCATCTACAACAGCACCGAGCAGATGCCGAGGGTCGGGCGCAGCGGCGCCTCTTTCTCGGCGTGTCCTTGCTTGACCTTGAGGACGACGATGATCAAAGCAACGACAAAACTGCCGACACCATAGAGCAAAGTGGCAGTGTATCCACGGCTGATTGCGCAAGCACTTCAAATGTACCCGAGACGAATACGACATCTCGTCTCTTGTCGTCGCCAGGTCATCAACCACCGCAGCCTGTACATCCGACGCGTGCCGAACAGGGCCTTGCTTTGCTCCGGGAGGCCATCGCTGCGAACCCTACATGTGCTGCCGCGTATCTGGAGCTGGTGGTGGCGCTCGAGGAAGGCAAACGCTGCCAGGAAGCACGCGAGGTGGCCACACAAGCGATTGCCAACTGCTCATCTGCACCACTTTCGTCTTCGTCGTCGAACCTCTGCAGTCCTTTTGCAGACCCGTGGCAACGGCCGGGCTTTCGGGATCCTTCCTTGCGCGCGATGGCGTGGTGGCCACTGGATGCGGTGCCGTTTTGCGCGGAGCTCACCAGGGACGTTGAAGTTGTGCAGAAAGAATTCCGGGCTCTGCTCGCGAACAACCCACATGCTTTGCCTCGCAATCCTCAGGGAAGCTCATTAGATGAACATGACGCAACTGGTAGCAGCAGCAGCAGCAGCAGCAGTGGTGGTGGCAGTAAAAGCACCAATAGAAATGGCAGCAGCAGCAGCAGTGGTAGCTGCAACGGTGGTAAGGGTAGCTGGGAGCCCGTAGGAGGAGGCAAACGAGATGGGGCAGGCGCTCACGATGGTACGGTGGTCGGAAGCACGCGTTTAAGCAGCAGCAGCGGCAGCAGCAGCAGTGCTACGAATGAGAGCACGTCTTTCAATGCTGCGGACGAATATGATGGCGTTGGCAGTAGCAGTAGTGTTGGCAGTAGCGTTGGCAGTAGCAGTGGCAGTGATAGTGAAAGTGCCATGGGTGCATGGCATGAAATTGTGTTGCTCGGGCGTGGGGCGCCTGTACAGTGCCCGGCACCAGAAACGGTGGCGCTGCTGCGGCGGGTAGCACCGGCGGCCTGTGACCTTTGCGACCAAGGCGCTGGCGAGGTGAGATATTCTTTTGTCATGCGTGATCACACTGCCAATTATCTCAATGGAAGCAAAGCAAAAACATGCATTCAGAAAAATAATTGCCCGCATACGAAATTTAGAAACTGGCAGATCGTAACCTTTTGAATCGAGTGAAATTATCATTTAAAAACAGGTGATATTCAGCTTGCTAGCTCCGTACACCCGGATATCGCCGCACTGCGCGCCTTCCAACGTGCGCCTCACCGCTCACCTCGCCTTGTTAGTGCCACCTATTGAAGCAGGGTGTTGTGACTTGCGAGTTGGGAGTGAGCCACCGAGGCGATGGACAGAAGGGCAGGTATCGTATGTTGATATTGCATGATGTTCATGCCTAAATGCAATGATGTAATAGATTTTGCAAAACAAAATCCGTTAATTTTCCAATCCTTTTCGATTCGTTCATACTTTTTCTGCCACCTTTTCATCATGCTCTTGGCCTGTCAAATGAAACAATCTTTTACGCACTTGCTTGATCACCTTGCTCCTCAGGTTTTGCTCTTTGACGACAGTTTTGAACACGAGGTGCACTTCTATTTCAGTTAGTTCTGATTACTGATGCCTCAACTTATATGTCTTGATGTATGAGTGCCAATAAGTCCTTATTTTCCTTTCCGTGCGCATCTAATCGCCTATACTCCTGTGCTTTGTGCACCCAATAAAGGTGGTCAACGACACGCCATTTCCGCGAGCTGTGCTCTTGGTGCGCTTCTGGCATCCTGACCTCGCCACTCCTGAGAGGCGTGTTAAGGCCCTAACCTCTGCCCATGACGCCCGTGAAGCTTGCTTTCGCCTTCGTCAGGTTGGTTAAGCGTGCATGTGCATTGGAAATGTGTGAATATGTAAACATGTGCGCACTATGTTTGTGCACCACATTTACGACAGTCAATTTATTGCTCGTATTCTCATGTTACTTTCTTTGATTTGCATTCATGTGGGTTTCATTGGTGCAATCTGCCTCTTCATCGACAGTTGCCTCCTCTCCCCGGCTCTGGAGGTGCTCAACTGCACGCGTGTGCCACTGGTGCCCTGCCCTGCCCTACATGTGGCATGAAAAGCAGCGACAATTGGGCACTAAGCTTTGGGTCTCCAGGTTCTACAGAAGTGTGTGGAACTTGCGTACGTTGCAACACCACTGTCAAAAATTCATTATTCCACTTGTGAAACCCTCCTTGAAGGGTTTGGCCTATGGCCTCAACTCGCACATATTTTTCATCAATCATCAACGCAAGGTTGCGATTCACGTACCCGCGGGAATCACGCCCGAGGTCTAAAAAATTTACTTCACGCGGTATTTACGCGGTATTTACGTGGGAATCACGTGCGGTATATATACGGCATCGTCCTCAAATATACGGTAAATACGGGGGAATTGGTGTTCTTTTTGGTGGTGGGGGGTCGTCGTGTCTTCAAGTTTCGTGTGTGGTGCGCTTGCCTTTCTCTTTATTCTCCCTTTCTCTCTTCGCGCCCTTTCCTCCCGCCTTGTGCGTGAACCTTGAGCTGCAGTGTTCATCGCCATGGACCATGGTTGTGCGCATACAGACAAGTGCGAAATGTTACTGAAGATTTCGAGTAGATTCCATGATGACGCCACTCTATTCTGAGCCGATTCCCGTGACGGAAATCACGTCTGATTGGCGATAATTTCACTTTCCGCGTGATTCCCGCGTAATTACGTGCGTGAATCTTAACCTAGCATCAACGCGAGTGTACTAATAAAGGAATCGAGAGCGCCATTGGAAGTTAGTTATATCCCAATGTTTTCATCCTACTTTCCGAGTGGAGAGTGGAGTTGGGTCACTTGGCTTTGGGGCTCCATTCCTATTGCTATTAACTTCTACCTTCTACTTCTACAATTCGCTTCTACTTTCTACTTCCATCGTGAGTTGCGGGTGTGCGGGTGCAGCAGTGTAAGGGCTTGGCTTATAAGGGCAAGGGTCCCGCCACGTCAACTCCGCTACTTCTGTTTGTTCTAAACCCAAACGCAAAACCCCTCCGTATTCTGAAGTATTCTCCAAATGCCAAATGAAGTGCATTCTTTATGTGCCTCTGTGACTGCTGTGCTGTGTACTTGTCTTTCTTTGTTTTTGGGAGAGTATTAACTAGACTAGACTAGACTAAATGCCAAATGTAAATGTAGGCCCTCGAATAGTCCTGGGTATGAAAAGTTTATAAGCACCACTCCCCGAATTACGAATCAGGAGCACCCGCTTAATGCCACCATTATCGAAGAAGACTTCTAGGCTCGGCGCGCTTTCTTGACTTTCTTGATTTGCCCCTCGTCCAATTTGCTGGTGGTGAACACCTCATCTTTGCCCCAGTGCACCCCTTTGCTTGCGTCTCCTGGCGACTTGTCTTTCTTCGCTTTCAGAGACGCCGCTAGTTCAAACGCTGATGTCTCACTGTCCGCAGAAGCACCGCTCTTGTCCGCTCGGCTCCGTTTCTTACTACTACTAGCTTGCCCGCTACTGCTACTACTCGACGACGACGACGAGGATGCATTCTCTGCGGGGGCCACAAACACCGCCTCCCGGGCTTCTTTGCGCTCGCGGGCGACGTCCTTGGCTTTGGCCATCTTTTCGGCCTTCTTTTTCAACTTCCGCTGAGCTTCGTTCAAGAAATACTCCCCCGACGCCACTTCCAAGTCCACCTTGGACGGCTGCTGCTCCGGCGGGAAAGGCGTGTACTGCTTCTTGGCGCCGACCACTTTGGGCTTCTTGCGGGCCACCGTTTTCTTCGCGAAGCTCGGCAGGAAGCGCTCCCAGTTTTCTCCCGCCAAAGAGGGGTCTTTCGCCAGCTCCCGCTTGATCATCAGGATTTTGATGTTGTACACGGGGTGCACGTTGCGCATGCAGTCTTCGACCACCTTTTGAGGGTTTCAAAAAGTCGGAAGAAGAAGAAGAAGAAGAAGAAGAGGAGAAGGTGTGAGAAGGTGTGGTGAGATCGCCATGGAGTGAGTGGTGAGTCAAATGTGCAAGAGTATTGAAGGCTTTGAGGAAACGGCTTCGTGAATTCGTGAGTGGTTAAGTTAGTGAGCCAATGAGTTGGTGAGTAAGCGATGAGCACAAGGAATACATGTAGCAAAACATGTAGCGGGTCCGCCGGAACGCGCACAAGGACAGAAGGCCACAAGGAATGCAACCTCCTCCCAGCGCGCAGCAACTCCAACAAACAAACCGCTCGTGAAGCGGTCAAGCCTCACGAGGCGCAACACTGTGCCCACTGCCCGATCGAACCAAAAATACACGGCATTGATTTAAGGCAAGGCAAGAAAAGAGCACGCGCGAGAAAAGAAATTTCGCACGAAAAGCCCATACAGGCTCTTCGACGAAACACGATTTCACACTTTGCCTTTCTGCGCGATAGCCGCCATGGGTCGTGACGTGCAATTTGCAGTGGGGAAGAAAACTACTTCCAAAACCTCGTTGTTTAGGGAAGAGGTGTAGTGTTGTGTGTTTGAAGTGAAAATGTGAATTTGTAGTCCAGAATTATCTCGAAACACACCTTTCGAACGTTTTTGATGCCCTTGATGTGGCCCATGGCGCTCACGGTGTTGCCTTGCACTAGCACATAGCAGTCAGTGAGGAGTTCCAGTGCCTTCAAGGTGGCTCCGTCCGGGCCGAGGAGTCGTTGCCGTCGCCGCACGAACCGCTCCTTGTTGCCCACCTGTTAAATGGTTGGGTACGGTAAAAATGGGAGGAAAGGAAGATTGAAAGAATCAAAGGAAGAGAAGTGCATAGATAAGAATGAATCCAAGCATTCTTAGTTTCACTGGGCGCAAGAGACCCAAGAGGGATAATACTCCCACAAACAGGGTGAAAAGAAAAGCAACATGTGTATTTTTGTTCGGTTCGCTGCGGCACCCCGCTAGTCGCGCTCTCTTGTACTATCAAACAGCACCAAGCACCAAGCACCAAGCACGCATCGCTGCGACTCAATACATTGCTACCCAAGCAAACAAGAGAGGATCTCTCATCACGACGGAACGCTAAATTACTCTTCCGCCTGTCGCACCGAAATCACGCCACTTGGCACTCAAAAGAGAGCAGGCGTAATCCCCAGTTATAAGCGGCACCTCTGAGCATCAAACATGCACCCTATCTTCGTTTCTCGAAATAAAAAAGCATATCGCCCACACTACATGCAAACATGTTCAGAAGTCCTAGACATGTGAAGTGTGCTCAAGAGAAAGTTCACGTACCATGCCTCCGATTTTGATCACGTCGCAATGCATGTCGTCCTCTAATATTTTCACCGCTTGTTGAAAAGGCAAGCTACGCGCCAAGAGCTTGAGCAAGTCGCGTGCCTTTAAAATCACGTACGGGTCCGAGGTTTTGCGAGTCGTGCGCACTGACATGCTGCCCTCGATCAAGTTGAGCTCGCACGCTACTCCGTGCGCGTTTAAGCTCCGGGTCACTAACGGCCACACTTGGCGCAAATACTTTTCGCGGTATTTGGGAAATAGTGTTGCGAAAGCTGACTCTTCAAGCAGCGGCGCAGGCATGAACTCAGGCTTCCACTCATTGTGTTCCTTGCCCCAATGATCAATTCCTTCGACGTCCCAAGGTTTGTCTTTGCGGTACTTGTTGTGATTTTTCGAGACTTCGTCGCGCGGGGTAGTAGCCTCGTCGTCAGACATCGCGACAATAAAAAGCTACGAAGATATGCTAGTTCAGCTAATGACTTGTGAGGGAAAGCCCTGCTTTTCACAGTAGTCTTCTTTGGGCTTCAAGACTGCCAGAGTGCGAACAGGCTCTTCATCTCTTCATACTGTACTTTGACTTTGAGCGATTTCTTTCAGCGACGAGGAGAGCCCATACAGTCCAATGAAACCCCAGAGAACATTCAATTTTTGACAAATCGCGAAAAAATGTAGCTACCGAAGTAGCCGCTACACTAAACACTCCTACACAATGGTTTCAGCGCCGATTATATTGAAACTTCGCACGGCTCAAACTTGGTAGTTTATCTGATGA
>Ga0307931_1000984_pt1 | contig 18845 bp, 12 predicted proteins | sample OrgLakmetageno47_FD_201816 | JGI IMG/M metagenome (GOLD analysis project Ga0307931, IMG submission 201816) | Saline water microbial communities from Organic Lake, Antarctica - #47 | ecosystem: Environmental > Aquatic > Non-marine Saline and Alkaline > Saline | place: Antarctica: Organic Lake... | reverse complement strand
TGCTTTGCCGTCATCTTCTTATGCTTTAGTGCTCAGCGGCAGCCTCGACGAAACTCTCAAGGTGGTGAACGATGTGACTGAATGATTGAAACCATTATATTATATGACCTAGCAGGGAAGGCTTCCCAAAAGAGTTATTCTTATCACATGAACAAGAGTTTTGTCGTACTAATTTCAAACGCTTTTCCTTTCTAATTTTTTACGCTCCCTACATTTTCTGCTGTCCCTAGGTGTGGCCTCTGAGCTACGAGCGGCCTTCCTCGTTAACAGAGAAAGAAGAAACTATCAATTCAGGCAACAACTCCATCTCCTTCCCTGCCACCTCTTCGGAAAGCCTTGTAGATTGTGGCGTCGAATTCGCCGACGGCGCCGAAAGTGGTGTTCAAAATGACACTTCCAACGAAGATGGCGAGGAGCAACGAGGGTCTTTTGTGGGTGAAGGTCCCCTTTCACCCGACGAGCACCCTGTTCCTTCAAGTTCAGGCGTAGGAGCCGCAGTAGCAGCTGCACAATTTACCGAAGAGCCACTTACAGTGGGTTGCCGCCACACTATGGCTGGACATGAGGTAAGCGTATGAGTGTGTGTTGGTAAGTTTCACTTCTATTTTGATATTTCTGTATAGGTTATGTGTACCAGAAGTACATAAAGTTTAACATTTAACTGCTTGCAAATTCAATGTAGGCGGGAGTAACGGCGTGTGTGGCGTTTGAAGATGGCACACTGGCGCTGAGCGGCAGCTTTGATCGGACGCTGAAGGTTTGGAGACCTTTTTCTTTCCCTTTTAGAACTTATTTGGTACTGTAGTGCTATGTCTCTTCGTCTTGGCTTTATCAGTAATTTGTTATAATGTTCCGTCCTCAGTCCTTTATTAACTCCGTTGTGCTGTGTGTTTATGAGTAGGTTTGGGATGTGCCTGATCGATAAGTAAATCATGAGTGTCTCAATTGATGCGATAAGATGGTGCCAGCTCCATGCATTCGCCAGTCGGGCAGTGGAGTATTTATTGATTCATGATTCATGAATCTATGTCTTCCTGCCCTGATGAATACAGTAGTCTACTTGAACCAGTGAAAGTTTGTTACTAAGGCGATAACAAGAATAAGAAAATAAAAATTAAATGTTCTTTTAACATATGTTGCTCAATAATGCCGCGCTATCAGCCGCATAGCGTATAGGCTCCCAGAGAAGACCTACTGTCTATTGTGAGCTATGTAAACTCCTAGCCCGACCGCCCAGAAGAGCGCTTCGGTCTTCCAGTGTGAAAGGCAACTGCTCTATGCTCTTGCTCTACGCTTTGGGCTTGGCCTGTATTTCGCGAAATGTTTCACGTGATTTGGGCTTGACACTTGACACAGGCCCTGAGGAACCGGAATTAGAGGGCTAATAGGGAGGAGTGAAATTTGGTCCTTTTCAAACAATCGAAATAGAGGCCAAGGCCGAAGTCTATGAGAGGCATTCAAGGAAATTGGAATGGCAAATGGCGCGCATGTCAGAATGATATGTCTAGATGGAGATCGCGGTTATACTCGATGTCTGCATCGAAAGTGAATTGCTCCTCATCTGATTAAAACCGCTTCGCTCTGTTTTTCCGCCAGTTCAATTATAACCCCTCGAGCGAGCCTCGGAACCTGTGTCAAATCAGCATTACTCTAGAGGAGACCACAGCCCAAGAGCTGGTACATTGATCGTTGATCATCGGCATGAAGATTAGAATTGCATCTGTTCATTGATTTTGATATAAAGCTAATAAGTAGGGAACGCCAAGTAATCCGATCTAGTCATTAACTGACCACGCGGCGTTGTACTGTTTGATGGTCTTTGATACAGGCCCCGAGGGGACGAAATTAGAAGACGAACAGGAAGAAGTAGAAAAAAATGCTGTGTAAATGTAACTCATAGCCTCATAGGTGCAGAGAAACATAGTAAGCACGCACGCTCAAGTGACCATGAAAGCGAAAATAATGGTCGAAACTGGCCCGTTCTTGCACCTCATTTGTGAGAGTCGTTCTCAAGGCAAGGAAGGGATGGACCCCCAACCGCTGAGGAGGGAACAATCGCGCATCGAGAGGTTCCCCTGGATAAAAAATGTTGCCGTCCACCCTAGAGCGGTTATGTGATCCACTCGGCAATTCATGTTTAACTTCAGCCTGAACATGGCTCTCTATTGCTATACAATAGCACGAAGGCAGCCAACATCACTTATGCCGAGCGAATCAATGTGGGGTAAAAGCTCAAATGTGCTGTGTCAATTGCACTGGCTTTGAAACTACCAGGAAGAGTCACGTACAGCCCTAATAATAGAAAACAAAGCTATTTAAGTTTGAGAAAATTTTCATTTCCCCGTCCATAACTTGGAATGAGCCTTGGTACATGCTCTTGATCAGCTGCCGTCATGCATCACTACGCAGCCTCGGCATCGCTCTGCTCCAAGCCACGACCGTCCTCTTCATGCACGACACTCACTTTCGATTGCGCCAAGGTATTTCCTTGGTCAGCTGCCTTCCTATACCAGTGAGCTGCTGACACGTCACTCTGCTCAACACCACGGCCGTCCTCACACAGGACACCCAGGTTGAATTGCGCCGAGGCATGCCCTTCGTCAGCTGCCTTCCTATACCATTGAGCCGCCTCCTCGTCGCTCTGCTCGACACCACGGCCGTCCTCATACAGGATACCCAGGTTGACTTGCGCCGAGGCATTTCCTTGGTCAGCTGCCTTCCTGAACCACTGAGCTGCTGAGTCAACGTTCTGCTCGACGCCGCGGCCCTCATCGTATAGGACACCCAGGTTGAATTGCGCCTTCGCATGCCCATGTTCAGCTGCCTTCCTGAACCAGTGAGCCACCGATTCGTCGCTCTGCTCGACGCCGCGGCCTTCCTCATACAGGATACCCAGGTAAACTTGTGCCAAGGCATTTCCTTGGTCAGCTGCCTTCCTGTACCATTGAGCCGCCGACTCGTCGCCCTGCTCGACGCCGCGGCCATTTTCACACAGAATACCCAGGTTGACTTGCGCCGAGGCGTCTCCTTGGTCAGCTGCCTTCCGGTACCATTGAGCCGCCGACTCGTCGCTCTGCTCGACGCCGCGGCCCTCATCGTATAGGACACCCAGGTTGAATTGCGCCTTCGCATGCCCAGGTTCAGCTGCCTTCCTGAACCAGTGAGCCACCGATTCGTCGCTCTGCTCGACGCCGCGGCCTTCCTCATACAGGATACCCAGGTAAACTTGTGCCAAGGCATTTCCTTGATCAGCTGCCTTCCGATACCATTGAGCCGCCGACTCGTCGCTCTGCTCGACGCCGCGGCCATTTTCACACAGAATACCCAGGTTGACTTGCGCCAATGCGTCTCCTTGGTCAGCTGCCTTCTGGTACCATTGAGCCGCCGACTCGTCGCTCTGCTCGACGCCGCGGCCTTCCTCAAACAGGATAGCCAATTCAAATTGCGCATCCGCGTCTCCTTCGTCAGCTGCCTCCCTGAACCAGTGAGCCGCCGACTCGTCACTCTGCTCGACGCCGCGGCCTTCCTCATACAGGATACCCAGGTTGACTTGCGCTGAGGCATTTCCGTGGTCAGCTGTCTTCCTGTACCATTGAGCCGCCTCCTCGTCGCTCTGCTCGACACCGCGGCTATCCTCATACAGGATACCTATGCGGAATCGCGCCGAAGCATTTCCTTGGTCTGGTGCCTTCCTGTACCATTGAGCCGCCGACTCGTCGCTCTGCTCGAAGCCGCGAACTTCCTCATAAAGGATCCCAATGCTGAATTGCGCCGAGGCATTTCCTTGGTCAGCAGCCTTCCTATACCAGTGAGCCGCAGACTCGTCACTCTGCTCGACACCGCGGCCATCCTCATACAGGATACCCATGCTGAATTGCGCCGAGGCATTTCCTTGGTCAGCTGCCTTCCTGAACCAGTGAGCTGCTGAATCGTCGCTTTTCTCGACACCGCGGCCATATTTATATAGGATACCCATGCTGAATTGCGCCGAAGCATTTCCTTGGTCAGCTGCCGTGCTGTACCATTGAGCCGCAGACTCGTCGCTCTGCTCGACGCCGCGACCTTCCTCATACACGGTACCCATGCTGAATTGCGCCGAGGCATTTCCTTGGTCAGCTGCCTTCATGTACCATTGAGCCGCCTCCTCGTCGCTCTGCTCGACGCCGCGGCCATCCTCGTACAGGATAGCCATGCAGATTTGTGCCGAGGCATTTCCTTGATCAGCTGCCTTCCTGTACCAGTGAGCCGCCGACTCGTCACTCTACTCGACGCCGCGACCTTCCTCATACACGGTACCCATGCTCAATTGCGCCGAGGCATGCCCTTCATCAGCTGCCTTCCTGAACCAGTGAGCCGCCTCCTCGTCGCTCTGCTCAACACCACGGCCGTCCTCATACAGGATACCCAGGTTGACTTGCGCTGAGGCATTTCCTTGATCAGCAGCCTTCCTGAACCAGTGAGCTGCTGAATCGTCGCTCTGCTCGACACCGCGGCCATATTTATATAGAATACCCATGCTGAATTGCGCCGAGGCATTTCCTTGGTCAGCTGCCTTCCGATACCATTGAGCCGCCGACTCGTCGCTCTGCTCGACACCGTGGCCCTGTTCATATACGGTACCCAGGTTGAATTGCGCTGAAGCATTTCCTTGGTCAGCAGCCTTCCTATACCAGTGAGCTGCTGAATTGTCACTCTGCTCGACGCCGCGGCCTTCCTCATACAGGATACCTAGGTTGACTTGCGCTGAGGCATTTCCTTGGTCAGCTGCCTTCCTGTACCATTGAGCCGCCGACTCGTCGCTTTTCTCGACGCCGCGACCTTCCTCATACAGGATACCCATGCTGAATTGCGCCGAGGCGTTATCTTGGTCAGCAGCCTTCCTATACCAGTGAGCCGCCGACTCGTCGCTCTGCTCGACGCCGCGGCCATCCTCATACAGGATACCCAGGTTGACTTGCGCTGAGGCATTTCCTTGGTCAGCTGCCATCCTGTACCATTGAGCCGCCGACTCGTCGCTCTGCTCGACACCGCGGCCATCCTCATACAGGATACCCAGGTTTACTTGTGCCAAGGCATTTCCTTGATCAGCTGCCTTCCTGAACCAGTGAGCTGCTGAATCGTCGCTCTGCTCGACACCGCGGCCATATTTATATAGAATACCCATGCTGAATTGCGCCGAGGCATTTCCTTGGTCAGCTGCCTTCCGATACCATTGAGCCGCCGAATCGTCGCTCTGCTCGACACCGTGGCCCTGGTCATACACGGTACCCAGGTTGAATTGCGCCGAGGCATTTCCTTGGTCAGCAGCCGTGCTGTACCATTGAGCCGCCGACTCGTCGCTCTGCTCGACGCCGCGGCCATCCTCATACAGGATACCTAGGTTGACTTGCGCTGAGGCATTTCCTTGATCAGCTGCCTTCCTGTACCATTGAGCCGCCGACTCGTCGCTCTGCTCGACGCCGCGACCTTCCTCATACAGGATACCCATGCTGAATTGCGCCGAGGCGTTATCTTGGTCAGCAGCCTTCCTGTACCAGTGAGCCGCCGACTCGTCGCTCTGCTCGACGCCGCGGCCTTCCTCATACAGGATACCCAGGTTGACTTGCGCTGAGGCATCTCCTTGGTCAGCTGCCTTCCTGTACCATTGAGCTGCTAAATCGTCGCTCTGCTCGACACCGCGGCCTTCGTCAAACAGGATACCCAGGTTGACTTGTGCCGAGGCATTTCCTTGATCAGCTGCCTTCCTGTACCATTGAGCCGCCGACTCGTTGCTCTGCTCGACACCGCGGCCATCCTCATACAGGATACCCATGCTGAATTGCGCCGAGGCATTTCCTTGATCAGCTGCCTTCCTGTACCATTGAGCCGCCGACTTGTCACTCTGCTCGACACCGTGGCCCTGGTCATACAGGATACCCATGCTGAATTGCGCCGAGGCATTTCCTTGCTCAACAGCCGTGCTGTACCATTGAGCCGCCGACTCGTCGCTTTTCTCGACACCGCGGCCATTTTTATACGTATGTCCCAAGTTGAATTGTGCATCTGCAAATCCTTGGTCAGCACCCTTCCTGAACCAGTGAGCCACCGACTCGTCGCTCTGCTCAACGCCACAGCCATCCTCATACATGCTTCTCAAGCTGTACAGCGCACTCGCTTCCCCTTGGTCAGCTGCCTTCCTGTACAATCGCACCGCCGTCTCGACACTCTTCTCAACGCCACGGCCATTCTCATACATTACCCCCAAGCTGAGTTGTGCATTTTTCACGTTGCCTTGATTAGCTGCCTTCCCGTACCATTGTACTGCCTCCTCCTCACTCTTCTCAACGCCACGGCCATTCTTATACATGATTCCCAGGTTAACTTGAGCATCGACATCCCCTTGGTCAGCAGCCTTCCTGTACCAATGCACCGCCTCCTCGTCGCTCTTCTCAACGCCGCGGCCATTTTTATATACGAGTCCCATCATATTGAATTGTGCATCTGTAAACCCTTGGTCAGCGGCCTTCCTGTACCATCTTGCCGCCATATCATCACTGTGCTCAACGCCACGGCCACTCTCAATCACGAGGCCTATATAGTTCTGCTCCTTTGCACCACCTTCATTGGCCGCGGCTTGCCGCCCAAAGACAGCAGTATCTGATTTGGCATGCGTTTGGCCTGACGGTTTAGACCAAGACAACCCTTCTTCTCGCATGACCATCTGATCTACCTCTATACAACACCGGGTGGCATCCTTGTTGATCTGCTGTTCGGGACCGAGAGAATGTATAGCGCACATTGTAGGCCATGTTTGCTCCAATACATCCAATCGCGATCCTATGTTTTGTTCATTGCTCAATGAATATGTAGAAGTTCTTGCATCGGAATTGGTATCATCTTCAGACAATTCGATTGCGCCTGCTGAGAGCGCTTCTTCCTCGGATGAAGGAAGACATGGGACCCATCTTTTGCTGGAAATAGCGCCTGAAGCAGTCTTGGTTAAAGGATGAATAATGGAGCCGGAAACTTCATCGTGTTTGCGCTTTGGAGCCATAAAAGCAGCTCTTACTACTGAAAAGAAAAAGGTGTCACGGTGTCACCTGACAAATTCAATTATTTCTCAAACGAATCAAGGAAGTTTGGCCAATTTTAAGAGTACAGAACAAAAAAATACGAGGTACTGTGTCTCACGCGACAACAGATTTGGCTTCAGATTGCGATAAGCGCAAATTTGAAAAGATTGTTTAAGCTCAAATCGTGAACATGTCTTACCCGTGTTGTTTTTCTTTCACAAATGAAAGATTTGTGGTCTCATATCGCCACCAGTCTAAAGCTATCACCGAGTGAATGACTTGTCACTCGCAACTCTTGCATACGGAAATGACAAAAATACACAATACCACCAGCAAAAAGAGTAGAAGATGTACGTGTATACATAATCTATATTTTTTAACGCAATGTCCGCCCGGCACTGCTCTCAATCTTTCCGTCACCAATCAACAAGCTTCTTCGTATCCCATATTCTCTTTTCTCTATGCACAAAAAGTGTAACACGGGTTTTCAGAAGCACTTGCTGACCAGACTACCCTGGCCACGTCCTTCAGTGTGTTGAGGAATCTGCTCTAACTTTTCCTTCAAGGAGAATCGCTCTATTGATCCACACCATAGCAACACCTTTTTGAAGCGTCCGCAATTATAAACAATGGATGTTCTTTCATCAAAATGATGAATCGTTAAAATATAGCCCTACTACATCGAACAATTCTTGATAATTTCCTCACTTATTTACCCATTCACATCTCATCAATTCAACTTTGAGATCCCATTCATCTATTAGGAGCGCTTTATTGATTTGCTCATTAGTAACGAAAGTAATAAGAGTGATAATAGTGGAAGTGACAACTGCAACATGACAAAGCGATCACAAATAACATCTTCGAACTAACGCACACGATAAGGAATAAGTGCCAACAATTCACGAAGATTGGGCTGAATGAAATCGCCTTCTGCTACGTAAGTGCTGATTTCGGTCCCATGTCAACCCCTACCGCCATCCCTTCGACGAATTAATTGGGATGACTCGTCGCCCAATTGGCTGTGGGTGGATAAATCGCCTGCCGTCTTCCAATAATATGCCATACATTCGTCGCATTGTCTGCTTCATCGGAGAATTGCGCTCGTTTGGAGTAGTAAAGTGCGCAAAGCAAAGGCCAAATGAGCGACGCATATCAACACCCCAACACCAGGGTTGGTTGAATTTACCGGCGAAAGTAATCGAACCGGTACTGCATTTGTTTGCTATTACTGAACACAAAATCAGGCAAGTATGGATATCTAGCTAGGGGGAAAGTATGCATGTTGGATGTTGGAAGCTCGCTCTCCCTGCCTTGAGACCCGAGGCGTGGCGAGTGCATCCACCCCCGAAGGGAACGAAAGAAATAAATTGAGGGAAATGGATCGAGATAAGCAGAGCAGCAAGCGCGCGTTTGGTGCCTATAGCGAGCATCAAAAACTTTCGTGGGAGGCTTTGAGCTGCCTGGTTATTCTGGTCGAGCTTCCTAGGTAATTTCTCCTCAGCAGGGAATGAAAATTGTAGCCGTTCTTCTCGTTTCTCGTCTTCGTCTTCTCTTCTCGTCTTGACTTCGCGCCTACCTGCGGTCACCGGTGCCTTACTTACTAAGCTGCCTCACGCGAAAAGAACCAAGTCCACGCCGCTACTCCAGCTGTTCGGCCAAGGCTGTCGTTACGCACCTCACTCCTTGTGCTCGTAAGGTAGATTTTGGCGCACTCAGCAACGGTTTATCCAGTGTGAGTGTGCTTAGAGCATCCTTTTGTATCTAGATATATGATATAGATGCCTGACATGGAGATGGGGCGTTCAAGGGAGAGGTCTTCGTTGCGTCTGTCTTCTAAATTAGTTTCTGATAATCTCGGGTGCGGCATTTCGGCAACTCCCTATATCTCCATTCCTTCCCTAACTTCTAACTTGCCTGTGTGGACTGTGTGGTGTGTCTCTAGCAGCTAGCTACTGCGGACTGTAGAACGTTATGGAAAAGCAAATAACGCATTCTCAAGTCAGAGAAAAACAGGTCCCTTGTTATTGTCGCGATATCTTATACCAACCTTGTCGTAAGTAGGGGCCTGCGTGCTTTTTCATGGACTTGACTAATCCCGACTTCGAGAAGAGAAGGGAAAATGTTTCACTTGATTTTATTTTTTCTTGGTCTTCACCGATAGGCCTTCCATGAGAAGCGCGTTGACGTCATCGCCTTTCTTGACCTTGGGCTTGGGCTGTGAGAGACGAAAAGAGTAGACGAACGAGTCATTCAAATAGAAAAATTCTCGCGTTATTATTTGTTGCTTCGAGTCTAATTTCGCACACCCAATTGTAACCAGCTGCACTACCAACAAGATACAAAAAATTACGCGCTTGGTCTTCCTGGACTACTTCAGTACCAACAAACAAAGCATTGCGCTAGCAGTGCTTACCGCGTCTTTCTTGGGCAGCGCTGGCGCGGCGGCGGCGGCGGCTGCGGCCGCGGCTTCGTCGCTTTCCATTTGTTCGATGGTGGGGAAGCACTTGAGAAGGTCGGCGGGCAAGCTGTGCTTGGACTCCACGTGGGCTTTGAGCTGAGCCGCTTTCGCCGTGCACATGAAGGCCTGAATATTATCATTCAATAGAATAACATTCCAAGATGAAAAGAAAAAAAACATGATGAGAAGAGAAAGAAGGAAACAAATGTGAAAAAGGCCACCAGAGACGACGGACGTAACGTAAAAAGCTCTACCAAGTAATTTGATTGGGAGGAACAGCTAGCTTGATTGATTTGAGAATTTTTTTAGAGCAAGGACGGAAACACAGAGGCGCAGATCACCGAAATGCACAATTCTTTTAACTTGAAACATGGCCAAACTAATTTCCTTTGGTCCCTATCCCAAGTAGTCAACAACCTGACTCTCCCCTCCCTTACCCCCCAAAATAGATAGGTCTACCTGCATGCAGACGCCGCATTTCACGGCTTCGCGGTCCTTAGCGGCTTTGGTGGCAGCAGCCTTGCGTTCTTCAGGCGTCTAGTTGGAAAGAGACACCGCCAGACAAGATTTTCGAGAATTGAGGATACGCGTTTAATCAAACTCAAACGCACCGAAGATACTTTAATGAAGAAATTACGCTAGTAAATAACGCAGGAGGTTTGAAGAACCTAGTTTTCTACACATGGAAGACTGGTTCGGTTGAGTGAGGAACAGTGACCTAGGCATTGAGATACCCAATTACATATGAGAAAAATGATCGCTCGCTCAATTCAAAAGTATATCTATAAAGTGTAGGGGCACCTTGTTTTCAGCTGCCTTCTTTTGGGCTTCAGCTCTGGCCTTGGCCGATTTTTGAGCATTACCGCCACCCATTTTTCAAATTCAAATGTACGTATGTGTAAAGCTTGTGATGAGCGTGGTCTAGCCGGCCACCTTTTAGAAGCCCCAGCAAAAAATGAAACTTTTCTTAGAACGGTTTGGAGCACAAAATAAGACAAGGGGGTAAACTGTAACCCAGCGCAGCAAATGATGCAGTTGCCTCTCCAGACAAAAATCAAGCACATGGCTATTGATGCTTGCTTTATGCTAGTCCGACCTACCAGCGGCAAGGGCTGTTCGAATCTCTACACTACGAAAAAAGTACGCAACGTCACAACGTCACAACGCTCGCTGCACGTTCGCTTCTTCGCCCAGATCGCCAAGATCAAGAAGCGAGACCACTTACATGTAGAATAGAACGTATCCTTTTTAGATCCTGTTGTGCTGCTTTCTCTTCGGTGCTTCGGTGCTCGGTGCGGTGGTATGGTGGATCTCTTGAAGTGGCTGAACCAAGGGTGATCAGGTGTAACTGCTGGAACTTCTTGTAAGAATGCGAGGCATAACTGTGCTAGTGCTCCTGTCAGTGGCATCGGCCTTCCAGCCTTTAAAATCAATTCCCTTGCCTACTATAAGCCGCGGTGTCCATTCTGGGGCATGCTTGCGAAAGTCAGCTGTAGCTCCACGAACACGTGTGATGACTTCGATGGTGAGACGCAAAGCATTGCTCGGCCCAAATGGCTTCTAAGCTCCAACTAGGATCTAAATCTCAGTACGTTTATTCTAATTTGGAATTATGAAGGTTGTTTTTTCGTAGCGGCAATGACCGTGTGTACGTGCGCCTGTGTCACGAACAGGGACTCTTGGATGACTTCAAAAATTTGCCGAATGCAAGAGTGCTAGAGGCGGCGAGCCGCGGAGGCCGTTTCACAGCCGCTGATGTGAGTGCCCGCGCTGGCTGCTCGCTTGAAGGTATTGCATCAATATATCTTTCCTAGCTTGTTCCTTTAGCTAGGCTGAATCGTGCCGAATGCAGACGTCGTGGTAGGATTCCTATCCGAATTCGGTGGAGTACTCTCGACTTAAAAACCTGACATCTAATTCCAAAACAAATCATGGTATCAGTTCTGCTTTTAAAGAATGGACATACCTTGCAGCATTAACAGTCTAGTTATATTTTAGCGCCAGCATCAGATATTCTCTAGATGGCGCCGCGTCAATCTCCATCTTTTGTTGCCTTTGTGTACTGTGTCTAATGTACACGCACTCACGTACAGAGGCAAAGGAAGCACTCACAGCAGTAACAGGCTTGCTGGGAGGTGCTGGCGCAGCGCTTGAAGTGAGCCAAACTGGCGAGCTCGTCTTCAACTTACCGCCACAGCCGGCCCAGCTTCTCGCCGCCAGAAACCAAGCCGCAGGCCTGCGAGCTAACCTGGAAGCGGCGAAACCGCAGCTGTTCACGGCCCTGCGGGTCTTGTTCGGAGTGGGGCTCTTGGTGTCCCTGGCAGCGGTGTACAGTGCGATATTCTTCATCAGCGCGAACAGCAGCGAAGGGCAGCGCGACGACCGCCGTCGCAACGACCGCGGCTACGGTGGTGGTGGCGGCTTCGGAGGTGGTGGATTTGGCCCTACCCTGTACCTGGGCCCCTCGCCATTTGACGTGCTGTACTACCGCCCGTACTACGGATACGGGTACAGCCGCCGAGCTGCCCTCGAACAAGGGCCCCCTGAAATGGGCCTCTTGGAAGCGGTGTACAGTTACGTGTTTGGCGATGGAGATCCCAACACCAATCTGGACGCCCGTGCGGTAGCCGCTGCCGCTCGAGTAATTCGAGCCAACGGTGGCGCGGTCACCGCTCAGCAACTGCTGCCCTTTGTGCCAGCTCCCCCCTCGTTGAATGACCCGTCAATGAAGGCAGACCGTGAAGCTGGTTTAGGGTTGTCTTCCGTAGTCGACGAACAGTACGTTGATATTCAAAAAACATTTGATTGAAGATTTATTCTTCATACATTTATAATGCAAGCACAGTCAACTCAACCGAATTGCGCATTCAGCTTCAATTTGAATTCATTCGTATCGCTGATTCTTTGCCTTTGTACTTGTGCTCTCTGCACTTTTTTTCCTTTTGTGCAACACGCCCGTGTACGGCAGGTTCGTGCTGCCCATTGTCACGCGGTTGCAAGGCGTGGCGCAGGTGTCCCCCACTACGGGGGGAATCGTGTACACGTTCGATGACGTGGTGGTCACCGCGGCGTCGGCAGCCGAAGAGGTGAGTGGGAGAAGTCAAAAAGAGAAGGAAGCGAAAGAGAGCTATAAAGATGTATTTTCATCATCTTTATTAGCAATTGAAATGCTTCGATCTTCTCTTCTTTTATATTTGTTGTTTTTATTGTTTATTGTTGTTGCACTGTATTTGGTTCTTGTGCAAAAGCGAATCGTGTGTCTTTCCATTGCAACGCATTGCACCCAATGTTGCCTTCTCTTCATCCCCAACACATGAATTATCTCTACGCAGGCCGCCGACGATCTCGATTTCGAAGACGTCGTCGAAGAAGCGACAAGTCGATTGGGCTACTTGGAAGAGCAGACTTCGGAGTTTACCGCGGCCTCGGGTTTAAATGCTTTCCTAGCCCCCGCCCTGGGGTTCTTCAACTTGTTTGGCGTCGTGTACTTGGGCGCTCAGCTGGGATCCTTGCCGCCAGGTTTGATGGGTTTGGTGTGGTTGTGGTTGTTGTTGCAAGAGCTGCTGTAGGAATGAGAAGAAATGGTAGTGGGGATTGCACATTATCTTCAAATGGTTTACGTGGTGCAATTGAGTAATTTCTTCTTTCGTTTCCGCACATTATCTTCAAACTATGCTCATAAAAACTTGAATTGTATGCCATTCTATCCTAGCATTGTGTATAATTGTTTTGCGTTGGTTTCTCCTTTCTTCGTTGCCTAATTCTGTTCTATTCGCGGTTGAGCAGGAGCGGTCCTGCCCGGTGTCTACGGCTTGATCCAGGGTTTGTACCCTCTGCTCGTAGCCTACGCCATAGCATTCAACGCAGCTCCCGCGGTACGCGCTCTGAAACTCTCGGGCGCCAATGCGGCGGTGGAAGCTCGCAACGACGCTCGCCGAGCCGCTGCGGCGCAACTCGCGCGGCCTAGTGCCGAGTTACGAGCCCAGCTGGCAGCCGCCCGCAAAATGGTGCGTGTGTTGTGTGTACGTGTAATTTTGACACAGGCCCCGAATTTTCTCTTACTCTTTGAAATGTAATTTTGTCGTCTTCTGATGCCACCGCCATTGCTGGTGAACGCATGTTTAACGATTACATTATATTCCATGGTTGGTACTCTCACCCTATGTAAACGCACAGGGCGCGGGTGGCGCTAAGCGGGTCGGTGGCAGCGTGGGCGATGTCGCATATTCCACCGACGACCGAGGGGCTTCGCAGCTCGAGGCCTCAAAAAGAGACAACGAACTGAGCGACTTTGACCGCCGCCTCGGAAAAAAATAGTAGCGAATTCCCTGGGCCATTCATTTCTTAAATAGCGGAGCGCGAAATAATAGGATTGCTTTAGCTCCCACATGCCTGTATAATCAAAGGAAGCAAATCGATTTATGGATATTATATATTATTAGGAGTAGCCGTTACTGTTCCTCCTCTCCCTTCCCGCGCCGATGATACGCCGGCGATTGCCCTGCTTCCTTTTATTCTTAAACTTTCCAGATAGAAATTGAACATAAACGTAAACGGTCATGGCAACCAAATTAGTGGTAGAAGAAGTGATTAGGAATCGGAATCCGGAATCGGAATCGGTTGGGAATCGGGCATAAAAAAACTGGGCCTTAATGTATTGGTTTGCGTATTTGGGGTTTGAAACACGGACTTTTTTAGCTTCTGACATCGGACGCCGGGCTTTCTAAAAACGACTCCTATATGGTTCCTGCACGTCACAAAGACAAGAAAGAAACCCAATGCGCACAGCGAGAGGAGAAGGGGGCTCATACCTATCGTTCGGTGCTTCTTGGGGATTCTGTGTCCAAAGGCCATATGTCTAGTCCACTCTAGTTAATACTCCCCGAATATTAAAAGAAACACCACTGTGGCATGTAGCAACAGAAAAATGTAACTTCCAGAACATGTCTGATTGGGCTGAGTGTCCATTTGCGTAATGCAATTGTAATCATTTACTCTCGAGGTGTAAGGCCAAATGGCAAATGGCAAATGGATTAGCTGTTCATCAGGCGAGGCCGCACGTTAAGACCTGCTCTGCCGCGATGCGGCATCTCCGTTTATCTGGTTTCGACAAAAGACTGTAATTGAAACTCAGTATTTGCACACTCGCAGGCTGCTGTGCGAATGTTGCAGTTCCATGGTCCATGGTTGATCAATGGTTGATGTCCCCCTCTTGGGGTAACTCAATTCTCATGACGGCCGAAGGGAAGAAGCCAAAGAAGATAAAGGAGGGACAAAGTGACAACGTGGCGATTTTGACTGGCGGCATTTGGGACAGCGCATCAAGCTAAGGTGCGTCCGAGGAGAGAAAGGCGTCAAGAAAGGAATGAGGCCAACAGATATCCACAAATCAATGGCCCTAATTGTCTAGTTTCCAATGCTATTGTGTTAGGCTTCTAACTGCCTCATCCTCCAGGGTATGGCGGAGGTTGCTCCACTAGAGGCGGTGCCTCACGACCCGAAAAAGGAGCCTGCCGTAGCTGACAACGAGGCGGCTGCTTCATTAGCGTCTCTGGGGATTCCTTTAGTCAACGTTCCGGGCGAAGTACCGCAGCAGGAGCAACATCAACCGGTTGAAATTTTACCAAAGGAAGTTCAGCCTTCGCCAGCGGAAAGTGTCAGTCCACCTGCTGAAGAACCGCCAGCTGAAGAACCGCCAGCTGAAGCACAGCCAGCTGAGACACAGCCAGCTGAGGCACAGCCAGCTGAGGCACAGCCAGCTGAGGCACAGCCAGCTGAGGCACCGCCAGCACCGGGGAAGAATTCTGCGAAGAAAAAGTCAGGGTTCAAGGGCGTGAGCTGGAACGTTCAGAGCGGCAAATGGAAGTCCACCATCATGGTCGCTGGGAAGGTGACTTTCCTAGGGCGGTTTCACGACGAAGAGGAAGCTGCAAGGAAGTACGACGAAGCTGCTGCGCCTCTGGGGCGGCCTCTCAATTTCGCCACAGAAGAGGGGCAGCGAGTAGTGAAAAAAGCGGTGAAAGCAACCAGCTTTAAAGGCATCAGCTGGGACACTCGCGTGAACAAATGGAAAGCGCAAATTTCGATTGGGCACAAGGCCATCCATTTGGGCTACTTTGAAACGGAAGAGGCAGCTGCCCGCAAATTCGACGAGGCTGCGTCACCGCTCGGGCGCCCGTTGAACTTTCCCGGAGAAGAGGTGGTCAAAGTCGAAGGGTCGAGCGGCGGCGACGGCCGTTGGTCGAGGTACAAGGGGGTGCGGTGGAACGGAAAAACCAGCACGTGGGTGGTGAAAATCAAGTCCGCAAGCGACGGCAAATTCGTCCAGCTCGGGTCGTTCGATGATGAGGAAGCCGCAGCGCGCGCCTATGATGCAAGCGCTCAACCTTTGGGCATGTTGTTGAATTTCCCGCCACCTGCCGACCCGAAGGAGCCGAAACCGCCCAAAGAAAGTGCAAAGAATGCTGCAGCCGCAGCAGCCACAGCAGCTAGAATACCGAAGCAAGCGCGGCGTGCTCCTTTGGCAGTTGATGTCAGTGCACATGTTGAGGTTAGTGCGAATGGTTTGGAAATGCCTGCTGAGGTTAAGGGCCCCATCGAGGAGCAGCCCGTGGAGCCCTCTATCTCCGGCGATATCGACAGTGTGAAGCGCGGTAGCAGCGTTTTAAATCCAAGCGAGGGCACGGATGAGTCCAAGAAAGTGAGATATATATAGTATCCAGCCGCTGAAGGGGAGATGTCGGAATGGATGTGCAATTGACTATCAAATGGCAAATCGCACGTAAATTTTGATGCGCCTCCTTGCTCCTTGTTGCTCGATTTATGATCTCCTTGACTTACAGTGACTTAAATAGAATAAATTAAGCACCGTTTAATTTTGAATTAGTACCCTTATTACTATCTAACAAATAAAGTCTGCTTAATAGAAGTTATTCGCATAATAAACTTTATAAGGAAATTTCTTTTCCGCGTTCACCTTTCCATACAAATTTTTATGTCCTAGATGTATGCGAGGTATGAGCGAGTTCCTTTTTCCTTTGCTTAAAAAGTAAGCGGGTTATGGGACGTAGCACACACATAGACACATCGCCAAAAACCCCGTCTTCCAACAAAGAGAAGGCGCCTTGCGCGATACGGTGGAATAATTTAGAAAGATGGGAAAGTCCCACTTCCTTTTCACGGAGCGACCACCGAAGATACTAGTAGCTTCCAGCTTCCTACTTTGGGCCCCTACTACTTCTCAGAAGCGGCATACTCGTGGCACACGAGTGCAGCCGCAGGCGGGGCGCCAGCATGGAGGGCTAAAGCTGCCGAGACTTCCTGGCGACTCACGTCCAAGTGCGCAGCCCACTGTTGTCGAAAACCCTCCATCGCCGTGGCAGTGCCTTCACTGAGGGCTGCTTGAGAGGTGAGACGTGGCCGCGTGCTGGGTGGCGACGCAGTGCCCTCTTGTGTGGCGTTGTTGGTTGAAGATTCGCTCGAAGTTGAAGGTGTTGGCGGTTGTGGTTGAGGCGGTTGCGGTGTCGCATAAAGGATTGGGTAACCCAGCTCGTCGAGGAGGGCCACGATTGCGGCTTCATCGTCGATCGCTGCGGGACCATCCTGAGTGGGGGATATATAGGGAGAACAGTGAGGTAATGATAAACAAAGTCTAGCTAGACTTATAAATAAGGCATTATTATCATAGGCTAATACAGGAACGACATGTTTACGACAATATCGAGTTTGCAAAACCGGATTGACGTAATTGTGTCTTACATGCCCCAGGTGCTTCCTCCACACGATACGAATCGCCACTGCTGCTTCGTATGCTTCCCACACGAGCGCATCATCATCATCGTCAACGGCTTCAGCATTACCGTGGCTGCTAGTGGCTGCAGTAGTGCTGGTAGCAGCATTAGGAGTAGCAGACTTCGTGGCAGCAGCAGCAGCAGCAGCAGGAGATTCAGCCATAGGATTGGCAGTAGCAGCGGTAGTTTTGGCGCCAGAGCGACCGACAGGAACGTCACCTCCTTCTCCTTGTTCTTGTTTTGGAGGCACCTCGGCTGTTCCATGATGACCGCATGTATCCTCCTCCAAACTGTCACTGCCTACAGCAGCAACAGGAGGAGGTGTAACACCGGGAGCGGCAGGAACAGCAGCCGTAGCACCAATAGTATCCGGTGGAGGCTTTGGTAGAAGTGGTGTCGCTGTTGGAGCTGAGAGGGTATCAGAGGATGGTTGCGCACTCGAGGGAGGAGGTGGCGTCAGGAGCGGCGGCAGATGCACTGGCAACAGCACTGGAGAAGCTTGACTACTAAGGGACCGTTCCCGCGGTCGGCGCACTCCATGACTACCACCATTACCACCACCAATCCTACTGTTGTGGTTACTTCCGCCCCTCGCGCCGGCACTCACACTGTTGCCTTCACTGTACATAGTGCTGCTGCTGTTGCCACCGCTACTACTACCACCGCCACTGCCACTACTGCCGCCACTGCCGTTACTAGTACTCCCGTAGTAGTGATAATTGTAGTTGACCCCCTGTAGAGGTTTGGCGGCGAGGGTGCGGAGCGCCCCTTTCAATTTACGGCCACTCGCCGGCAAACCTACGGCCGCGCCCCGCACGAAGCCGCCGAGTCCTAGAATAGAAAAGAAAAAAAACAGCGGGAGGATAGGGAGGAGGGGGGCGTCAACGAAACAAAATGATGTATTAAGTGTTTCATAAATAATTTGATTACTTCATCATTATTCTTTGATGCTTCTAAAGATGCATGTCTCTTTTTTTTCTTTTCTGCTACAATATATTAAACAAGCACCTTCCAGAGCTCTTTGAGCAATGTTGCCTTCGGAATCCGCAGCAGCATGATAAGCAGTGCTGAATGGTCGCTGTAATGCTTCTCCAAATGCCTTTTGAACAATAAGGTAGGTTAGTGCGCGTATATTTTGCAATTTTGGTGAAGAGACTACAAGAGTTAAGAGGTTATGAGCTGAGTAACCTGCAGGTGATGAAAGGAACAAGTTCGTGGAATTCAAATGGAGTGAATACTAGACCGTTGTACTCGTGATTGCTCGAGTTCTCTATCCTATAGCAATATTTGGCGGCACTATGAATACTACAGATTTATAGTGACCTGAGAGGATTGGGCTACGAACCCCACCGCCCCCTGGTATAAACCCGCGCTCAAGCTCGAAGGCGGTGGGGGGCCCCATCCACACGCGCCTCGGTACACTTCGATCCTGCGCGGCCACAGCGAGACAGCAGCCTGGTGGATGCGCTGATGGTGGCTGCTGCTGCTGCTGCTGCGGCAGCGCTTTAGGGCGAATAAGACGGGTTGGCACACTTTGAGCGT
>Ga0307931_1000983_pt1 | contig 18907 bp, 29 predicted proteins | sample OrgLakmetageno47_FD_201816 | JGI IMG/M metagenome (GOLD analysis project Ga0307931, IMG submission 201816) | Saline water microbial communities from Organic Lake, Antarctica - #47 | ecosystem: Environmental > Aquatic > Non-marine Saline and Alkaline > Saline | place: Antarctica: Organic Lake... | reverse complement strand
CCTCTCCCTCCTGAATCATTCCGCACTTGCTTTGTTTGCGCAACGCACGCGCATTCCCACTTCTGCCCGCAGCATTGGCTTCTGTGCCATTTGGGTTTGTATTAGTTCGAGTTCGAGTTCGATTTTTCGATTTCAGAAGATTCCCTTGGTCCCTTGGTCTTTATTGGCGTTCTAGTAGTTTTGCACCAATGAGAAGACTCTTCCCTGGGGTTCTTATTCTTTTTGCAGGAGCACCAAACAACAGGAAAGGCGTGAAGCTCAGCCTCCTCGATCCTCGATTCTCGATCCTGCCATAAGAAGGCACGAATAGAGGTAGCAAAGCTTGGACTTCCTTTAGGGCCCATTAGGTGCAGGTTGCTCGATTGCAAGCTATTCTAGACCACTACCTGCTTTAAGTGAACCGCTTCACTCGACATAGAGGCCTTCTCGCCATGTCGCTCAAGGAGCAGGATAACTTATGTGGCCAGACGCTGCTGCGCCTGTCAGCATCAGGCTCGTCCATCCTCGCAGAGCTTACGCGCATGTCGCAAAACATCCCTGACGTGCTTACGAGCTCGAGTTCTGTCTATCAGCCCATTTTGTTCGACTTCAGCTATTTGAAAAACTCTGAAGAGGCTGAGCGACGAGTGAATACCACTACAGGTGATTTCGCCCCTTCAGGATAGGATATCACTGATGTAGAGGCTGTTATAGCCCAGCCATGACAATACGATTGGAATAAAATGTATGCGGAATGAATCATATATAGCAGCCAGAAATCGCTGTCTATTCCCAGACCCGCATCCTGGGTGTCGCAGAATAACACTGGGTAGTCTTATGCCATTTGGTGTGCTAGTATCCTCACTGCCTTCATAGCGTCGTAGCCACATTTAACAATACTCTACCCTTCGGCACTTAAGTAGGCATGCCTATATCATACTCATGCGCCCTTTTCTCCACGATTCGTCTGCCACAGAAATGCTGGATTTGGATCAAGAGTTTGCCGACACCTATTTGGACATCTTGATGCGGTTCTATTCGCTCTTCGAAGCTATCGTGCGTAGTACTATAATGCTGTCCTTGATAAGCCCTTTGTATGCCTCTCCCCTACCCCTCGGCCATATCTCCTCTAGCCCTTATGTTTGCAACAAATTTGTGCGCGTGTGCTAAATTTTAAAGGTGACTTTTCTGGAGGAATACCTCGAGTTCGTTGACAATTTGAAGCAGGGGATTTTCATCCAGTACACTACTGAGTCGGTCTTGCAGGTATCTCAAGCGCAGCTTGTAGCAATCCCCTTTATTATTTTTCTCTCCTCGGTTTTGTTCTATACTCTTCGCATTTCGAGCGTCCACAACAAGCGGAATAATCTCGTTGCCATTACCATTACCCCACACACTCCCTCGTATCAAATTAGGACATGCACGGGAAGCAGCTGATGTGCGAGTGCCTGTACTTGTACGGCATGATGCTCCTGATGCTGGAGCGGCACATTCCGGGAGAGGTGCGGGAGAAAATGGTGGTGGCAGTGATGCGGCACCAGCCGGAGTCGTCGCTGGACAAGTTAGACTCGGTCTGCAAGCTCATCCGGGCTACGGGTTATTTGGGGCACGGTTCCCCCTGTGAAAAGAAACCCAAAGACTACCCCGAAAAATTCTTCAAGCGCTTTCCCATCGACGATACGCTCACCAAGGCCGTAGTGCAGTGCTTGCAGTCGGACGACATTTACAAGGGGGCCGAGTCGTTTCCGGCGCCAGAACACCGAAGCACGAGGCTAGCAACGCAGGCAGGGATGCTGTACGTGATTTTGTTTTTCGCGCCGGATTTGCTGCACCAATCGGACGCGGCCATGCGCGAGATGGTCGACAAGCACTTCAATGACAACTGGATCGTTACCATTCACATGGGGTAAGTGAATAGGGAATGATGAATGCAATGTTGAGGAAAGGTGGCTTACAAGGCAAACCTTTTCCTGCGCATCTCGTTTTACACTTTTTTTCTTTCCTATTTTTTTGTCGCCCTCTCTAATTCAAATTTCTCCTCTAGATTTTGTTGTTATTTATGTGTGGGGATATTCATGCATTCGCTCCTTCACATGTATACAGGTTTGTGGTGGATTTATCGGACCAATGGCGTAATTACCGAGCAGCTCGCAAAGCCCTTGAGAACATTTTGACCATGCCCAACATTCAAGCCGTGGCCAACCAAAACTTCAAGTGGTGCCAAGAAGCGAAAACAGAGCTGGAGACGTATTTGATGGAAGGCATTTTGACCGAGTCCTTCGTGCTCCACAACCTTCAAAATTTGGTAGGCGACTACCTGGAATAATCCCTTTGCTCTCTTTCTCACTTTCTGCTAGCGCTTTTTCACTCTTCATACGTACCGCCTTGTGTTACTTGCCACGGCCGTTTTTTCCTGAATCTCTAATTTTGCACCAATCAAACACCCCCCGTAAGGTGGCGTGCATGCGCAAGACGAATGTGGCCTTGAGGTGGCGGCTCCTGCACCGCCTGTGCACCCAAACCAAGTTCAAAGACCTGTTGGAGAAGCAAGTGAACGGCCGCGCCATCATTGATTTGCTCCTGCGGTCTGCTCAGCTCGAGTTTAAGGTGAATGATGGTGGTGGTAATGGTGTTGCTTTGAAAGGGGAGGGGGAGAGAGGAAAAGGAATGGAGTAACAGAAAAAGGAGTACTTCATGAAATGAGAAGGGAATCCTCTTTACATAAACAGTCAAAACAATCGCTCTTCCTCTAGATATGCCACATGATTTCTCAATCAATGTGGTGTATAATCTCTTTCAACAGGTGAAAAGCATCGTAGGCGACCTGCTGGACTCGAAAGCATCTCAATGGGCGGAGTGCCGCACCCTGTGTGCCAGCCGTTTGCGGGAACTGGCGGAATATTTCACGGGCAACAAGGCCCTGGCAAGGGTGAAGAAGGACGAGCGGATGATGCAGTGGTTTGCGTCCCTGGCTACGGAAGTGAGTTGTTTAGTAAAAGGAATAATGGTAGTATTGGCTGTGCTAATTATTTTGATAGGGGGTGGCATTATATGTCTGAACACGATTCATCATCTGTTCCTGCAACTTTTCTATCCTTCGCTGTGAATCTTCGTCTCGGTCGCTCACTCTTCCTCTTGTCTCTCTCTCTCTCTCTCTTCTTTCAAGGTGGAAGCCATGTCGGACGGCACGGACGAAAGCGGCGGACAGCATTCCACTGTACTGGGGCGCAAGATCAGCAAAACCATTTCGTGAGTGGATACATTTTACAGAGTGTGCACATCTCACACGCACGTCGTTTGCATGCCAATTGCTCTCTCATCTTTGCGCTTGCGCCTTTTGACCTCGTTCCATCTCTCATCCCCCCTTCCTTCTCACAGCGCCCTCGAGGAAGTGGAGCAGTTCGACCAGATTGACACTGACGTGCAGCTGAAGCAATTCCTCGGAGACACGCGGGAGCTCCTGCGGCAAATGATCCGAGTGGTGAACGTGCAGCGCCAGGACTTGACTCGCATGGAAGTGATCACCGACCTGTCTTACGCGTTTGAGCTGCTCAATGGGTATGTGGAGTAGAATGAGAAACAAGACAAGAGGAGATTGAGCTTGCATATGTGCACTCGCACGCATGCAATAACTTTTCATGTTCGATTGATGAAAATGTGTTATGCTCGATTGGTGAAATGTGTTACATGTTTTATTTAAAAAGCGCACTTCTCTTTCCCCTTTTCTTTCCTCCTCAACTTAATATCATCATTCTTCCCTCTATCCCTCTCTTCTGACAGCTACACGTCTCTGATTCACGACCGCGTCCGGGAAGAGCCGTCTTACAGCGTGCTCCTGCGCGCGGGATTCGTGAAACTGTCGTCGATCCTAGACGTGCCCCTGACCCGCATCAACGAGGTATGCGAAGTGCAAAGGGTTTATGTTTATTGGTGACATTTAATTACCTAGGCATGTCTTTACGAATAATGCTTTTATGCCCTTACTTATTTCGATTTTACCGTTCATTGTCAGCGGTCAAATTTTCGTGTACGATAGTTTCTAACCATCTTCCCAATTTGCTTGTGACACCAACAACTTCAACTGTATAATTTTACAGGTGGGCTCGGCCGACGTCGAGTCCGTGGCCCAATTTTACTCCTCGGAGCTCGTGAGCTTCATGCGCCGCGTCTTAGACGTGATTCCGCGCTCAGTGTTTGAAATCTTGCAGCGGATCATCGAAGTGCAGACCACTCAGCTCCGCCCTTTGCCCGTGAAGTTTGAGTCCCAATACTTGAAGGAATACGCTCAACTCGATGAACGGTACGTGCTCCTGCACACTTAGTTTGCATGGGCACACGCACATAGGCACACAAGCACGCGAGCGCATGTATTTATTGCTTCTGTATTAATGTGCGTATGCATGCATTTTTGGTACAAGTTCAAACACGCTCTTATTTCGACTGCTTCCATCCACATGTCCTTCCTCAATTTCTTTCGCGCTGTCTCTTCTATTCCTCTAATATTATATACCATTTTGGTCACCACCACAAAAGGTACGCGCTGGCAGAAATGACGCACCGGGCGTCGAACTTCACGGAAGGGGTGCTCGAGATGGAGCGCACGGTGCTGGGGATCATCCAGGTTGACGCGCGGCAGATCTTGCACGACGGTCTGCGCAAAGAGCTGGTGCGCCAGGTGAGCCGAGCGATGCACGCTACCTTAGTGTTCGTGAACCCCAAGACCAACACCGCGAGCTCCACTCAAGTGGACGTGCGCACGGACTTGGACCGCTGCTTGAAGAAATTGGGAAAAGTGATGGATGGGTTCCGGCGCAGCGTCGAGTATTTGCAGGTATATTACATTAGTGACTTTGTGGCATGCATGCAATTAGTTTTCGTGAATTCAACTGAGGAATCAGTCCTTTTTTTTCTTCTTTTTTTTTCTCTCTCCAATTTTTCTCCGTGAAAACATCTCTTCCTTTTTTTCTGTCATAATTTTCATTATTGTATATGTATACTACATTAGGACTACGTGGATTTGGCGGGCTTGAAGATGTGGCAAGAAGAGCTGAGCCGCATCGTGAACTACAACATCGAGCAGGAGTGCAACCGCTACCTCAAGAAGAAGGTCTTGGACCACGATTCGGTGTACCAGTCCAAAGTAGTGCCCATTCCTCGGTTCAACGTGCCCAACAATGTGGGCGCTATCAACAGTTCGGCTGCTAACTTCATGGGCCGCACTTTGAACTGCTTGTTGGCGCTGACTGACCCCACGTCCACCACTTTTGGCCCAGAAGCCATTGGGTGGTTCACTCAAGATGGCGACGAGGTGATATTTGCGTTCACACTAATATGATGTTAATATATTTGTGAGTAGTTTTTCTCCCAGTAAAGTAGTCTGAATATTTTATCGAAATCCGCGTCGTCCTTATTCATCTTCTTCTCGCTCCTCTCGCCTCTGTCTGTTTGTAGGTGTGCGGGATTAAAACCTTCGCGGTGCTCAATAGCAGCCTCAACGCTACCGGGCTCGCGGGGTTGGATAAATTGCTCGGGTTTCGCATCGTGCACGAGCTCGGGTTTTTCCTGAAGTTTTACCAGGAGCAAGTGAAGGCTTATCTGCCGGCGCTCCAGCAGGTAATTATGGCACTTTTTGATGTTTAGTGGCCACACAAACAATAACTAATTGCCTTACGCCACCTTTATTCAATTATCGCTGTAACTTCCTCAAGCGTTAACACTTTTCCTTTTTATTCTATTCACCCATTCTTCGCTTGTTCCTTGCCATTCATGTCCTTTCTCTCCGTTGTTCATTTGAGCTTATTCCCTATTCTCCCCCTTGCTATCAATAAAAGGTGAGCGACGGTTTGCATCCGGTGCACAGCGCTCCCGCCAACTCGTCTCGCCTCTACAGCGCGGGCTTGAAGCAAACCGAGAAGCTCATGGGCCCCATGCTGAAAGCCATGCTCAAGATTGGGCAAGCGCAACTGCTGCGGAGGCAATTGGGAAACGTCCTGCAGTTCAGTTGCCGCTTGGACGGTGAGTGAGCGTGCACACAGATGACGACGTAAAGAGAAGATCCTCTATATAACTTTGTTTTCTTTGAGATGAATCATAGTGTCGGTCGTGCTTTCGTGGTTTCACTTGGAAAGACTCATGCTCTATGTAGTGCTGATTTAACACAATTTCGACTGACAATCGACAAGCCTTTTTCAATTGCACTCTCGTCTTCTCATCTCTCCATCTTGTTCTTTATTCGCTTCCTCGTTACGATCACCACCCTCATAACTGCCACATCAGCGAACATGCTCTACCAAGCGCTTACCACTTTGGACACCGCGGTGCTCAACGACGTGCGCGCCCATTTCCGGCAGCCTGCCGTGCAACCCAATCCTGCGGGCAACGACGACAGCGGCGGCGAGAAGAACCCGCTCCTGAACCACCTCAACAAGCTGCTGGAAGCCAGCGGGATGTCGGACCCCTTCGCCAAGATTTACGTGGTGACGGACCCGGTGGAGTCTCTGCCCACCCTGCTGCTCTTCTTTGTGGTCACCTACGTCACCAAGCTGACGTGGGACAAAGATTTCGCGACTCTGGTCCGCGCCAAAGCGACGTTTGGCTTAGACGGGGTGCCCCTGGTGGTGGGGATTGTCACGCTCCTGAAGCAGTTCCACCCGTCCTACACCAAGCGCCTCCTCGAGTACCTGGGCCAATTCGTGCGCTGCACCATGGCCAGCGTGCTGGAGAAGGCCAAGGCCTCGGCGTCGACTGGAAAAGTGGACCCGGGCACCAGCAGCCGGAATGTGCGCGCCGCCATGCCGCAAGAAGTCACCAACACCCTCCTGTTCATTGACCTCTTTTGTAACATCGGCAAAATTCCGAAGTCTGCTGTGGCCGAGTTCGTGCCTTCTTACATACTCGATTCGGTGGCCATGTCCTGAGAGATTTTGTTCTCTTCCTGCTCTTTACAAACGCCTTAACAAAGAAACGAATGCAACTCGAGAGAAGCCGAGTAAACAGCAGAATGGTGCCCTGTGCCTGTATTTCTGAAACGCCGGTGTCGTGTGTAAAAGGGAAGTTCAAAATTTATTGGTATTAAGTATCAATTCGAGCTCGGATAGACGGTAGACGCAAATAGAACCCCGAACCCCGCCCGACCCGGCTACATCTACTCCCGATTGCGGCTGTTCGTAAATGAGAAGCAATAAAGCATTCGGATATTGGGCTTGTTTTGTTACGCTGGCGTGCTGTCTTCGGTGCGAGAAATGGCTCTTTGTTACTTCCATTTCCATTTCCCCACTCCCCTTTCCCCCAAAACTTCTGAAGCAAGTAGCTACCCCGTAAGGGCGTATTATTTAGCCAGCTCGCACACACGCATGCTGCACGCTCCATCCCATGAGTGCTTTTGAAATAGTGGCTCATCAGCCAGCTTCTTCGATTACAACTTACTTTTGTAGCTTCACAGCTTCACGAGTTTACAAGCCACGAGCTGATGAGTAGCTCGTAGTTCTGCAAAGTTCCTACGTTTCAATAGGTCATGCTTCGGAGTAGCTTTTAAAGACTGAGTATTTTTACAGCAGTTTGCAATACATTAGGAAGGAACCTTCTCGAGAGCCAACGTGTCGAGCTCTTGGCTTGGTGCTAGGGCATACGGCTACTATGCAGATTCGATCTAGAGCTCGAGCTGCTTTAATCATATTGACTGCAACAGTGATCGTTTCCGAGCCGCAATTGTCATCTAGTGGGACGCAAAGAGCGCAATGGTTGATTACCGTAGGGGCAGAAGGTTCCGGACATCACGGTTTCTGTGACTCGGGATATTTGCTTAACCTCGCAGAAAGAATGTCTGGAGAGGCTGTTAGCAATATGTACACATCAGGTATACATAAAAGATGTGTAGTCCCTAGGCGCATTTATTCCTATAATTTTGTGCATTTCTGATTGATTGCCTTCGCATATCATATATTCACAGCTGGAGAGCACTTCACGAGATTAATCAACGGGCACCATCCATCCAACACTTCAAATAACGGGTGGTATTCGGACCTGAATCTAACGGAATATTCACCCACGCAACGGCAGCGAGTGCGTGCTAAAGTGGACATCGCCGCCATGCGAAGATTGTTAAAGCCCGAGCTATTAACAAAACTATCGAAGGGAGTATCGATTCTCTGCGACACAGCCCACCCGGGAGCGCACGAGTTTGGTAGTCAACACCATCAGCGCAGCAATCACTACAAAGGGCGTGGGTCTAATTGGTATCTAGACAATCCGACGGTGGTTCGAAGCATAAGCCGCGACCCATCTTCGGATCACCAGGCAACTTCGAATGACCATAGTCGCAGCCTTGGCGAAGCACTTGAAGGGCTCAACGAGGCTCTCGATGAAAACTACCCCGTGGATCCACGGTCGATCCTGGATGCTGTAGCCAAGGTCTCAGATACGATCGAAGTCAAATTTCTGTTCACAATGCGGTCGTTACCAAGCTTGCTCAACAGTCATCCAGGGTTTGATGGTGGCTTGTGTCGACACGGCCTCGTCTTGGCAGCAACAATATCGTATTTCGGGACGATTACGAGATCCTTACCGCGGAATACATGGCGCGTAGTATGGTATGAAAGTATGCAGAATGCAGATACTCGCAAAGTGTTTGAGGCTGAGTTGAGCCAATGGTTGGGGTGGAAGGTGCGTCATGAAAATGGGCATTCAGGGCACTGGCGCAGTTCCTTGAAGCCTACGCGGAACATGGGAGTGTTGGGCTGGGCCAAAATGGTCGAAGAAGCTCTCGTTTTGAATGGGTCGTTTGGTAAGCTGTTAGACCGTGATCAAGTACTTGGATACGACGATGACGATAATAATAACGCGAGCACAAGCGGGCCATTGCGCCGATTGCGAGCACTCTTGGCTGATACTGCTCAACAAACGAAGAGCTTCGACGAGACAAAACTGTGGGCAACAGAATGGGGCTGCAGTGAAGAGCGCGATTGGTACAGTGAACCTCTTGCAGATCCCTCGAAATTGAGTTCAGCAAAGAATCACTTTGGCGAACTTCTAGAGAACAAGTGGGCTACCCGCGACGCAGCACAGTTCTTGCGCTGTAGTTCACTTCTAAAGAAGGCGACATCAGCTAAAACTCAAATTGGCTCAAGAAGCAGCGAACTCGAACTCTCAGCTGACTTGTTGCGTTGCGTAGAACTTCTTCAAAAGGAATAGCGGACTACCCCGCTATGGCCCGATATGGATTGTCCATGTCTCTCGGGCACCGACCGAGATCGATCTCGCACTCCGCACTCACACCTTTTCGCACAACAAAACGCGACCTCGTTTCTCTCTAGTCGGCGAATTGTGAACAGGAATAGAGTTCCTGGTTTCCCTCTAGAACTTGTCCACTTGAGCCACAGCCCCGAATTCGATATTCCAATTCCAAGAAACAAATATATGGCATCACGAATATGAATAAGAACCACAAGTAGACACGCAGTTGCAGTTAGTGCTATGGACCCATTTTCTTTTCTTGCGATTGGTTGGACGGCAAAGGCGTTTCAACGATGAGCCGCGCGAGCAACCGGCGCCATAAATTCACGTTTCTGCGAAGCACTCGCACGTGTGTTTGTTTTTTTGCTCAAAAGGATGATGGACCCGCGGGGTCTTCTTTCTCTGGATCGACGACTTCTTTCTCCTTTGCAGGAGCTGCTTTCTCTTCGGTTTTGTCGTCCTTGCCACTGTTGCTGCTCTTCTTCGGGTCAGTTTTGCCGCCTTTCTCAGCTTTGCTGGTCTCTTCCTTCAGGCGCTCCACGGCACGAATGGTTTCAGCCTCCAATGCCGCTGTTTCTCCTTGCATCACCACGCCCGTGGACTCTTCGGATTCTTCGGTCTCCTGTGTTCGAAACGACGAATGGAGACAAAACAAATAACCAATTGAAGAAAAGAAATGAGAGGTTGTCGAGATGTGTAATTGTTTTCCATCTCCTGTCGAGTCAACTCGTGCGAGCACTAGCAGTGTAACCTGCGACCATCCGTATCGCGATCATTGTCTTGTAAACCGTTTCTTACCGAGCCACTGGTTCGCCGGAAAGGGCTGTACACTTTGGCCTCCCGTGACTTCTTCTGCTTGGTGTCCATGATGTCGTCCAAAATTGACGCCACTTCGTCGCCTTGGTACCCCAGCGCCTTGGGGTGTAAACCACAAAAGAAAGAGGGAAAAAATGATAAGGAGAAAAAAGAAGGAGAACAATGTTCAAGCGTGCGCGCCTCTAAAGAATATTGCACACGGCTAAACCACTTCAACAAGCTTCCTTGAGCAGAATTCTTGGATGCGTTCAGCACTATCTGCAGCCGTTCTCGTTCCATCATTCCTTCATGTTATCACCCAATGATTCCGTCATCCCAGTCCTCCCACCTTGAGGACGGCGCCCCCAAAGGGCAAGTTGAGCAGCAAACTGTCTTCGGGCAGCACCGGCACCATGGCCATCACATCGAGGGTGTTGGTCAGGCGCTTCTGGTGGTCGCCGTCCGTGGCGCGGGCTAGAATCGGCAGCTCGGGGTACAGGCGGCGCAGAGTGACGATGCATTGATTGGCAACGTGGCGATTCGAGACACAAGTCACCACCTACATGTTTGACATTTTGGTGTGAAAATGAAAAAAGCAGAAGAAAATGGGTTTAGAATGGTAGGTAGGCTCAAATTATCTATCCGTATCTCAGAAGTAAGAGTTTTTAAGCAAAGGGTGCCCTTTTAAAAACTTCTTTTCAAACTTCATAGAGCTTTTTTCATTGAATCAAGGGGCGAAGAGCAACAAAAAAACAACGTGTGTCTCGAAAAAACGTTTTAAAATTGCACTTTATTTCACTCACCATCCGGGCGTCGCCCACGTGGAAATTTTGCAGCACTTCTGGCCGACTCACGTCCCCGTAAAACACCGGTAGACCTCGATTCCGCGCCTCGATTGCCTTGGCGGGGTCGTTGTCAAAGGCGATGTACCGTACGAATTTACGGTCCAACACTTCGCACACCACCTGTTAGTAATGTAGTAGCCAGCAGTGGCGGTGGTGGTATTGAACCCAAGAGGATATGAGAAGAATAGAGACCTGACTGCGACACATAAATAGGAGAAAGAGATACGCTACGACGAGGGAAAGGCTAATTTCTAAAGCAGAGCGCATAATTACGTGAGCGCAAGAAGCAATGAGAAGGGCTTGCCGATTCCAATGAAAAGTACGACTCCTGCAACTACAGCACGCGCGCGTCTAGGCCTGCCCTCACCCACTCATTCCACTCACCTTTCCGATGCGGCCGTAGCCACAGACCACCACCAAGCCTTGCTCGGCTTTGATTTGTTCCGCTTCTGGGTCGTCGCCCACGTAATGGCTGAACCCGCTGCTCCTCTCCAACTTCCGGGAAATGTAGTAGCCGGTTTCCGCCAGCGCGGGAGTGAGGGCCATAGTGATGGCGGTAGCGGTCATGAGGAGCTTGGTTTGGTACTCGTTGAGAATGGTCAGGCCCTCGGCCAAGCGAAACGCGACAAACGCAAATTCGCCGCCCTGTGGGGTCACAATGTAAAAGGTCGAGATTAACATAACTACGGCTGTATGGAGTTAGACTCCAGGAGATGAAAACACATGTGCCGACGCATGCAAGAACTCACAGAGGGGGAGAGAACCTCTCTAATGATAAATAACTCTAAATCAAACCACATTCACACCTGCGCCAGCAGGAGCCCTGCTTGTAGGCCTTGACTGAAGGTGATCCCAAACCCGAACCGGCACAGCACCGTGATCACCAGCGCCTTGAGAGCGAGCAAGCCCCCCACCACGCTGGCCACTCGCAGCGGCTGAGCGACGAGCAAAGCCGTGTCGATCGTAAACCCGACGGTTATGAAAAAGAGCCCTAGCAACAGGCCGCGGAAGGGCACAATGTCGGCCTCCACCTGAAGGCGAGTACACACGAATGTGGTATATGGAACAATGAAACAGGGTTAAAACGTGATTGAACGCCAGGACGAATTTTGACAGAGGTAACTATTGCAGGTCCTCAAGAAAGGTGAGCATTCATTTCTTATGTTTGCTGTATACAAGCAAGATAATAGTAGTCCATCACACCTGGTAGCGGTACTTAGTCTCGGAGAGCAGCACGCCCGCCAAGAACGCGCCCAGCGTGTTGCTCAACCCCAATCCTTCGGTCATCGCTGACATTCCCGTCACCGTGAGCAAAATCAGCCCCAGAAACGCTTCCTGAAATTGTGTATTTTGTATGTATATATCAGAGGACACATCATGGGAAATGTACTTACAGGCGCGGCCAAGATTAAGGTGGAGAGTAGCAGCTCATATTGTGGACAAGTTTCTCGATCAATACACTACTCAATCACAAAATGCATGGCAAGCATCAACATAATTTTTTCCTTTCACTCGCACGCTTATACCTGTGATTTGGAGCTGGCGACGATTTTGAACACGGGGTTGAGGACGTATCGGCCGATTAATCCGATGGCACCGAGGGCGATGGAAGACTTCACCACCGACTGACGAATGGCGGTAATGAGGGAGCCGTCCCCTGCCAAGAGGGGAATTACCACCAACATCGGCACGATGGCCAGATCCTACAGTAGTAGGAGTAGTAGTAGTAGTAGTAGTAGTGAGAGGTTGGGAGAGACAAAGAGTTAAAGAAAAATACGCTTCTCGTGCAGAAACTTAAGAAGTCCGAGAAAAAAGCGAATTAACACTCGCACATACAAATACATAGCGACTAATACCTGCAGGAGCAAGATCCCGAACGCGGCACGACCGTGACGCGTGCTCATGTCTTCCTTGTCCTTGAGGATTTGCAGCACAAACGCCGAGGACGACAAGGCGAGCGCAATTCCAATCACAAAGGCCGAAGCGGCGGTGCATCCAGGCACCACGAGGGGCGCCAAACACCCGAGGCCTAGAGTAGTGACGGCGAGCTGTGCCGACCCCAGGCCAAAGACGTCCTTTTTCATGGAAATCAGCCGTTCAAGAGACAGCTCGAGGCCTAGTGCAATTGTTTTTGATATGGCAAAAGTGGCAGAAGGTTGAGACGACATGCAAAGGCGACGAGAAACGAAGAAATGAAAAAAAAAATCAAAGACAAGAAACACAAATTAAGATAACGCTAGACGAACCAAAATTTCTATCCAAGATGTATCATCGTATAAAAATCGCGCACCCATTTCGAAGAGGAAAAACACCACCCCAAACTCGGCGAGCACTTCGATGGTGTGCACGTCCGAGACCAGGGAAAGGCCGTTGGGGCCCAGCACGCAGCCCGAGAGCAAGAAGCCGAGAATCGGGCTGAGCTTGAGGGCGGTGAACGCGGGAATCACCGCCGCGGTGGCCAGCAACAAAATGAGCACGTCTCGCTTGGCGCCGCGCACCTACAGTAGGTCATTTTGTATTAGAGGGGAGAACGGAGAAGCAGAGTTGGTTCATCCAGATTCTAGGAAAGTAGCACTCCACACACAAATCAGCAAACACTTTCATCTCTCATTTCTTTTTCTAGTATTCTAGCCCAAGTTCTATTCTCATTCTATTCTCTTTCATCATTCACCTCATGGGCCAGTTCTGCAATCGCTTCAATGGCGTCTTCCGCAAGCTCCGAGCACACAAACTTGGCTTCGGCCACGAATTCTTGGGCTTTGGCGGACACGTCAAAGGAGGACGGCGACTGCGCGAGCGCAGCTGCCGCCACTGGCCCTGTACTCTGGCGTGGTTGTGGGGCACATGTGCGGGTAGCCGATGAAGACGAGGGATTGGCCATCCGAACCACCGACGACGACGATGATGATCCTGACATGTCCGTTGGAGTCGCGGCGCAGGTTGACGCGTGCGACGCTGGCGCTAGCGCCAAATGCCCCGCGAGCATCAAGGCAGGAAGAGCCACGTGCATGACGCGACTGCACCGCGCCGCCGCCGCTGCTTTGACCACTCGAGCCGCGCACGCCGCGCGCCGCCCTGCTTCTCGGAGCAAAGAGACTCGATTGGCTAGCGCTTGGGCCGCGGATCGAGCTGCAGAGCGCACGGCCATGGCTCGAGATCGCCCTCCAGCAGTGAACCGCCACCGGTTCTGCTTCACTCCGTCGTCTCCTCCTGAGCCTGGAATGTGATTGCAGGAATTAAAACATGTAAAGAAATGTATGAGCAGAAACGAAAGCAAGCAAACGCGCAAGCTCACAACGACAATGTTATACAACTGATCATAGCGATTTCATAACATCATACGCGTAGCATCCCAAAATGTGCAGTTTCAAGGGTGTTAGGTTTCCTAATGGTTCCAGTGCACTTCTCCGCTCCTAATTGCTTCTCGAAGGGCTTACGTGGAGGCCACGGCAATGAGTAACCACTGAGCAGGGGCTGTGATAATCGGCTGGCCGCAGGGTGGCGCCGAACGATTGAACCTCGTCCCTGCACATCAACGAACAAACAGAGTGTGCGTGGGGGTGCATAGGTTAAGCAAAGAGGCTCCTTGACGCTTCCTTGAACATAAGAATGAGAGTCGTCATGATTTCGAATGCTCGCACCAGATGAGACGCTCTTGAAGGTTGCAATCCACCGCTACTAAGGAGGCCCCATGCTTCAGGAATCAATAACGCTAAGGCTACCCAGAGCGCAGCTGGCCTTGTGACCATGCTGGCACGATGAATCAGCCCAAAGTGCTACAACTACAATCAACCGAAGCTGGCACCGAAGTACTCAGAGAGAGCTCAGAGCTCAAAAAAGCGTGGTGGTTGCAGTATTGAATGTGCGTAAAAATACGATAAATTATTGTTTGAGAAAATTCTCGAAATTTCAAGAACTATTTCTTTTCGGGACGGGGCACGGGACTCGGACTCAGGAAACGGGAACGGGGCAGGAGACAAGAGATAACAGTCATAATTTATGATAATTAGGAGGCAGGCAGGCACTTGCAACCAGACCGCCGGCTGGATATAATTCATTTCCCGGAACAAAAAGCTGGTGTTCATATAGAACTCACTGCTTCAATTGGCCCCAAACCCAAACGAAATGAACGCGCAATGGCAGCATGTTTTTCGTTCTCTACGAAGGCATATCAAAAGCTCAAAGAGGAAGGATATAATGAAAGAGGCGAAGTCATAACCTCCATTCAACGACACTACTTCAATCGCAGAATTGCTCGCAACCCAGTCGCCAGAAAAGAACCGGAGTGGCGTGTGCGAAGTCCTCTGATACGGTTGACATCACTGGCAATTGTCGACATCGATCGGGTCAATTGGCCACCTCCTAAAGCAGATACCCCCACTCCATTATGGCCAATCCCTGGCCTTGATCGCGCTCCTCCGATGAACCCATCAGATATTCCTCCAGAAAAAGATGCACCCCTAGGAGGCGTTCTCCATGCATGTGCAACCCAGGTCGGATAAATGGGGCTGCGGCCAGTGACAGCGGCTTGTACGCACCCACGGAGGTCGGTGAATCGCACTTGCCGCTGCACGAGTGACGGCGCGTAGTGGGCGTACCTAAGACACGCGCACCCATGCACATGAAGAGGTATTGTCATGAGAGTACAGTCAGAGCTAGACTGTTTCTTTTTACTTCCGTTGTCTCGTTTGCCGTGTTCTTTTGAGACATGTTAAAGCAAAAGAATATACTCTGCTTGCAAGTCGCATTTCACCGACAACGGCGCACAAACAAATAGCAACCGAGTAAACAAAAATATATGAAGTGGGGGAGGAGGTCGTGGTGGCACGTAGTTCTTACTTGGCGGAATTCGTAACAATTGTGCGAGCATGTACGGGCACGACTGGTTCATTGAGCATGCACCAACAAGTGTCGGTGATCAGTTCCACGCCAAAGTTCCGCAGCACACTGGCGTAGCCTTGAGACTCAGCTTGCGCGAGCACCTGGCGACCTAGAGTAGCTACGACACGCACGTTTGGGTGTTTCTTCGTTTTGAGCACTTCTTCTGACGTTGCCGCTGGAATTACTGCTGGAGTTAAGGGTGAGTTCACCCCATCAAGAGGAGGGGTTTTGTCGCTCGATAGTAATGAAGCGAAAGCAGCGCATTCGGAGAGCGACAAGTGAGGGCTTCCAAGGGCCACGAGCTCAATAGGAACATCAACTTCTGCCTCTTTTTCCTCGCTTGCTGATAACGTAGTGGCTGCAGCAGCTGCCTCGTCAGCCAACATGCTCGCCTCATAACTGCATGCATCTCGACCCATCGCTACCACACTCATTTGCGATGCATTGCCGTGTTCAGGCTGGTAATTTCTCGAGCTGCTCCTTTGTGAGGACGATAACGGTGCTGGCACCGCACCGCTGTTCAGAGTCACCCACACTTTTGCCAAATCATGCGGCGTTAAGTGCACAGTGTCTTGAGGTGGTTTATGGGTCAACGCGTTGTTTACGTGTGGGGCTTCCGGCGTGTGGCCTACCATGTGAAAGAGTGGCACCGAAGCCGTGGAGCCAAAGGCGCCGGCAAAGGCTTTGAGGTCGTCTCTGGTGATGTGGGATGAAGCCATCTTTTCAAGCCCTACAATCACGGGCACGCGTGCTTCGGAAACGAGGCCGCACAAGTATCCTAGCGCAGGCCAAAACGCGTCTCCGCATTCTTGGACAATGCCAGTACCCATTTCTTCGTCTATGATAAGTTGAGATTCGGCATCTACTCTGTCACGCAAGAGGCTCGTAGCATCGTGCTGCACTAGCGCCGAAGCGTCAATAACGACAGTTGCCGCCCGGTGCTCATCCAAATAGGCGCCCGAGAGTGGAACCCTTCCTGTGATCGCTGCGCAAATGTCTAAATAGTCCGCGCATTTCTGAGTGCGCGCACCGAGCACCTTGAGATTGGAACAAGCATTAAAATAGGAGAGCTAAAAAGGAAGGTCGTGCGATGTTCAAGTTGAAGCTTACAAATACTCTTAATGACGCCGTACACGTGAAAGAAAAGGAATATATACAGGTTGGGGTCTCGTACCGAATTTGCATACACCACCGCGTTAGATTCGCCCCATGCGAGGCGATCCCCCATTTCAATGGCATGATCGTCCAGAAGATACGGGGCACAGGTGAAAGAAGTGGAGGAACAGCCCATGGCAAGGTAAGCATCGCCCAAGGCAGTGGCTGGCAGCCCCAAGCTAGGAGGCACTTGAAGCGTCTGTGTGTGCACAACAAACCAGGTGTGCACATGGGCAAATGAAAATTCAGTAATCAAGAGGTATAAAGAGGAATAGTATTTTGAACAAACTTGAAAGGAAGGAAAGGAAGACAGAAGGACTGTCCACAGCGGGTAACATACATACCTGCCACTGCCGGCGATCCACGGAGGTTGCATTGAGGGTTGTAGGCACTGCAACTCTAGCCCCTAAAGACGCTAGCCGCTGTGCAAACTGCAAACCTCCTGGCCCAATGAAAGTGCACGCGTCAATGTGCGCCTGAGTCACCGGCAAGAGGGACGGAGCGCCTTCGATCGCAGCTGTACGAGCCACTATCCGCATGGCAAGCGCGAGGGCATGGCCAGAATGGCCGTCGAGCACCGATTGTTCGTTAGCAGTCAACACTAATCCCGAAGCTGCGAGAAGTTCTTCGATTGAAGAGCTTTGGTGAAGATCGTGCTCGAAATTGTTGCCAGTGGCGGCTGCATTCTCATAGAAGTCGCTTACTGCCGTTTCGGTTGGACCAGCGAGAACACGGCCGCGGCCACAAATCAAGGCGTAAGAATGTTGTGCCATAGCAGCAAACCCTAGTTCCCCTACGCTGACAATGGGCATTGATTGTTCAAAAACTTCGTCCGCGACCACACTGCCGAGAGCGAGAATAGAATCGGGCTGCCGCAGTACAAGGGCCGCAGGTGCTACACCGTTCAAGATCAGCTCTAGCATGACCTGGCTCCCGGTGCTCGAGCCGCGGCCATTGGGAATGGCGAGCACTTTTCCAGCTATGCACTGCCCAAAGAGCGGGTGCGTGCGGTCGATCACGATCCCAGTTAACGGATCGACACCGCCCCAAAACGAAAGGCCTACGTCAGCATACAACACCTCACCGCTTGCAACGCAGCCGCTAGCCAAAGGCACGAGCTCAAGCGATGGAATGTGTTTCACCTCATCGGCCATAATCAACTCTCGGGAGGTTAAGTTCTTTGGCGTAAGTTTGGTGATCCCGACTGTCCTTTGATTGTGCTCTAACGATCCTCAAGATCGAGCAGCGCTTCACTCGCCAAAAGTGCCTTCGAGTACTACGATCCTCTGTAATGGAACAGAGCTCTATAGAATTGTTGATTGTTATGGTCTTGAATGATTATGAGATTCTATTTTGATTGTCTAGCAATGATAATTCCGCTCCTATTAGCTCTGCATTGTCTGAGGCTTTTTTCTTCTCAATTTTTAAAGGGTAGGATTTGATCCTGTCGTTCCAAAATTGACAAGATTTGATCCTGTCGTTCCGAAATTGAAATTAAATCTGATCCTGTCGTTCCAAATTCAAAAAATCTGATCCTGTCGTTCCAAATTCAAAAAATCTGATCCTGTCGTTCCAAAATTGAAATTAAATCTGATCCTGTCGTTCCAAATTCAAAAAATCTGATCCTGTCGTTCTCAAATTGAAATTAAATCTGATCCTGTCGTTCCAAATTCAAAAAATCTGATCCTGTCGTTCCAAAGCATATTGTCCCCATCGCGCTCCAAAGCATCTTCACAGGCTTCATCATCGGATCCTTTATCGTCAGGCGCGCCTGCGTCTTTCATACTGGCCCCATCGCGCTCCAAATCGCTCTTCATGAGGGCTTGGACGAGGTCCTTGTTCTTCCATTTGACAATGGGGTCAGCGAGGTCGTCTCGATAGCCGCGTTCACGCAGAGTGCGCACTAAATCATCTTTCTTTTTGATGCCTTTGTACGCTAGCATATTCGTTGCCGTTGGCGAGGCACGCCCGCACAGCTGCCTGCAAGTAGTATCCACTGTGTTAAGACCGGTTCACAATTA
>Ga0307931_1000978_pt1 | contig 18983 bp, 17 predicted proteins | sample OrgLakmetageno47_FD_201816 | JGI IMG/M metagenome (GOLD analysis project Ga0307931, IMG submission 201816) | Saline water microbial communities from Organic Lake, Antarctica - #47 | ecosystem: Environmental > Aquatic > Non-marine Saline and Alkaline > Saline | place: Antarctica: Organic Lake... | reverse complement strand
CAGACCTATCGGCGTGGAACGGCGGTTCGCTCAAGGTGTTTGTCCCATGGTGTCAAATATTTGACTGGGATGTGATACAGAACACAACGAAAATCGGTACAGGGAAATATCTACGTGTGTCCCTTAATCCCACGGATTAATACCCTTTGTTTAACTGCCAAGCCGCTAAGCCGCTATTGTGAACTTCATAGCAGCTTAGCTTAGAGCTCAAAGTTTTATTGGTGCCTTGCTTGTTATTTCCACTCTTTTCAAGGAATAAGTTGAAGATATTTCGTTCATCATTTGACCAGGCAGCTTCATTCGCCCAGTGTTATCAAATGCCCGTCGCCGAAGGTAAAGAGGGCGAGACCAAGAACGAGGCAGCGGAAAAGAAAGAGCACAAGCCCGAGTCGAAGCAGGCCAAGTCGCGGTCATCTAGCCCATTGAAAACCAAGACTACCAAAGCAGGAAAATTGAAGCCAATTGACAATGCTGCTGAACCGAAACCGAGTGCCGCGAACGCTCCAAGGCCCACTGCAGAGTCCAAAGCCAAATCTACCAAGTCGAAGCCTGATCGAACGCGCAACGACGCGGCAAACAGTAAGTCTTCCAGAGCCCCCGCGAATGCCACCACAACTGAAGCTAAAGCAACCACGGGCACCGCACCTTTACTCAATCCTCCTGCCGGACGAGTTCCAACCAGCAAGCCAGCTCCTGGTTCGAGTTGGCGTGATCGACTGCGGAGCCCAACAGCCAGCGCCGCTTCCAAGGCACCGGCTGCACAGGCAATAAATAACCGAAGCGGTGGTAATAGTGCGCCAACTCAAGCCAATGGCAGTTCGCGAACTCCTGGGCGAGTAGGAATAGGAGCATGGAGTTGCTTTTCGTCACTCGTGTGTACTGGCGGTGGCAACTGCTGTTCGCGCAACGGTGCGCTTGAAATGGGCCCCCCAGACCCCGATGCACGGGATTCGCCCGGGTGTGCGAGCCGCGAGGGCTGCGTCTTGCTGTGGTGCAACAGCGGGTTCGTGGGAAATAGCTGCCACACGCTGCAGTATGCGTGCTGTGCACCTCTAGCGTGTGCACAGCGCGGCGCACAAGGGTTTGGGCATGCGTGTTTGGTTGGCTTGGGCGACATGGGATGCGGCGACCAGTGCTGCGCGGCTTGGGCGTTAGGCAGCGGCCTCAGAAACCGTAGCACTTCTTCACCGCCGCCGCCGTTACTACCCTCAGGCAATGACGGTGCTTCAGCAGCAGTGTCCGCCAACCCGAATGACCCTAATGCCATGGCTCGAAATGCGCTGCTGGCGGGCCTGGCGGGGTGCGCGCGGCCGGATGACGTAGGCGGCGTGCGTGTGCTGGGCACGGATCGGCCGTTGCTCGATGATGTGGCTCTTCTTCACCCCGTGGTGAGTCTCATTAGACAACTAGCTCGTGGCGTCTCAAGCATTTATTTTCGATGTGAAAAGAAAATTGGGCTTTAGAATTGGCTAAGTGCCATCATATTCACCATATCTTTCGTGGGATCAGTCTAGAGAAGCATCGTTGTTAACAATAGTAGCAGCTTTTTATTTATTCTGCTTATTTCTTTGTTTTTGGTTTTCATCCATACTCTACTTCATTGTTTCAGGTGCGCTTGCATGCGGTGAACATTCACACTGGACATTACTTGCAGTGGCAACCTCCTGCTGCGACCAACGACGACCAAAACAGCAGCGGCGCCGCCCACGCTGCCTCTGCTTCGAACAAGATTGTGCGTGGTGGGTCCACCTTGCTCTGGGAGCGCGGCGAGGGCCAGGAACCAGGCGGAGGCAGCAACAACGGCAGCGCCGAGAATACAGGGGGGCTTCAGTTCGGCGCCCCTCAGCGCTCGGTGGCTCCCGTGGCCACCCACCCTTTCCCTCTGCGCCGGCGGATGGAAGCCCCCCGCTGGGGCGTAGACGAAGCATGGGGGCATGGGGCCGATAGTGGGGAGCTGCTCCTCGATGCGCCGTACGCCTCGTTGCTGCACCCTGATTGCTTGCTTCTCGTGGAAGTGGTGGATTTCGGCTGTGCAGGACGGCCTGTAGGGGGTGCCAAAGGCCGAAAGCCGTTTTCGGCTCACAATCATCCTGGCAGCAGCAGCGATCACTTCAGCGGTCTCCACGGCGGTGACGATGACGACGAGGACGACGATGACATTGATGGAGACGAAGGTCCATTGGCCGCGACAGGTTATTCAAGCGCTGGAATGCACGCACGAGGCAACAGCTTGAACCGCAGTGGGCACCACCGTAGCCATGGCGGTGGTGGCAGTAGTGGCCTCGCCGCTGCCAGCAGCGTAGGGCGGTCGGGGCCATCGCCCAAGGGTACAGCAGCTGCACGGGTGCGGCGCGGGCAAGGCTACACGGGGGTGTGCTGGGGCTTCCTGAAGCCGATTGGGCGAGGGGGGCGGCCTACGGTAGGGGTGCGTGGGTCCAACCTCGGAGAAGCGGCATGGGGTGCGACTCCTCGCACGGACTTGGACCTCGGCGGGGTGGATCGCCTCAGCAGAAGTGGCAACGGCAATTCTCATGCCAATACTAACCAAGGAGAGAACAGCAGTAACAACGACAACAACGACGATGACGATGGAACCAGTGACGTGGCACGCTTAGACCGTCGGGTGAGTTTGCAGTTGTTCAAGTGGCAAGCCCTCGGCCCTGTCGCCCTTGCCCAAGCGGTAGCGCGCGGGTTAGCACCCTTGCCTGCGCCCGCTGCTAGCCCGGTGCCTTTGGTATACCTACAGTGGCTCCTCCGGGCGCGCCGCTACTACCCCGCCACCTTGACCATTCGCGTCGGGCCAGTCCCAAGGAGTTTGGCGCTGCGGAGATGCGGCGCGGACGGAGCAGGCAGTGGCTGGCAACTCTTGAAATCAGCGCTGCACCACAGCAGTGGTTTAGGCTTACTCGGAGGCAAGCGCGCTCACTTGGAAGCCCTTCAACTTGGTGGTGCTCAAGGTGGCAATTCTAATGATAATGGCCGTTTTGCTTCCTCAGAAGCTGCTGCAGGCAACGGTGGGATAGGGGCCAATTCTGCTGCCGGTGCAACCTCAGCCCCCGTGCTTGGCAGAGACAAGCCCATGGAACCACATGTGCTGGCGAGGGCCTGGCAGCCCGGCGAGCGTTGCGCGGTGCCTGACCGGGTCATGGCTCGCTGCGTGCTCGGCGGGACTCTCAACGGCGGCACTACGGCGCTGGCCTTCAGTCGCAGCGGACGTTACCTCGCAGTCGCAGCGGTGGCGGCTTCGAGCGATGGAGCCAGCGGGCACAGCAGCGGCGGCACGGGTGGGGTGAGTGGCGTGCCGCTGCATCCCGTGCTGATCTTCGACGTGAACAAGGAAGATGGCCGCACGGTGCTGCGGGGACCCCCCTTGGTAGGGCATGTGGGCGTGGTGCACGCGCTGGCGTGGTCCCACGATGACAAGTTTCTTCTGTCGGCGTCGAGTGATGGCACCGCTCGGGTAAGGAAATTGTTCGACATGCAGCACGCTTTTCGTTTGCTCGGAATGTTCCTGCTGGTCGTCCTTTTTGCAACATGTATGAATCATGTTTCGCGCCAGTTTTACCATGATGTTCTTGTTGCTACATAATTCAGGTGTGGAACATGGCGCGTGTTACTCATCGCCGCAAGATGGAGCAGGAGGCTCGAGCTGCTGCTCAAGCACACGCATTGGCGGACGCTCAAGCCATCGCACAGAAATTCATGGAAAGAGACGAAAGCAAAGCTTCTACCAATGATGAGAACAACGCCAATGCCACGAACAGCAACGGAGACGCCACACGGAATCAAGGAGGTGCACCGATGGACAGCTTAACCGACGACGATGCGCTAGATCACACTGCCAACGATGAAGGCGCTGCGTTGCTTCAACCTCCGAAGATGCGCCGAGCAGGTAGCATGTCGGGTGGGGTGCCCTCTACGGCGCCTGCCTCTGTCACAGAAGACGGCGCAAATAGCAACAGCGGCAGTAGCGGTTTTGGTGCAAGCAGTGATGGGGGAGTGCTGGTTCGTATTTTGGCGCATTCGCCACCTGCATTCATTCACGCAGCAGCCTTTCTGCCTTTGCTTGCCAGTGGGAGCACCAGGAATTCTGCATCAGGATCGCCAAATAAAGTAAACACAGACAGCAGTACTTCAGAGGCTGCAAATGGCGCTGATGAAGAGAACGCTTCGCCGAATCGCCCTGAAGTCAATCAAACAGCAGATAAAACTGGAAGAACCGTATCAAATTTGAGCAGTGTGCCGTTGTTGTTGCGTGGCTGTCCTCGGGTAGTAACCTGTGCCTCTGATGGAAGCGTTCGGATGTGGGACCCTACCACACCTGACCACCCCGACTTGGGTCTGTTCGGAGGCTTCCGAGCGCCTTTGCACCGCCGCGGCGCGACGGCTGTGGCGGTGGATACCGTGAGCCGCCGCGTTTACACCGCGGACGCTGACGGCGTGGTGTGGCCGTGGGTCTCGACTTCAGGGCTCCATGCTTCCTCGCCATCCGCCAGTCTCGACTCGTCTGCGGCTCCTCCTGCCAACGATGCTGATCCTACTGCACCACAGAGTCGCAGCACTGGTGGTGCAAGTTATTGCCCCGACGGAAGACCGCTGAGCCATTCTATGCTGCGAGGCCGCTGCGTTACCTCTCTGGCCCTTCAGCCTTCGCGAAGAAACCCGCGCTTGCGCCAATACGGCGCTCTCGCTAGCAATGCAAACAGTGGCAGTGGAAGCACCGGCGGAAACAGCGCGCGGCATTTGCTGGTAGCTGCTCAAGGCAACGTGTTGCTGCTCTTTGACCTCGGAGCTCGGGCCCTCTTGGCCACTTATCTGGGTGCGAGCATTCGCACGAGCCCCATCAAGGTACTTATTTCTAGCTGTCAATCAGGCTAGAGAACGTAATTTTGCTTTCTTGGTATATTTTTGTGTGTGCTCATTTCGAGTGAATTCATGAAGTGTGCATGATATTCAATCGAATAAAGTGTGTATGATATTTAATCGATCGAAAATATATCATTTGCATTTTCATGGCCACATCCTGCGTCATTTCCTCAGGCATGTTTTTCGCCCGACGGCTGCTACGTGCTCTGTGGTTCTGAGGAAGGGAGCGTGTCAGTATGGACTGCTGAAAACGATCCTCGCTCTGCCTCAACAGCTGCCCCACCTACTGGTATTTCTCCTTCGCCGCTGATGGGCACTGGAGCTCCTGCTGCTGGTCCTGTGACGAGCACTACGAATCCTCTGGTCGCTTCGATGCCTCGCCACCCGAGTTCAGCGCTCACCACTATGGCTTTCAACGCACCCATGCTCTGTGTGGCGTGGAACCCTGCCCAGCACGCAGTGGCGCTCGGCGCTGCCGGAGGGCCTTACCCAGTCCTTCTGGCATGCGCCGACAAACCACTCGACGACGATGCAGATGACGCCATTTCCTTCCCTGCAGGCACCTTAGGCGGTCATGGCAGTGGCCCTAGTAGCAGCAGCAGCAGTGGCTATGCTGGAGTCTTGAATGGGAATGGTGAAGAGGAAGAAGACGCGCGAGTTATTGCGGCTCGTTTGAATCTTGCGAAGCGCGAGAAAGTGCGCGCAAAATTGGACCAAGCAAAAGCGGCTGGAGCGGCAACCAGTAACGGCGACGCAACAACACCAGCCGCAGCACCCGGCTCAGCCGACGATTTAATGACACCACGAGACGCCAACCGAACGGCGCTGCTCCCTGAGGCTGATGGGTTCACTTTTGGAGGTGGTGGCAATAACGCACCCTCGGGGCCCGAGAACGCCAAAAGAGCAGCTGTAGCTCAAGTTGGCTTTGCGGGGGAACCACCAAACAGTGCAGTGAACTTGATGAGCAGAACGGCGCCTTTACCAAACGATGTACCAAACTTGCAGCTTCCGAGCATGAGCAGGACGGCAAATGACGCGCTTGATGCGGCATCTTTCTGATAGACTTCAATTGATTCCAAACTTCAAATGGTTCTGCCAATATGTCTTTGCACTCGAATTGCGGTAGCTAATAACATTGAGCTTATTAGCTGATTTATGCCAGCAATGCGCGCGGTACATTCGATACATTTGATTCATATAAATAGATATTCGAAATCCATTTTGCTGGTCTCTGAAACTTGCGTTTTAATTGCCCTTCTTGGTAGCTCTTGGTCTTGTTTGTGGCGTTACTTAAATCGAAGTAGGCGTTAGCTGTTGTACTTTAGCTTTAGGTAATGCGATAATGGCGGTTCTGCGCACATGCAAGAAACGTAACGTAGAATTAAAAATATACATATATGTTTCGTGCATGCACGTGGACGATAGACGAACGAGCACAGTCTTATCATAAGTTATTGCTTATTGCTCCCACACCGCAAGTGTACTCGCGTTCGGTGCTGCAGCCACAGCCAAGTCGCCGTTCGGCTTGAGGGCTATTGAGCTTCCCAATGACAGCACTGGGCAGGGGACTGTGGCCACGCAAACAAAAGCTGAACATGCCGCATGGGCGCTGCTTGTGATATAATTGCCATCGGCAACAGCTGAGGTACTAGGTCTGAGAGGGCACCAGATTGTAGCGGCGCCGTGCCGATGCATTGCCAAGACAAGCGGCGTGCCAGTTCTCGGGGTAGAAGTTGCAGCAGTAATGGCAATAGTGGAGGCAGGAGAAGTGGTAGCGAGAGCTGTGACGCCACCCAAATGGCGCGAAGTCGACTCGGGGGCAAGCGAAGTACCCAAGAAGGTTACAGTGCCTTCTTCCTGCAGACGCCAAAATTGAAGCGCAGAGGTGCTCCCATCAGCCGTTACTGCCAACAATATCGAGCTTGCGCGTGCATCCTCGTCGTCATGACTTTTTGTACTTATTACTTCACTGCCTACATTACCACCAGTGCTACCTCCGCCGACACCAATGCCGCTGCCAGTGCCACCTTCTCTGCCACTGACGAAGCCATGACTGCTGTCATGGTTGTTGTTGTCACCATCACTGCCACTACCACAGCTACCCAACTGTCTCATCCTGCTCGTGCACCCGTTGACTGAAGCTTTTGTTTTACTAGGGCGGCACAAGATTGCAACGAGAGCGAGATGTACTCCCGTGTGAGTTGCGGCTCGAGCTTGAGAAGCACGACGCAAGTTTTCGCCCAAGTTCAAGAGAGTGCGGGACTGAGGAGTCGCAGCCGCAGGATTATTACCAGCACTAGCACCATCAGTGGAATTATCATCACCAACATGGCCGGAAGCTACGCTTGCGCTGCTGCTAGCACTTCCTGCTGGAGTGCAAGCGGCGGCCAACGCCATGAGCCCTCCTTCGCGGGTGAGAGCGGGTGGCGGTGGTGTACCGTGGCTATAGCTGCTCTTTGACTTCTCAGATGAGGGCTGAATCACCACAGGCGGCAGCCACACGTGCAACACGGGCGCCGATGACGCGAGCACGACTGCTGGCACTCCAGTGAATGAAGCAGCACCAGCGCTGGTAGGCAAGGGTGACGATGTGGGTTGATGGGGTAACCAGCAAGCTGCGAGGCCAATGTTTGCCGACGAGGGTGGCGCACCAGGTGTCGCTCCTGGCGCGTGCCCGACGAACCTAGAGGAGAAAGAAATAATTTTCAGATTTGACACTACACTTTTCATGCTCGGGCATACCATGGGTAGTGGTAAAGTTGAGAGAAGTGGCTTTACGTGGCAAGTATTTCCTCAACTTACGTAGCCCCAGCAAGAGTCAACCGGTGAGCATGCACCAGCAACAGCCAGTGGCGCCCACACGACGACTCAACAAGCACAACAAAGGTCTCGCTGCGTCTGTCGGAAATATTTTGGTTTAGTGGACCTGGAGGCAAATAGCATAAAGCCCGCACTACGCCACCAGTACTTCTAGAGTTGGCGCTGGCCCCGAGTGCCGTTTTCATGGCGTTTAAAAGCGTAGCGGCTACGAAACGACTCGCTGTGCCTTGCCCGTCAGAGGCTGACGCCACTAAAGCGGAAATGGAGGAAGACTCAACGTCATCGGCGTTAGCACTGCGACTAGTAGACGTTTTCGGTGCCTCGGTGGGATGTAAAGGTAGCCGGTGCAAATGCCTCCCTGCTCCGCACAACACGTAATACTGGCCCACGGCCAAAAACTGCACGCGCGCGGGTACTGCTCCTACTTCAACCATTTTGCGCGAAGGTGCTCCTCCTGCAGTAGTATTGCGCGTGCGGGATGTCCACACGGTCCCGTCCGATCTCCCTTCGCAGAGCTCAACTTGGCTGCCGCAAGCACTGCGGTAGTTAGCACTGCAGGTTCCGGAGCACTTGCCGTTCATGTCCGGGTGCATGCCCGCGGCTGGTCTCCACTGTACACACACACTTTCTGAGCGCGAAGAATTCTCAGCACCATTAACTGATGCCGTAACAGGCTTAGGTGCCCATAGCCGTGCGGGTCCATGGCGAGTTTGACGTTTTCGCGAAGAGGTGGGTTTTGATCTGAAGGTCGGCATGGTTGAGCTTCCATCTACGAGAGCCTCTAATCCAGACACGGCGCCGCTGAGAACCAAAACTGCCCACATGTCGGCGCATGAGAGGTCTCTCGAAGGCACCTTGTCAATGCACTTTGGCCAATAGGTATTGTATGCAAGTCGATTGTAAAGGTCTCCAACAGCACATCGTGCTCCAGCATAAACAGGCTGGCCCATAACCATGACTAGAGATTTTAATTCAATGCTTGAGGAGAAAAGTAAGACGAGGTGCACGACCTCGTCAGGCAAGTGGTTCATGATACTCTTCGGCTCAGCACTCCGACACTCACTCCCTTTGACACAACCGTTGGCGCTACGCAATCCCAACTGGGCAACGCTAGCTGTCTAGCTAAGCTTAATCGAACGAGCCCATCATGGCAACAATGGGCGTCTACTATACTTCGAAGATGCGGGAGTGCATAAAAACTGAAGCCTCTGGTAGGATCTACATTATAGCTCCAGAGTACTGCAAACGTGATTTGTATGGCGATGCGGATAATAAAGTACGAGCGAACGCTGAATCTAGAAGAAAATGAAACTTCATTCTAGTAGCCCAAGCACACTTCAATTGCACGGACGAGCTCGTCGATGCTTTCCTCAGCACGTGGGACACGGCACTCATCAGATCACGACCTCATCACTCCGTCCGCCGTCCATCCAAGTTCAGGTGCCCGCGCGATGCGCGCTTCAAGGGCGCAATGAGTTCGCTACGGAACTACGGAACACGGAACACAGTAGTGACAGTATTGTAGGTCTGTGTTCGTACTTAGCACCTTTTTTCGCGGCCTTGAGGTGCCCGTTAATAAGTGCTTCGTGTAGTGCCCGTGGCACGTGCCCCTTCTTGTGTCCTTGGTCCGCTTTTGATTTGTTTATTACTGCACATCTGCACATGCAAGTACTGTATCTGTAGTACACCAAAAAACGCTAAGAGAGCGAGGGCTGAGGCCAAGTTCCCCCGCCCTTATTACCCGGAACTACCTGCACAGATCTGACAAAAAAGGGCGGACACCAACGAACCACGAACGAAACAACAATTAATTGAGGGGATTTCTACTATACTTTACTGCAGTACTGTATTACGTAAGTGCAGATAAACAACTCGATGTGATGATGAGGAATAGAGCCTTTAACGGATTTCTGTTTTCCTGAGGAAAACCATATTCCTTACCAAAAACTCACGAACCAAAACGTTTTACTACGGAAAACCATTTTCCTCAGGAAGACCAAAATCCGTTGAAAGGCTCTATTGAGGAATGATGAAGGAAATTTTATGAAATTATAGATAACTGACGGAAATATTTAGGATGATGACAGTCCTCTACTCCTCATCATCCGTAAACCTTCGTCTCAAGCTTACCCTGAGACGCAGGTTTACGAATTAATGAGAACTGGGATGACAGGAGAGATTCGATCCCAGACTCAAGATCTCAAGATTCGATTACAAAACGCTAAGAAAGCAAGCTATGAAAGCAAATTTTGCCCTTGTTATTGCCCGGAACTGACTGTAGTCCGACCCAGAACGGGCTATTCTCTGAACCGTTACCCTCACTTTCATGGCCACTCAGGCATATGTGCCTAACTATCTCTTTTTCTAATATAAGCTCCATTCTGACTCATTAATTCTTGCCCTTCAGGTTCGGGGTCTGTGTTGAAAAGTCTGGCCAGGGGGACTCTGCAGGCGCCACCCTGGCTACTCCACCTAATTGCTACTAGTAGATGGCACCTGCCTCTGTTAGTTCCTATATTCAGCCTCCCCCCCTCCCCCCGAGCCCAATCAGCTTTCTCACTTCCTCTCTAAGCTCCTTCAAAAGGCACTCGAAAATAGTCCTCGGGCTTGGCATTGGAGATAGGTTGCGTGCTTCTCGTACTTCCAATAAGGGCAATGCCATTTGCTTGGCGAGTTTTGTGTGCCCATGAAGTACAGAACGATAACAGCCGCCTAACGCCTATCTTATCGCCTAAAGGGCTGTGATTTTAGCAGAAAGCATCTGGGCATATCGAAGCACCCAAGAGTACCGTGGATCCTTGAGTTATATTCATAACGTTCTTTCTCGTCTCGCATCTTAGCACAGTACTAGTATATCTCAGTAAGTACTAAGAAATAGCCTTTTGTACCAATACTGCAATGGGAGATTGCATTCATAAACAAACTTGTTATATCTACGGCTGTGGTGAGTTAAGTTCTTGCTGTGCCAGATCCTCGAATCCTGCGAGGAATGTTTCCACGCTATGGTTTTTCCACATGTGTGCCAAATCTAGTGCTGTCTCACCTCGGATTGTGAAAGCACCCAAGTCGACCCCTTGCTGAACGAGAAATTCCACAACAGCGAGTTCACTTTTCATTGCAGCCTCGTGTAGTGCAGTGCGGCCATCTACGGAGGACATTCCTACATCAGCCCCAGCTCCAGCCAATTTTTTTACCAACTCCAAGCTGCCTTGATCTTCACATGCCAGCATGAGTGGAAATTTCCCTTGCAAGTCTTTTGATGCCACTTTGCATTTGAAGCACAATAGAATATTTACAACAGTCGTGTGTTTAGCCTCGCATGTGTCCATGAGCGCCGTGCGTCCGAATAAATCCTTTGAATCTAATATCTTTATTATTCACATTTGCGCCGCTGGCAAGAAGAATATCTAGTATAGATTCATGGCTGTCCTGGCTTGCTCGAATAAGCCTTGTCAAACCCGAAGATTCATCTTTATAGTCCACATTAGCCCCTCTTTTAATTGCTCGAACAGCCTTGTCCGGACGGTTTGATTCGATCGCCTTCGGGAAATCGCAAACACAAGAATTGATGATTATTGCAAGAGCAAGAGTGTCTAGAATGCCAATTTAATTATACGAGTACGGAGGCGGAGTAAGAACAAAGACCATGTTTCCCTTAGGCCATGAGATGAGAGGAAATTTCATGCCCCCCCCCCTAGAAGTTGTTCATAGAAATCTCACCTTTAGCAGGGAGTCGTTGGGGTCACTACAAGCATCACTTGTAATAGACATTTGCAGCAGACTTCGCCCTACTTTCCCCAACATTACGTAGACAATCAGGACACAATGGCTGAATGATGATGAAGTATCACAAGTCGGAGCTATTTTGTAGTATGGAGGTCACAGTCTTCTTCCGGAGAATGATTAATGATGTTTGTATTACATGGCCATATTTTAATCTGCAGTAGCACGTGACAGCAGCTTAAAAAGTTACAGCCAGATTGCTCCAAAAACTCAGTTCCATCAGCGATGTTTCGGAAGATCCTTGCATTGTATCACGTAATAACAAATGAATGCGCATTGCTTTCGGAGTCGGAGAACGGCCATTGATAAATTACGTTTCGCTGACTGATGATGAAGTACAAACCAAAGTGCATCAAAGTCGCGCATTCGTGGCATTCGAAAAAAACACCATCAAGACTACTTATTTGTCAAGACGCGCCTATCGTGCGCATCTCTCGCGTGCAAAATAGGTCGTGCTCTATGAAACCTCAATGAGTAGTCTCAGCGTTGTGTTATCACTGTATTGTGGCGTGTTTTATTTTTTGATAGTAGACTTCTATATACGCCACTATCCTTTGCTCTTTTTGACTACTGGAGACGACTCAGGCCTTAATTCATGTACAACTACGACTCATATACGGCTAAAAAACAACGTTTTGCTACCAAAAAAAATGAAAACATGGCAGCACAAATAGCTCCTCTTTTTTTCCCGGGGAACTGCTTCAAAAATTCGTTACTATAGGTGACAAGTTAATTTAGCACAATCTTTTTGATAGTATTTCTTGATTTCTTGCCGTCATTTCTTATGTTGGCGAGTTGCCTATGGAGCATTATCGCCTTGGTCGAGATTCTCAAACCCAGCAAGGTAAACTTGTACTTCAGAATTCTTCCACGCGTGCGCCAAGTCGTGTGCGGTCTCACCTCGAATCGTGCGTGCTCCTAGGTCAACTCCTTGTTCCACTAGAAATTTCACAACAGGCAACTCGCACTTCATGGCAGCTTCATGCAGGGTGGTGCGGCCATCTTTTGTGGACATTTTCAAGTCAGCCCCAGCTTTAAGCAGCTTCTTGAGCAGCTCCAAGCTCCCTATACCTTCGCATGCCAGCAAAAGCGGAAATTTGCCCTGATTGTCTTTTACTTTTACGTTGCATTTAAAGCTCAACAGCGCATCCACAACGGCCAGGTTCTTAGCCTGACAAGCGTCCATCAAAGGTGAGCGCCCAAGCATGTCCTTCGAGTCTACTAAAGCTTCATGCTGAAGTAGCATTTCCGCTGCGACTGCCTGATTGTTGGTGCATGCATGGTGTAAAGGTCCACGCAAATTGCTATCTTTCTTGTTCACATTTGCACCATTGGCCAGAAGAATCTCAAGAATAGACTCATGAGTGTCTAGACTCGCAAGAATAAGTCGTGTTGAGCCAGTAGACTCATCCATATAGTCCACATATGCTCCTTGTTTTATTGCCCGAGAAGCTTTTTCCGGGCAGTTAGACTCGATTGCCTTATGAAAACGCGTGCGGAGTAAAATAAAAGTTAATTCAAATGTCTCTCAACGTCCATGGCAGCTATCACATATCAACACAATTAGACAGGAAACTTGACGACCATGATCAGTTTTATCCCTGGAAATTTACTCATTGAATTCGACATGATGGCTAGATTACACTGCTCTCATCTTCTCACCTTCTGCAGAGAGGCGTTGGGGTCTTTACAAGCCTCGCTTGTAATAGACATGTGCAGCAAACTTCGCCCGACTTTACCCAACATTAGGACGTCGCTGGAAAACAAAAGGCGTGAACTAGAGGCCGTACTTAGCTTTTTGTGAGGGACAAAGATGAATATATATTGAGTTGTGCACGGCCGCCGCACATTTAGAAAATAGTAATTAACATCACGATAATGCGAATTATGAGAAAAAAAAAAGAAAAAAGACGAGTTCCCGAAACCCGAGCCGGCTTCCGGGCCGGAATTTCCGGAAACCGGGGAGGACGAGGAGGACTCGTCGGCTCGTCGGTGCTTAATTCTTCTGCAAAGAAGTACTACTTTTACAGCCAGTTGCGGGGTAAAGTGCTACTTACAGCCAGTTGCGGGGCAAAATTGAGTGTTTCATAAAAAAAAAAAAAGAGGGATGTTGGCTCCGGTTTCTAAATACGAGGGCCTTTCTACCCTGCCTGTCTGCCGGTCGCCTAAGAAATTGAGGGGCGCAGGAATCCAAAAGATACCCTAAGAAACAAGGGGATCGGCCGTTTTCCTGTATACTTATGAGACAGGCCCCGAGGGGCCGGAATTAGAAGGCTGATAGGCAGAGAAGAAAAGCAAAGCAGCGCAACAAAACCTAAGAAGCCAATCCAGGTGCACATGCCCGATATCACTTGCAACTGGCTGTATACGAGTTCAGGTGCCCGAGCGATGCACAGTTCAGGACATCAGGAGAAATTATATGTTTGCTTCTAGGTACAACTAAGGTCCGTGTTCTTAGCGCATTGGTTCGCCTTCGTGCGTGTCCTTGCGATGCCCGTGGATGAGTTCCCCTTGCAATGCTTATAGTGTCTGTCTCTTCGTCGTGTGTCTGGTGGAGACAGCTTACTCACTCCATTCCCAAACCTCCTGATGCCTGATAGCTGAAGGACACCTCGGGCGTAGTTTATTACAATAACTTTGAGCTATAGGACACTCAGCCCATTCAGAATTGTTCTGGAGGTCACATTTTACTGTTGCTAGATGCCAGAGTGGTGTTTCTTTGTAATTGGGGAGGTAAGTAGACTAGACTAGACTAGTGTCTGTGGTCCGCTTTTTTCTTATCTACTACTGTACATGTACGTCAGACGGCGACCACCACGAACCACGAAATTCCGTTTCATATAAAGGACACATGTCCCCGCAGGAGGGAGGTGGTTGCAGTTGCATTGGGCATGTGGCGATGTAGCCTGGTAGCATTTTCTTTAAAAGACTTAGCAATGCACAGCAAAAATCAGCGTGCTGTTGTGCGTAATCCACATGAATGTCTCCTTTTGAACTTACGGGAGTATTCGTAGTCATTATCTAGTATTCGCCGCGGTTATTAAATATTAATATTTAATATAGAACCACTTCTAAGTTTAGCTCTATTACTACTAGTACAAGTACTTTTGCTCCTTCTTTTCTTAATTATTGTGCCTGATAAGCCCAATTCTATCATCCGCATTGCCCTATAGTTATGCCTCCAAATGCAGACTCTTCAGCTTCGGGCTTCGTGTTGATCTGGAGAGACTGCGAAGTGACCAAGTATCATCAACGAGGTAAGAGCAAAGCAGTCAAAACATCGCCAACAACATGAACCCTTTATGTACAGCACTGCAGCTCTCAAAGGAGACTGCAAATCCCATTGTTCTCACATGAACATAATGGGTGCATAACATCAAAAAAAACACGGCCACAACCCTCGTATCGGTGCTTTGCCTATGGAGCATCGTCATCATGATCCAAGAGCTCGAATCCAGCGAGATAACCTTCCACTTCTGAGTTCTTCCACGCATGCGCCAGGTCGTGTGCGGTCTCACCTCGAACCGTGCGTGCTCCCAAGTCAACTCCTTGCTCCACCAGGAATTTCACAACTGTAAGATCACTTTTCATGACAGCCTCATGTAGTGCGGTGCGACCGTCATCCGAGCACATCTTCACGTCAGCCCCAGCCGCCATCAGTTTTTTTACTAGGTCCAAGCTACCTTCGCCTTCACATGCTAGCAAAAGAGGAAACTTGCCCTGGGAGTCCTTAGCCTTCACACTACTCTTGAAAGTCAATAGCGTGTCTACAACTGCCAGGTTCTTAGCCTGGCAGGCGTCCATCAGAGCTGTGCGCCCGAGCACGTCCTTGGAGTCGACTGGGGCTTCATGCTGGAGTAATATTTCTGCTGCGACTGCTTGGTTGTTGGCGCTTGCATGATGCAGAGGCGAGCGCAATTTGCCATCTTTCTTGTTAGGATTTGCCCCGTTGGCTAGAAGCAACTCTAGGACCGATTCATGCGTGTCCAGACTTGCGAGGATGAGCCGTGTTACGCCAGTGGACTCATCTTTCAAATCCACATTTGCGCCTTTCTTAATTGCACGAGTAACCTTGTCCGGTCGATTAGATTCTATCGCCTGTTAATTTCGAGAATAAGAATCAAATACAAGAGCTTCTTGATAACTTCAAGTTCAAGAAGTAGTGATGATGCTTAATAAATTGCTTGACTGTAACTGGGACAGCAGTAATGTAAAGCTTTATTTTCATGCGCATACCAAGCCCCCCCCCCCATCCCGACCTCCCAAGTTCATTTTACGCTAAAAATCATTGAATTGTTTGCTATAACTGCAACCTCACCCAATGCAATCGCACTAGATGACCTTGACGATGGCGCGTAGCGCGTGTTTTCTTCTTACCTGTCGCAGAGCCTCATTTGCATCTTCATCAGAGTCTCCCTGACTGGCCGACCGCATTGCACTGATCACAGCATTTTTAAACATCGACATTGGGACTGCAAGTGAACGGTCGAAGAAAAACTCGAGCGTGCGGATGGGGCGAGAACAGCGTCGAGTAAAGCGCAAGGAAGAATTCCCGAGCCGGTTGTACTTTTTCATCAACACGTCCTCATCAGCCGCCGCGTGGTGAACCTCTCCGAACATCGGAACAGCCGAAACCTTTGCTGGAACCGAATAATGCCACTCCCCATCGTTCGTAAATCTACGCACGTACAAGGCGTAAAAAAGAATACGCCTTGTACGTGCGTAGATTTACGAACGATGGGGAGTGGAATAATGCTGTGTTCGCCCCTTCGCCCCTCGCTCCATCAAATCTTTACATAATTCCCCTCCTTCGAGGGTGCTGCCTCTCTTCTTCTAATTGCTGTATACGTTTCAGGTACGTACCGTACTTACTGTACGTCTGTACGTAGTAAATTCTGAGAATTCAGAATGTATTACCCGGGAAGTAATCACATTTTGAGAAATTGCCAAATTGCCAAATTGATTAATGGGCAAATATACTTAAGGATCATCGCATGTTGTAGATTGCACATGTATTGAAGATCAAGTAGTTGCGGAATAGCAGACAATTCTCTTGCAGTCCCTCGTGAACGTATTTCGAATCGAAATGTGATGGTCTTAAGCTTAGTTCAGACCTACGGTATCTCCAGATCTCACTTGAACCACTGAAATCAACGTTACACGGCACCGATCATGCTTCAGACATCACTGAAATGATTGTATTCAAGAGATGAATGTGGCACAAAAACATATCAGGTATTCTCTTGCTTCCCTCGCAACTGTACTTAGAGTCAGAATGTGATGGTCTTAGTTTAGACCTATGGTATCTCCAGATCTCATTTGAACCACCGACGTCAGAATATGATAGTCAAACTTCAGACCTATGGTACCTCCAGACCTCATTTGAACTTTCGACGTAAATTACTGAGATGACTGCATTCACGAGATAGATGTGGCACAAAACATACCAGGCATTCTCATACAGTCCCTCGTGACCGTACTTCGAGTCAGATTGCGACGATCTTAGTTCAGTCCTATGGTATCTCCAGATCACATTTGAACCAACGACGTCAATTACTGAGACGACTGCATTCACGAGATGGATGTGGAAACATAATATATCAGACATTCTCTTTCTTTCCCTCGTCGGTGTTTGAGGAGTCAGAATGCGATGGTCTTACTTCAGACCTACGTTATCTTCAGATCACATTTGGACCTCCGAACGTCAACGTTTCACGGCATCGATCATGCTCCAAAAGTCAAGTATTTCTCGATCAAGCGCGGAGGGAAACTGTCCCTGTAAAAAGATGTTGTCGATATCTTGGTTTGCACAACAATAATCGTTGGTTCGAACCGAGCGCAACAATTACAAGCTCGATGTGAAGCGTCAAGTTACTCAAAAAGCGATGCCGGTCGGTACTGATCGACGTCTCGATGTCTAAGCGGTGCATGGGGTAACTGCCGGGTATGATAATATAATTTGCCATACCTGATCAATTGGTTCTGATCGGCGGGCACTATTACCTGGGGGACAAGAAATTACCTGTATGATCGGTTGATGTTGTGAATACATAAGGAGTTAGGGTAGGATAGTTGTGTACTTAGCCAATCAGAACAATTTGTTTATGGATGTCCACTTTTATGAATCAGGTATGGCAAAGTCTACCTACTAGATTATGGGGGCTCAGCTCCTGCCGTTTACACCTCCCAATGAATTCGACACCATAATGTATTCATTGGAACGATAGTCATGGATTCGTTTGCAGCCTTGCATGCAATAGATCGCCGTTTTGGGACTAATGCAACAATGCTCTAATTGGCAGAAGGTCGTGGTCTTGAGGTCTTGAAACAATTGATCAGGCAACGGAGTCCAACAAAGTACCGTTACGAGCTGCGTGTGATTTCTTATGTACTTACGATCAATTGTACCACTATAGCACTCATATTACCGAAGCACCACTCGGCCCTTTGCACAGTTTTAGCATTTGTATTTGAAATATAGACTAGCAACATTATTTGAATCATCAGCCGCGGTTTCGCGGATAGCATACAGTACACTTTGGTTGTACTGACCGTGGACGCAAAGAGAGAGAGAACATCTTATTGAATGTCACAACTGCCAGGAAAGTTTCGAAAAGCTGGACTATGTGTCAATGTTGTATAGATCCATAATAGCGAGGACCAGAACTGCATGTGATGACTGGATTACCTTGAATATTTTTCGCAGTTAGGACTGACAAGAGCATGGAGGCTAACACAAAAAAAATACCATGCCACACTGTCGACATCATTTCAACGAATGTGACGATTTAAGGTCAATTTTCTTTGGATCTTATTTCTTTCTGATGCCAAATATTATCTCTTATCTGCGTAACAATCACTTAGAAAGTCATTTTGAATCTCCTTCATCTCCTTCATCTCCTTTCTTGATACAATTCCAAGCACAACGAACTCTATCGCTTCTTGCGGCAACCATGAACCACGACACCAGTGATTTCTTCGAACGAAATTTGCTTGTTAAACACGCCTGTTTAGCAATTCACGTAGCGTGAGTTTGATTTGTGGCGAAATTCCTTGTGAATGAGTGAACGAGCTTCTGGGTATGAAGTACGAATTCAGGACGTACGGAACAAGGTACGAAGGCTTGATACTTGCTAGCACTCACCTGGACGTACTTTAAATGCTTATGTTTGTCATAGCTTTACAGTCAATTCAGTAGCAGTCGTGCATTCAGTCAGACTATTTTCAGACGGCTTTATGTACAGGTAGTTTAAACAGTTAAAATTGTACTGAGCACGCATCTTGGCCCGGTAAGGAATTATCATAATTCGGCGTAGCCACCCTGTTAGGAGCCTAGTCTACTTGGCGCCCCCCCCCTTGCCCCCCCCCCCAGTCTTCTAGGCCCCTTGGGGGGGGGGTGAATGGCCCGTTAAGCTACTGTAGATTTCTAGATTTTCTCTGCATCGCCATTTGCTGTGTCATGTGTCATCATCATCGCGAGAGCTGCACGCGCGAAGAACTACCAAATAGATCAA
>Ga0307931_1000977_pt1 | contig 18997 bp, 20 predicted proteins | sample OrgLakmetageno47_FD_201816 | JGI IMG/M metagenome (GOLD analysis project Ga0307931, IMG submission 201816) | Saline water microbial communities from Organic Lake, Antarctica - #47 | ecosystem: Environmental > Aquatic > Non-marine Saline and Alkaline > Saline | place: Antarctica: Organic Lake... | reverse complement strand
CGCCACGGGCGCTACACAGGGCACTATTCCACGGGCACCTCAAGGCCGCGAAGAGAGGGATACGGTGCTCCGCACCAAACTAACTGCACCTGAACCGCGCATCGCGCGGGCACCCAAACTTGTATTCACCTATTCCCCTTTCGTACGCACGTACGCGTGCTGTAACCAAAATGTGTTCTCCGTTCTCCGTCCGTTGTGGGGGTATGTATGCTCATTTGCTTCCAACGATGGCTCTTCCTACTAGTTTACTGCAGAAGGTAGTTACCACTAGAGCGCGAGCGTATCATGTTATACGCTCTTTTCGGAGCCTGAACTGAATTGCTGAGTGTCCGGCAAAGTAGCAAGGTGGAGCTTGGAACCTAGCATGGCTCACAGCTTATTTTCACCTCTGGATCCGCCGCATAGTTTCAAGACATGTTTGTATAAACTTGGTTTCATCATTGCAAGTCGATAAGTTCCACTCTCATCAACATATAGTCATTACAGAATGAAATCAATACGAGCGCGGAAGAGCTTCGTATATTTGCTCGCTCTAGCATCTGCGCCATTGGCTGGAAGTCAAGACATAACGGCAGCGGTTACGAAGCAACCCACGAGAGCAGTCCCGCGCATGAGCGTGTTGATGATTATTATAGACGACTTGCGGGCATCGCTCGACGGCGGCTCTGACGGTGCTGACCTCTTGCAACTACCGAATCTGGACTTGCTGGCGAAACGGGGTGTGAAGTTTCTACGGGCCTACGCGCAGTGCGCCCTTTGCGCGCCGTCACGGTCGTCGGTTCTCGTTGGCGTGCGGCCAGACACTACCCGCGTGTTCGACCTGACTACGCATTTTCGAGCAGCGCTACCATCTGCTCTCACACTACCTCAAGCTTTCAAGGTAGGTTGAATGGTCCTGATAGTGAACAGCTAGGATAGTTGACGAATAAGATATGGTGAGTTGACTCTCATTCAAATGCATGCCAGGCGGCGGGCTATTTAACACTCGGTGTAGGAAAAGTATTTCATCGAGGCCTTGGAGACGGCAATCATTCTTGGTCGGAGACGCCCGATGGCCTCGCGCCGCCTCTCGTAGATCGCCCAGCTTATGCGCTACCCAAGAACGCTATGATTGACCAGGAACGCAAATCGGCTAGCCGAGCTGCGCACGCAGCCAAGAACCCAGGGGCTGACGTTTTACGTGGCGGAAAAGTGAGCAGAATGATACAAGTGTTTTTCTTCGTCTTTGGCCACCTACTGCTGCTATCTTCTCTGTTCATGGGGTGTGTTCCGTCTAGCATAGTCGTAAAACAATACATATGCCTGCTTCCTTGCTGGCAGGTGCGCCGTGGCCCTGTACTTGAAGTTTCTCCTCGAGCCTACCGCGGCTTCCACGATAATGCCGCTGCTGACTGGGCTATGGCTGCCCTTGCTCACGCTGCCCACGCTGCTCGCGCTGCCGCTGGTTTGGCTGATAGTGATAGCAGCGAGGGTGCAGCGCCAACAACGACGGCCTCTACAGTTAGGCCCCAACCATTTTTCCTAGCGGTGAGTCCCAATTTCCAATAATGGTTCTTTTTGCGGCCCTTCCTACTGGATTAGCTGGTTTGTTGCAAATGGCGCTGGATCTTTTGCTTTTTGACTAACAATCAGCTTCCATTTTTATTCTTTTGCCTTTTTCTTAAACACGCCTTTCTGTGCTGAAGGTAGGATTCGTGCGCCCACATCTCCCATGGGTAGCACCTGAAGAGTACTGGGACTTGTATGGGCCTAGCAACGGCACTCAGAGCCGCCACTTTCCGCTCGCGCCGTCTGCTTACCGCCCATCTTCTTCATCTCGCAGTCCCCGTGGCACCGCCCGCAGCTCTAGTAGGGTTTCGCTGGGTGGCGGCGCCCATGAGCTGCAAGCCTACGCGGGCGTACCAGAAAACTTGGCGTGCCTAGAGAGCAGCAGCGGCAGCAGCAGCACTGGTAAAGACGACGGTGGAAGTGTTGGTGCAAGCAGAAGTGTATTAAGTGGTGGCGCTGCTCACGCCACCTCTCGTGACAGTTGTTCAAGCACTTCAGCAGCGGCCGCCGCTTCGGCGACAACTCCAGTAACCACTCAGCAACTCCGGCACGGGTACGCCGCTGCAGCGAGCTATGCAGACGCTCAGTTAGGGCGAGTAGTCGGCACACTCGGACCACTGGGGCTTGAGGAGAACACTCTGGTGGTGGTTTGGGGCGATCATGGGTTCAAACTGGGTGATTTTCCAGCGCCACCGCTGAGCAGCCGTTTCGGCAGCGGGTGGGGCAAAAACTCCAACGCCGAAGTGGATGCACGCGTGCCTCTGGTAGTCGCACTGCCAACAGACATGCCGCGATTTCTCGCGCACGCACGCCAGCAAGCGGCTAGAGGTACTGCAGCAAATGCTGCCGCAAGTGCAGCGAGCGATGCGCTTGTAGGAGAAGCAGCACGCGGCCTAACGAGTCATGCGCTAGTAGAACTAGTGGATCTATTCCCTACGCTGCTTCATTTGGCTGGAGTGCCGTTACAAGGAGCTAGTAGCCCCATCAAAGATTTTGGATTGGCTGCTGGCACTGGAGCTGGTATGATGCCAACTACATCCCAACGCCACCGCCGCCGGCATCAGCTCGAAGGGTCGAGTTTTGCTCGTTTGCTGCTCAATGCTTCTCTTGCGAAAAGCGTCGACTTACCAGACCTAGCTTCTTCTTTTGAAGACAGCAGAAGGGGCGCTTCAAGCACTGGAAATCACGGGAAGAGCAGCCAGAGCAGTGGAGACACTGCCAGCGATGTGGTTGACGAAAGCCCCGTGTGGAAGGAGGCGGTCTATTCGCAAGTGCGTCGAGGGAAAGCAGCGATGGGCTACAGCGCGCGCACCACGCGATACCGAATCACTGTTTGGGTGGACATCCGCAAGCTTGGGCAAGGAGCAGAATTAGGAGCCAGTGTCACGAAGGGGGCATGGGATGACGTAAGCATTGCAGCCGACTGGCGGCGTGCCTCTGACTTGAACCGGCGCAACCAAGCCACTAATCAAGCGAAGCAGTCGAGCGCCAAGGATTCCAAAGGGAAAGGGGTGGGAGCCAACAGCTTACAGGTATGTGTACATTTCGGGTTAGGGTATTTGCAGAAAATTGATAATCACCCCTGTCAAATGTTCATGGGATTTCTTGATTATAGCTTTTCTTGATTTTTATTTCGAACGATGCGTGCACAAAATTAATCATTCGATTTCGAGGTGGAAGTGTTTGATTTGCTGGAAGACCCCTGGGAAGAAAGCGACTTAGGCCTAGCCGGGGTGCCTGCTGCCACTCGAAGTCTGCTATTGGAGGTGTGGGCCCGCGGTGCTTGTGGCGCGATTAGCAGCAAGGCACTGGCGCCGTTACCGGAGTTCTGCTCGGCGGGTGGTTCTATGGCTTTATAATTCGAATTATTTATGTAATTTATGTTTTGTTGGCCTCCTAAACTCCTTAAGTACTGCGATGTATACTCAGATAAGCAACGGGAATTTCCTCTAGTCCAGCCTAGTCAACCCCAGGGGAACTTCAGCTATACCTGATTCCCGAGCTGCAATTGAACTTGTTGGAGAATCCACGCCTGAAGGCTTACGGGGCCCCGAGGTGGTGAATCCTTTGCATATATATATAATACATCCAAATACAAATGCCAAATATTTGAAGTTTGAAAAAAACTCCGAACTCCAAATGTCAGGCAAAAGAACATGGGATTACTTAGGTGCTAGCTGCAATGGCATTGATATTTTGGAATTAGCCTCAAAGGCAGCGCATAAATAGCACTGTTAAGCAGATAAATGAACGTAGATGTTCCTCGTGTATAACAAATACCCGGCATGTACACACTGACACACCAGGTGGGATGATAGAAGCGGTTGATTCCGCACCGACATGCTCTCTATTGGCCCTCACTAGCCTCCCCGGCACCCATCTTTACGAACACCGTGTAGAATATGACGAAAGTGCTCACGACACCCACTATGAGAATGAGCATGTGCTTTCCCTCGGAGTTATTGAGCATTGTGCCCAGCTTTCCGAGTGTGTCTCCCAGCATGTCTGACGCCGACGTCATGCTGCCATCCATGCCCCCCAGTAACGTGTTCTGCTCCTTGACTTCCTGATTAATGTCCACGGCCATAAATTTCAGTTGCGAAACGCTGTCTGCTAGCGCGGAAGTTTTGCTATTGTTTTGTTCTTCGATAAGCCGCCGGTTGCTCTCAGCCACACGAGCTTCCGGAGAAGAAAACAGATTGTTTGCACTACCACCTTTCCCACGATTCCAAGACATGATGGTATTGAATATAGCACACACTGGCTTCTTACGATTATGGAGTTCGTAAAGTTGACTTGCTTCGAATTTCTAGAGGTCTAGCCAGAGAGTCTCAAGCACTGTAATTAGCACTCGTTGTTCCTAACTTTCTTAAGTTACAGAAAAAAAAAACGCAACCCGCAAGCTTCCAAAATCCTTGCGTGCTGCATGCTGAGTTTGCCGGCATGCTCCTATCTCCTCCCTGTAACTTTGTGGTTGACCAAAGCTCTTGGACCGGAAGCGTCGAAATTCCTCACCAGGGTCTTTAAACACGTCAAGGCTGCCGGTATGTTCAGTATGCGCCACAGCCACCAGGACACTGACTCGACTTGGAACACCACATGGTCCCCGACATTCTGGCGTCAACGGATTTCCTCTACTGTTACAGCTACAAATGCGGCCTTCGTTAACCGCATCCTACAGAGGGATTCTGTTTTTCAGCAAGATGGCCCTTCTATTGCCAAGGCGTCACCTCACCCCCGTTTCTACAACTATGACCCCAAGCTAAACCGGCGATCGAGTAATCATCGGAACCCCCATTCAACCCGGGATAAAACTAGCTAGTAGCAGCACAGTTTTTCTCTCGGATTTACTGAGTGTGTTTTTCCCCTCTTTTTTCTTTTTATACCATACTAGTGCATTTTTTTTCCCGAAATCCAAAATCCAAACACTTTGGACCGCTACCATCACTTCCATGGCCACTCGGGCATGCGCGCCGGATTAGCTTCTTAGGTCCAGTTTGCGCTGCTTTGCTTTTCTTCTCTACCTGTTAGTCTTCTAATTCCGGCCCTTCGGGGCCTGTCTCAAAATCCAATCAAAATCACGAAGTCGAAATGGCCACAGTATATGACTACCTAGAGACCTAGGTAAGATATTGCAACTGGCACTTTTGGGGCAGCAGACAGCACCGGCTGCGTTGGCTGTTGGCAGCGGCTTTAGCTCTGGAGGTGGGGACTCGGCCGACTGACCACAAACCAAAAACCGGACTTACGGGGTTTCGACTATTCGCAGGGCGTGCGGGGAAGCCCCGTTAGATTAGATTAGATTATACTCCCCAATTGCAAAGAAACAACAACAAATAGTATAAAGCTGCGTTTTGATGAATCCTCCAGAACAAGTCTGACTGGGCTGAGTGTTCTTTTGCGCAAAGAGAGTAAAGGAAGACCCATACTCCAACTCCAACAATTCTCAATCGATTCATATTTAGTGCTCGTGTTTAGAACAATTCATCTCCATTATTGCATTATTACTCGGTTCTGCTAGTTGGATTTGAGTTAAATTAGATATAACAATAGCAACTGCAACTGCATATCAAGTAAACCAAAGGAAACACAAACACGAACACTAAGCACTTCCACTCGGCCTTTGCCTTGATCCTTGATCAGACATCTCATTAGTCTTAATTGGGCATCAAAATAACCCAAAGACCAACTACATGCGGATAATAAGGAAGTCCTTGCTTTTTGCTGCCTCGTCCGTTTGATGCCTCTACTTTTCTCCTTGTATTTCTATCTCCCTCCTACCAGAAGTGAGGAGTGTCCACGTTCCAGACACAAAGCTGATGGTCGTCGCCCCCAGTGATCACGCGGCCGTCGTTGGTCGCCCGCAAGCAGCTCACCACGCCTCCGTGGCCGCGTACTTGGAGCACCACCCGCCCCGTGTACGCATCCATCACCTGCCACGCATGCCCTCCCGCTACTGCCGCAAAGAGCCAACGCCCGTCGGGGGAGAAGTCCACTGCGGTGTAGCCCCGCGGCTCCGTGACTAGGCTCGTCATGGCGGGGGCCTTGGGGTACCGCACGTCGTGGACCCGCAAGTGGCCATCTCGGGACGCAGCCGCTAGGAAGTTGGCCGTGGTGCTCGAAGCCCCAAATGCGCGCACGTCCTCGACGTCGCTTTCTGCGCCCCGTAAAGTGCACACCGTACTGGGCCCGTTAGGCAAGCGCACGTCGTGCAGCCGCACCACGCAATCCGCGCCTCCGCTCATGACCAAATGGGGCGCCCACGCGTGGCCTGCCAAGCAAAGCACTTCGTCTTCTTGGGCGGAGAGCCTGGTCACCATTTTCCCCGAGCCCCCCAAATCCCACACCCGCAAGTACGAGTCGCTGCACCCGCTCGCCAGCAAGGAGTCGGAGGCGCCCATGAAGCACAAGCTGGTCACGCTCCCCAAGTGCTCGTCGCCGTTGCCGACCGGGTGCAGCGCGTAATTGCGGCCGTGCTGAAACCGCCAGTCGCCGACGCTGATCTTTTGGTTCAAGCCCGCCACGGCCACTCGGCGGTTGGACGGCGAAAAACAGCACGCCATGGTCCAGTTCGCTTCGCGGCCCATCGCCAGCTCTTCGGCAGGCTTCAGGCCCATGGTCATGGCTTTGGCCACTTCCGCTGGGGTCAAGTCGCCACTGCCGACTCGGCTCGCAGCCGCCAAGGTTGTTGGCGCACCAGAGTCCGCAGCATCACCACCCATCGGCGAGCGCCCATCGTTTAAGGAATTTCCTCCCGAGGAGGACGATGACGGCCCATCGTTCCCGTTGTGGTTGTTGTCTCCGCGACCGCTGGAGTCCCGGGTGCCCAGCTCCAGCAAGTTGGTGTTGGGCACCGCCCACACCAAGACTTTGGACTCCTTGGACCCACTCACCACGTGCCGCCCGTCCGAGCTCCAGGCCACCACAGTGACGTGGTCGCCGTGGCCCTTGCATCGCATCCCCAAACGGCACCGCAAGCCTTCAACAGAGGCTGACTGCACGTCTTCGCCGAGCTCCACCCTGGACAGCGCAGTTGGGGACGTTGCCGCAGCCGCCGCTCCTGACGAAGGTGGAACTGAAGCTGCTGAGGATCCTCCAGGAGACGATGAGCCCTTCTGAGGTTGGTCCAGCGTTGATGGCGTGATCGCATTGACTTGGCGCCCGTTTTCGCTCTGGGACGACACGTGCACCACGCTCTTGAACAGCCGTTCCCAGTTTTTCACGCTCACCGCGCGCGGGTCTGGCAAAAGGCTGCCCCACCACTGGGCTTGCGACTTCTTGATGAACCACTGCCGGGTCTTGTCGTAGCGCGCGCGGTGCACTGAGGCGCACCTGGGTGTGTTGAAATGTGTAGTGAAAGAGAAGAAAGCAAGAAGTTAGAGCAAGAAAGTGAAGGAGAGAGGAGCGAGAGACAGGGAGACAGGCAAGAGACAAAAAGTAAGTACACACCGACCGACCCATTGCTAGCGCTTGAATGAATTGAAATGCATAGAAAAGAATCGAACGCACTTGTTGATCGCTTCAATCCACGCCAGGGCGTCTTCCATCGAAGGGGCCCGAATCGGCAGCTCGTAAGTCGCATGCGAAAGCACAAACACCGTGGGCCCATTTCCTTGCGAAGCAGTGTTGCCACTGCTGCTGCTGTTGCTGCGGTCGTTGCGAGGAGCAAGCTTGGCCTCGGAAGTGTGGTCAAGCAGCATTTTGGTGGCGTTGGCGTCATCGGGGCGCCAGCTGCTCGGCAACGACACGGCGGCGTGCTGCGACATGCTCCCCACGCCTCCACTCTCTTTCGCTTTCGCAGCCGCGGCCTCCTGCGCCTGCTTGGCAGCTTTGGTGTTTTCGGTGTACAGCAGCGACTGGTAGTCCAAGAAAAAGTAACGCTTTTGCCAGCTGCCGCCTGACTTGCCGTCGCCGCCATTTTTGCTGCCGCTGACTAGAGAACGCAGGAAACCAGCGCCACCGCTGCTGCTGCCACCACCCCCCCCTTTGGAGCGCGAATCAGCAAAGCTCAGAGAGTCTTCGGCTCCGGCAGCGTCGGCACTGTTGCTGGTGGTCATTTCCCGCTGCACGATGGGCTGCTTCTCGAGCTCCCCCGACCGGTGGCACTTCTGAGAAATGATGGCGGTTTCTTTGATCATTTGTTGGCGTTCCACTTCGGCTTCCGCGGCGAATTCTTCTTCCAGCAACTTCATTTTGTTCTGCTTCGTGGTGTCCTCCAGCGCTTGCGCAGCTTCAACCGCCAACTCCAGCTGGCTCACCCGCCGCCCAATCCGCTCGACCATCGTGTCCACCAGGGTCGTGGCTTCTAGCGACGCGGACGGCCCGCAAATGTCGGCGAGCAAAATGGCCACCTCCCCAAGCTGGTCCCGCGCGCTGCTCAAGTCTTCCTTGAAACGCGCCGCAAAACGCGCCCATTGGCTCGCGCGCACGGGGGACGAGGACCCCACGTAGAGCTGCTGATCGGAAGACGACGACGACGACGCCGCCTGAGGGTTCAGGGCCGCGATTTCGTCGGACGGTTCTTGCAGCGCGCGAATGGCGTCGAGCACTTGCAGCGACGAGTGCAGCGCAGCGCCGATTTTGCTCAAGCTCTTGGCGAAGTCGCGAGCGGACCCGTCCTGCCCCAAGCGCCCCAGGAGCGAGAGGGCGCCAACCCGAAACCCACCGCCGCCGCCGTTGCTGCTGGGGCCACCGCCGCCGCCGCGCCCGTGGCCGCTGTAACCGTTGCTGCCATTGCTGCTGCCGCCGCCGAAAGTCTTCAACGAGGAGCCCAAGTCGCCGAAGGAAATCCCGCCGGCGCCTTGGCCGGGAGAAGGGGCGCGGTGATAGTTGTTGGAGGCCGCCGCCAGTAAAGTGGTCCGTAGCCGCCCGATCGAGTTGGTGAGCTCGCTGAACACTTCCAGCACCGCTTCCGACGACGACGACGTAATCACTAGGGACATGCGCCGGTATTCACCTTCGGCTTTCCGCAACTCCAGAGGTTGTTGCGCTCGGGAAGTGCTCGCATTGCTGGTGGGGCCGCCTTTCCCAGGTGGGGCCGGTTCCGGCACCGCCGCTAGAGCTGACGAAAAACGCAGGCCAGTGCCGCCAAAAGTCGTGCTCAAGCGCCGGCCCTTGCTCTCAGTCGCCACTGCCACGCTTGCCCGCAATGAAACCGCTTCTTCCTCGAGGTCTTCGGCCTCGCTCGCCATGCCTTGCTCCTGCAGCGCCAGCGCCGCTGAAATTGACATGACCCCACCCCCCGCGCCGCCGCCGCCGCTGCCGCCGCTACCTCCCGACCCAAAGCTACTCGAGTCCGACGCGTACCACGCCGTGAAGTCTTCGAGCGTCACGTCCTGGAGGTTGGCGCCGTCGGAATGGTGGTCGAGCGCGGACGCCGAGATGGATCCACCGGCCAACAGCATTTCCCGCATGGCGCCCGCGGTGTGCTCCGGCGTCGACTCCAGCCCGGCTTCCGCCAGCAGCAAGGCGACTTCGGCAAACTCCAACGCCCCGTCGCCGTTTTTGTCGACCCGTTTGAAGAGGGCTTTGGCTTCTTCAGCCGTGCCTCGTGCCGCCCCACTGCTGCTGCTGCCCTCATTGGACGAGCTGCCTCCGCTGCCCCGCTTGTTGTTGTTGGTGGTGCTGCCCGGGCAAGGAAAGTCGAAGTCGTGGATGCTAGCGCGCATGAGCACGGAGCTCGCCGTGCTCAAACAGTGCATGGCTTTGGTGTCTAGCCCCAGAGGATTTGAAGCGTTCGAGCTCTCACGAGGTTTGGCTGCCAAAGGGTTCTCCATCGAGATAGGGCGCGCACCACCGGTGAAATCTTCGGTTTCGGGCACAAAAGTTGAGCTCAATCGTTCGCGGTTGCCGCCATCTTGTTCGTCCACAGTTGGCGACTTCTCTTCGAACTTGCTCGCAGGCTGTCCTTGGCTGCTAGTCCTGCTCCTGCTGTTGCTGCCACTGCCACCACTGCTGGCATTGCTTCGGTTTTCGGCCGAATTCGCAGAGCTCCCATAGCTCGGTCGCCTACCAGCTCCTCGCCCGCTGGAGGACTTGTTGTACATGCTTAGAAAGCGCTGCGACTGCGGGGTGCCGAGTCGTGACTTGGGAGTAAGGCCTCCGGGGGTTGAAGATGCCCTCGGTGACCCAGCGGTGGCACTCGGCCGCCTGGCAGGCCCACCTGATGGTGACGTTGAGCCTTGCGAGCGAGGTGGGCTTGTGCCTCCACTTGAAGACCGCGATGGTGGCGGCACGAATGACGGCGCTTTTCCGCCCACGCCCGTGACGGAGGCCCTCTTGGGAGGAAGAGGGGCCGCAGGACGTGATGGCACAGAGCGCCCGGAGCTAGAACGATGGGGCGTAGTTTCCTTGCTTGCTGCAGCTACTGGTGAGGGTTCTCCAGGTGGCTTAGCATCAGCAGCTGCGAAGAGTTTTAAAGGGGAGGTGCTACTGGGCTTCCGCGACGTCCGTTCAGATGGTTGACTCTGTGCAGGAGGCTGAGGCAGATCTTGAGGGGCTGCCGGTAATGGCCGTACCCAGCTCGTTTCTCCGCTTGCTTGGTTGTGGAAGTAGGGCCTGCCTGATGTAGCGTCAATGTGCTCGAACCAACCCAAGGGCAGCGGCTCGGCGTCTGGCATGGTGCCGGCTCCTGGGCTAAAATCTGATCTGTTTGCTGTAGTAGATCGCATCACATCATTGTATAATTTCAAGTCATTGCATTAGGGCAAATTCTCCAAACTTTCTCTCATCTCTGTCTAGTCGTCTGAATCTCTGAACTATGTACAATGGACCCCTAACTGATATACATTGATTGACAATGAGGCTTCTGCTAGGGCTGCTTTTAAGTTTGTACCAACCGCGCGTAGTAGATTCAGATGGACTCCGTCACATGCGGCAGCATGGAAAAGACAAACACAAAGGAAAGCGCCGCAGCAGAGAAGACCACAAGGCGTCTCAGGGCGACCCGCGCGAGCAGCGCGATGCCATCGCGGCCGTGGATTCATTAGATCCGGCTGCCGATGCAGAATCACTTGGGAATGCTGAAAGAGTTAGCAGCAAACGATCAAGTAGTAAACGGCTGCATGACCGTGAAATCGTCGACGACCGCTCTGCTGGTTACTTTGGTGCTGCTGCTGCTGCCCGATTCCAGCAACGTCTCCTAAACCAAAGCATGCGCCTGAGCTTCAAAGACAACCCTGGTGGCGATCTGGCCACTTTTCCAATGCCGCCGCCGCTGCCGGGTTTAGACGCTCGCGTGCCGTTGTTTGTCAAATTTCACAAGACTGGCAGTGGGACAGCCGCGAACGTGTTCCGCCGCCATTGCGCTGACACTATTCGCAGTCAATCGCAATTCAACGGTGCCTTTCCATGGCGCGGCGGCCCGTACTGCGGACCGATGCCTCATGAGGTGCGTGTAAAAGAATGATAAGAAGCAGCAGAGGCACGTCCAGAAATGAGGGCCTAGCTAGCTTTAATATGATACCAACACCTAGCTAGGCTAGATACTGCCATCTCACACCATTGCACACATATTCTTGACTGTTTTGTCTAACACGCTGGTGCTCTTGCAGCATGCATCCATTGTTACCTACCGCACCAAGGGTGTCGCGGGCTTCGAGAAGTGCTTGTTTCAGCTTGCGCCCATTCAGCTCTACACCGTGCTGCGAAATCCAGTTGAAAAATGGTGGTCGGGCGTGTACTTCTGGAAAAAGGTATGGCATGTGTTGCTCTTTTCAAAGAGTACAATAACACGAACCTTATATTTGATTATTGAACAACACAAATCAGCACACGTCTAATATTTCATTCCTATCGATTATTCTGACATTGTTCTTCTTTCGTTTTGAACTGTATCCAACCTCGATTGCCTTCCAGGAAGTAGCCAAGAATGCAGGTGGTGCTAGCGTGCAGAACAAGCTTGACTCTGACCCAGCTTTACTTACCGTTGACGATATCAATGCCCTCGCGGCAGCCGTCAACTGGTGCGATCAATTACCAGAATAAGTAGCGGCAAAATTCGTGGCACCTCGTTTCGCAGCCATTCCACACCTTTCGTCGGTGTTACAAAAGTAGCATTGAGGATGTTGCTATCCTGAGAATCAAAGCATAATCAAGGTTTTGCCCTTTTAATCCTCTCCCTTGCAGGTACGGGCGAGTTACTGCCAAAGGTGCCTGCAACAAGGGCAACTGCTTCTCCGCGAGGCCGGGCCCCTTGCTGCAATTTCACGCTGTCTTAGGGCGCATCGACCTCAACGACCCAGTTGTGAGAGACCACCCCACCCCGGAACAAGTGGAGAGCGCGTGCAACCATTTGGCCCAAGACTTCCGCGTGGGCATCGCCGAAGCGATGGACTCGTTTGCGGTGCTGGTGGCTCTCGATCAAGGGTGGCCCCTCGAAACCATGTGCCTGGAAAACTTCCACTACAACGCCAAGGTTGGTGCTCTGAAAATAACACGTAGAGTTTAGGCACCTTGATTCGTCGCGTATGAATTTGATATGTTTTGATGAATGCGCTAATTTTTGTTTACCCACTTTGTATTGAAAGCGACCGCGCGGTGAAGCTTTGAGACAACAGCTGATGCCCGAGGTGCAAGCACGCTTAGACGAGCTGCTGGCCCCCGATCGCCACATTTACGAGTGCGCTCTCAAGCAGCACGCAAGCCATGTAGCGGAGCACGACAGCGGTAGTGGTGGCAGTGGTATACACAGCAGAGCTCTGAAGCATTTTCAAAGCGACGCATTTCAGGTAATCATGAATGCAGTTGATTGGCCCTCTTTTTTTCCTTAGATTTTGTCGTTAGCTGCTGCGTTTCTCTTTAATCAGAAATAAACAACGTTTATAGCAGGAAAATAGAAAAAACGCAAGTTCGAGACATTTGCCGTATATTCATGCGTTTGTCGTTAAATATCTTTTTGCTTTCCTTTCCTAGGGCTCTTGCATGGCGCGTCAGAAAGCGCACAAGGACGCGCTTGGCCGTCGCCGCCGAGACGACCGTGACAAAGGACGGCCAAAATCACTCACGGGTGGCGGCGTGGTGATGCTCACCGAAGAAGAAAGTTCCAGAGCAGGAGCAGCAGGCTCCAAAAGCAGTAGCAGCGACGTGCAGGAAGACGGCGATGGATCTGAAGACGAAGTTGAGGTATTTGGATCTTCTGGGCGCTGTTTGATGAGCAAATTCCCACCATCCTTGGAGGCATGAGGAGTTTATGATAGTAGGTAATGAGGTGTCAGTGCTAAGATGTGAAGGGCCTAAGACCCCGGAGATTTTTTTTGTCGGGCTCGGTTTCGGATTTTCTTTCTAAATGTATCCTTATGACGAAGCTCAGGCGGCAGACAGCGCCTTAATTTATGAGGCTAAAAGCGACTCAATTTTACAATTTGCTCCTGTTCTTGTGGGTTTCGGATTCTCTTTCTAAATGTATCCTTATGACAAAGCTTAGACGGCAGATAGCGCCTTAATTTATGAGGCTTAAAGCGACTCAATTTTGCAATTTGCTCCTGTTCTTGTGGGTTTCGGATTCTCTTTCTATATGTATCCTTATGACAAAGCTTAGACGGCAGATAGCGCCTTAATTTATGAGGCTTAAAGCGACTCAATTTTACAATTTACTCCTGTTCTTGTGGGTTTCGGATTCTCTTTCTAAATGTATCCTTATGACGAAGCTTAGACGGCAGATAGCGCCTTAATTTATGAGGCTTGAAGCGACTCAATTCTGCAATTTATTCCTCTTCTTGTGTGCATTGTGCTTCTGTTGGGATGGGGTGCTGGTTGCTTAGTGCTTGGTGTTGCGTGCTGCACGGAAAAGCAGAGCAATTAAAAGAATTACACAACACACGGTTTTCTTCTCACTTTAGATCTGTAGCACACACCCTTGCACTGTACAATGATTATACTGCTATTTTTGACGCAGGCCCCGGACAGGGGCTGCTGGATTAGAAGGCCATCAGATAGCAGGTAACAGGTAACAGGCAGAGTCGTAGAGAACTCGAACTCGAGCTAATACAAACCCAAATGGCACAGAAGCCAATGCTGCGGGCAGAAGTGGGAATGCGCGTGCGTTGCGCGCAAGTCAAAAACGTAAATAGGAAGTGTGTAGAGGCGAGGAAATTTGGACCCCCCCCCCTCTCTAAAGTGGATACTGTTCATGAAATAAATTCGGGGCAAGCCTTAAAGAGACGAAAAGCAAAGCAGCTCAATCTATGAAATTAATTAGGCACCCATGCCATAGTGGCCATGGTAGTGCTGCTCTAAAGAAGAGTTCCCGCCCGTAGAGGAGGGGACTACACAGCGACTTTTTACGCACTGACTTGGCACATAAAGATGACATAAATGAAGAAATGAACTGTAAAGCTGTAAAGTAAATCCTTTATATTAAATGAAATTTCGACCGTGGTTCGTTCGTGGTGGTCGTCGTTTTTTATGTACCTACAGTACTACAGTGCAGTACAGTTCTGTTGTACAGGTGCAGTAAACAAATACGCAAGGCGGACCACGGCCACAAGAAGGGACACGCACCATGGGAACTGTAAGGGAACTCATTCACGGGCATTTCAAGGCCGCGCACTGAGGTGCTAAGAACACGCACCTACTGCTCCGCAGCAAACACATTGCTCCGAAACCGCACATTGCGCGGGCACCTGAACTTGTAATGCTGAACTATGATTGGCTGAGACAGGTCCCACAGTTGATCATCATGCCGATCGATGCCAGCGGGAAGTCATCGTCGGAATGGGGTGTAGCTGCTGCTGAAGCAACCTGGCCACCATTGGACCTTCCGTAATTGTACAGCTCTAATCAATTGAGTGTTTTAAGTCACGGTCTCGCCCAACTATTTTTTATATCCGGGCTACCTCTGTTACCGTCGCGTGCCCCGAAGGCATACCTCATCATGCTCAGCCATTTATTAGTGACAGCCTGCCTATTGTCTTCGGTTTTCGGTGCTACGCAATGGGACTGCGACTTCGAAGACGGGTATGCACTAAACTCTTGTGCATAGACTTTCCTGCGGCTATTCTTCGGTGTCTGTATCGCTTAAGCCCGCACTAGAGAGGGGTGCCTGCACACGCTAACTGCCTTCCACCGCCTTCCGTGCACAAAAGGTTTTGCGAGTTCACCACCGGCGGTCAGGACAATGCCAAATGGGTGAGAAACACAGGTGAAACAGAAACGATCGACACTGGGCCTGTGAGCGCGCAAGAAGGTTCCTACTATGTGTACACGCCCGCCGCTGGCAACTCCTACAGACAGGTAACCGATGTGGCTACAAGAAAGAAGTCCCCACGCTTCCTTTCAACTTTTCAGCTTCACGATTCTGCTTGACTTCGTTTCTATTGCCTCGTTACACGCGTCCTTCTCATCCGGCGGTGCTCTTTTACCTTTACAACCTTACCATGCCTAACCGTATCTCTTTTTTGGGTGGGGGTGGGTGTCTGGTCTCTCCTGCATTCTTCTGTACAGTTTTACTTGAACCTTCCTCTGAGCAGAGGCTTCTCAGGCTTCGGGATTAATTTCTACTACCACATGGTGAGCTAAACGTTATCAACTTAGCTCCTTAAGCCCGAATACTTCGTGCTAAGTTCCCGGTGTTATATTGCATTCTTCGATGGGCTCGCTTTCGTGATTTCTTCTTGGCTTATTTTTTTACAACTAAATAATCTTCGTGTATAAATTCCAGCGGAACATATCCCTCCTTTCCATGCGTAAAAAGAACTGAGATTCATTTTTGTTCTTCATCGTGGTTTTCGTTCTTCTCCTTTTGCGGCCGGATTTTTCGTGTTATAGTACGGTGAATACGTGGGCTATCTCAAAGTAGAAGCCTCCACGGACGGCGGCGCTACTTACGAGACGGCATGGCAAAGAGACTTGAAGCAACAAACTGCCTCTGGCTCGCCGTGGTTCTTCGCGACCTTTCATTTCGAAGACGTGATCAACAACACGGCTGCTGAAGAGGTGCTCCATCCATTTTTGTTTGTTTTCCTTTTCGAACATATCTCACACCGTTTGCCCGTGTGTGTGCACCATTTCATTTTTTTTCTTCCCACCTTTTCAGTTATTTTCACGAAACGCGTGTCAATTGTGATGTGGACCAAAATATTCTGTTCTCGCCTTTGCTTCATTTTCACTTTGCATGCCTACTGTCGTGCTCAGATCAATTCAATGCGCTTTGTTGGGTACGGTTTCAACGCACAGTCTGACATTGCCATCGACAATTTTGTGGTAATACACTGGTGAAGCGAGGCCTCCTTTTGTTATGCTGTCTTTTGCCTTTGCTCTTTTTTAGCTTCCGTGCCTTTCCCACTCATTCGAAAGTATCTGATCATTCTTTTAATATCTTTCATCAGGTGATTCCACTGCCGTCAGCCTCGCCCACTCCAGTGCCCACCCAGCCTTCCCAAGTCCCCACGCCGCTGCCCACAGCCCAACCCACGCACGTGCCTTCCCCGCTGCCCACGATTCGCCCCACGCCAGCGCCTGCGATGCCGTCCATCATCCCTTCGCCAGTCCCTACGGACTCTGAACCTCCGACCTTTCCGCCGACTCCGCTGCCCACGCCACAGCCTACTCCCTCTCCTTACCCTTCCCTGATTCCCACCCCGCGCCCTACGGCGCAACCGTCGCTCATCCCGACGCGCATCCCTACACTCGACCCCACTCCATATCCCACTTTCACGCCTTCCTTGCTGCCTACCACTCAACCGACGAAGTCGCGGCGCCCGACGCCGTCGCCGACGTGGCCCCCGTCGCTGCAGCCGTCTCCAGCGCCTACCACGAAGCCTACGGATTCGCCTACCTTGGTGCCAACGTCGATGCCCTCGCTCCCACCTACCTCAGCACCCTCGCCAGTGCCCTCCATAGTGCCGACAGCTCAGCCCACGCACGCGCCTACTCGACTGCCCACCCCGCGGCCAACGCCACTGCCCACCTATCACCCTACCCCGGTACCCTCTTTCAACCCTACGGACGTCCCCACCGACGTGCCCACGTCGCTGCCGACTCTTGTGCCGTCCCAGCCGCCGACGCCAGTGCCCACGGAGCCACCAACAATGTCCCCCATCTGGCCTACGCCGTTTCCTACGCCGCTGCCTACCCCAAAGCCTACCGCCCCACTGGCAGTGTCATCTGCGGCAGTGCTCACAGCTGTGATCGCGTTTTTTGGATTTTTGTTGTGTGGCGTAGTGTCCTTGCGGCTGTGGCGTTGGTACAGGGCGTATGCCGCTCGCAAGCGCAGTGAAGCGGCTCTCATGCGCCAAGAGAAATTGAAAGCTGCCGCGGTGGCGAAAGCCGAGCAACTGCAAAAAGAAGCTGAGGCAAAGCAAGCGGCCATTGACAAGCTAGAAGCGGAAGCACGAGCGGAGAGAGAAGCGATTTTGGCGGCACAACTGCGCGTGGACGTGGGCGATGTGCTTGCCACGGCTACGAAAATATGGCCTCGGAGTGATCTAGAAGTGGGCAGCGAACGCGGCTTCATCGACAGCGGGCACGAATCAAAAGAAGGCTTTTCTGACGAGGAAATCTTTGCTACAACCAGCGCAGGAAGAAATGGAGGAGTTGGAGGAACAAGTGCGCCATCCCCTGAACCCCCCCTAGAAGCGGGGGCCAAGGTAGTGGTTCTTGAAGTGTGCCGAGGGCCCGACACCCGCCCTTTGCTCTTGCGGGTGAAGCGCTTCGACGACGGCTTCGGCACCCCCGCCCCGGACGGAGCGGCCTCCGCGGCCCGCCGGGCCTCTGCGAAGGAACTTGAGGCGAAGCGGCGGGACAGCAGCAGCCGCAGCCGGTTCCGCCAATCCTTCACTGCCAGCAAGGCCCCACCCCCACCCAGCGAGTTTTGGGTGCCTGCTTTGGACATGGCCATGAGCCACCCGGACGACTACCCCCCGGGAATGGCCTTCAAAACCGCCGCGCAAGTCCGTGAGGTGCAAGCAGCAGCCGCCGAAGCTCAAGCTGCGGAAGCGGCACTGGCACGTGCGATGGCTGCCAACAACGGCAATGGTGGTGTTAGTGGCACTGCTGCTTCTGCGGGCGCTACGCCTGGCAACAGCAGCAGCAGCCGTAGCAGCAATGCGTCTTCCTCTCGCACGCGTTTGAAGCGCTACAAGGCGCCCATTGCGTCGCGGCAAGGGCAGTGGCCTGTCTTTGACGACGGCGATGGCAACCACAACAGCGGTACGATTGGGGCTGACGGCAGCACTGCAGCGGTGGGTGGTGGTTCGTCGATTTCACGCACGCGAACAGGCGGAGGTGGCTTAGGGAGCTTAGGCGGAGGGAGCTCATCCACTCGGTAAGTGTTGTGCGCATCCATCATACATAAGCACAAACTCTATCTCAAGTGTCCTTTCAATCCGTTGAATTATCTGCGGTGTCACAATTTTTGCCCTTCATGTGTGTGCACTGATTTGTCGTTTGCCCGTTTTGTTTACATGTCTGCTTTGTTATTTTCTCTCAGATCTCGAGCGAGGCTTCAGCGCCCAAACATCGCAAACATTTCTCGCGACGTCAAAAACATTCTGCAGCCTCCGGCCGTGCAGGCAGAACACTCCTCTGCGAGCTCGCACCAAGATCTGCCGCAGCTTCAGGGCGATGATCAAGGAAATTATGTTCAGAGCAGCACAGGCCTTGAGAAGGGCGCCGTTATAGGGGAGGCAATTCCAGAAGTAGACGAGGATGCAGAAAACGAAGCTATTCTTGGTGACGGCCAAGAAGAGGAGGATGCTGCAGCGGCTGGAGTCGACACATTTTCCAATCGCGAAGAAGGAGGCAGCCAGTGGAGAGTGTCTGAAAAGCAGACAGAAGCACGCTTACAAGAATTATTGCAGCCGTCGTCTCCACATTCGACTCAGAAAGACGCTTCCGCCACTGGCACCGCTGCTGTCCGATCACCTTTGCTCGCTGACAGTAGCACTGAAGCAACGACGCCAACGGTTAACAAGTCAGCCCCACCCTTGCCAGCCCGCGCGAAGCATTCGCC